>Ga0307993_1000457_pt1 | contig 14056 bp, 10 predicted proteins | sample EllFjometagen260_FD_203163 | JGI IMG/M metagenome (GOLD analysis project Ga0307993, IMG submission 203163) | Marine microbial communities from Ellis Fjord, Antarctic Ocean - #260 | ecosystem: Environmental > Aquatic > Marine > Unclassified | place: Southern Ocean | collected 2014-11-02 | reverse complement strand
AATTTACAGAAATTGTTGATGGTAGTAAATTGAAATTAAAATCTTTTATAAATCGTAAGTATTTTTTCTTTGTCAAAAAGCCCCAATTATTAAATGGCTCTATACTTTTTGGTTTAAACGAATAATTATAATTTGCAGATGCTCTAACATTTTGATCTAAATATTTTTTAACATTATAGTCTTTGTGTTGTGTTTCATTATAGGCGTATGAAACTGACAGGTTTTCTACATCATAGAAATGTTTTTTCTTTTCAGTATTTACACGATCTTTTCTTACATTTATTAGACTTATACTTTTCCTCTTGGTATAATCTCTAGACTTATCACTATTTGGATTAATATTTTCTGCATCTTCAAAAAGTACATCTTGATATTGCGCATCATATTTTGGATCATGAGTTTCTTCAGAAATACTATAATTAAATGGCAACTGTACTCCCCATTTTTTTGGCAATACTTTCCCTAGATTAACATTAGTAACAATGTCGTATAATTTTGTGTCTTCTTGATTTCGTTCATTTACACGTTGTTCAATTCCACCAAAACCAACTGTTTCCATTCTACCTGTAACAGATACATCTGCAAAATCAGCAAAATTAGCATCTGCACTTACAACAGCTGCCCAACCGCCTTTATTATCAAATTCAGATGTTCGCAATTCATTAAACCACATTTCAGCACTATGAGTTGTAGTTGAATTGTTTTTCATCCCAAGCATCATTGTACGAATATTCGATAAATTCGGATTCCCTTTTACTCTTATTTTATAGCCTTCTAATCCTTCAATTGGTGAAGCAACACCATATGCAGGATATAATTCGTTTGGAGGAACAGGAATTGTTTCTTGGAAGCGTTGTAATTTTAATTTTCCTAAATGCTCTAAGATAACATTCATGTCATTAGGCCAAATATCGTCAGCTAAAGTTGAATTTTCTTCAGTTATTTTTAATGGAACTTCAATTTGATAATAGTTATCATTCAAGTCACTTCCTAATCTAATTACAGCTTCTATTTCATCATCTTGCGCACCAGATTCATTCAGTTCTTCTAAATGTATAAATAATTTCAACTTTTTATACATTCGCATATCAATACTCACATTCTTATAAACGGCTCTAGTTTCACCAGCAGGTAAATCAAAAACCTTCATCGAAAGTGATTGTTCGTTTTGATATTGAATTCTAGTACTTCCTCTTAATTGTTCTCTTACTATTCCAGGAGGAATTACATATGGAATTGGAGTTCTAGATTCATTTTCTTCAATATTTACAACTCCAACTTGAAAATTCTCTAAATCAGTAACATCTAAATCTGTAGGATTTGAATTATTAGTTTCATCAATTTCTTTAACATAACGTCTCCAATCGCCACGAACTAATTGTAATTCACCAAAACGTAAAACAACTGGCATTTTAAAATTGGTCATAAACATTCTCATAAAACGAATAGAACTAAAACCTGTCATGTCATTTATAACATCATCAGGTGTATTGATTGGAATTCTAAACTGCAACCATCTAAAATCTTTTTGACTTCCATCTTCTAAAGTTACTGTTACTGGTTTTTCATCAACTATATGATTTTCTCCAACCGTTAAATCTGATGCATTTAAAGAGACTTTATATTGATAATAGCTTTCAACACTATTCATCGTTTGATCTTTATTGATATCTTCTACATCTGGGAATGTAGTTGCTGAAGTTGGAAAAGATTCGCCTGATAAATTAGATGTCGGTGAATTTCCTTGTGTGTTATTATAATCTTTATATCGAGTTAGAATTGAAGCATTATCTGTGTCGTATTGATTTCCTCTAAAATATCTATAATTATCTGCTGATGGATCATCTCCTAAAGCGCTTCCAAACATCGAAACTTCTTCAGCATCATTTAGTCCGTCCAATCCAATATCTTGATTTAAACGAGAATTGTCAGAAATATCAAACGTATATAAAAGCGATTGTCCTGTAGGAATTTTACCCCAAATTGTAGCGTCTGTATTATCTGTACCTCCTTCTTCTGGCAAACCATTTTCATACATTTTTCGCCCATCTTTCAAAACATCTTCAGAAATATTACCAAGATTAAAATATAAATCTCCAACTTGATTTGTAGGATCTTGAGGGTCTAGTCCTGATGGCAAACCTTCTGTTTCTGTCAATGAATATTCTTGGTATGGATCTAACATCCAAAATTGAATATATTCAATGTTTGCTTGTTCAAAATTTGTAACAGTAAGCGGTCTCGTAATTCCAGCCCAACTTTCTTCTGGATTAGATCCAAAATTAGTTTCATAATTATAACTTCCTCTTTCGTTTGGATAATAGGCTAAATCTAATGAGCGTAAAATTGAAGATTGCGTGATATCTAAATCTGTTGCTGGAAATAATTCATCAAATCGAATACGTCTAACTTCTGCTCTAGACAATTCTGTATCATCAATATTTGAAGGTTGCAATGAAGAGCTTCCGTAAAACAACTGATCAATAATATACCATGCTAGTTTTCCACGCTTTTTACCATAAGCAATATCTATTAAATCCCCATTAAAGTCAAGTAACGGCTGATTTTGAGGTGTACTAGATAAATGCCATTGTTGTGGTGTTTTTAATTCTAAAGGTATTTGCGCTCCTTCAAAATCATCTAAATAAGTGGTTGCTTCTCCGTTTAATTCAACTTGTTTTGGAGAACCTGGAATTAAATAAGCAAAGTCACCACGAACAGAAAAATTCGATTCTACATCTGTATCTAAATTCGGTAATTTGTTCACCCATTTTGTAAACATTGGAACTTTCGATGAATAGTCTGCACGTAAACCAAAAATAGTATTGTTTATAGGTTCTGAATTAAATAATGTTTTTTGTGTAAGTGGTTTTTCTCTTAAGTTTAAGATGGTAGCACCCGCAAAAAAGTTGTCAGAAAATTTGTGTTCAACATCAACACCTACAAAACGTTTTGACTGTAAGTTAAAAACAGAATTGTTTTCAACTGACACTTCAATTGGTGCATTTGAGGCTTCTAATGTTGGATTGATAATTTGAACTCTACCAATTTGATAATCCACAACATAATCTACACCTTCTACCAAAACGCGTCCGCCTGTAGTAACTGTTACTGAACCTTGAGGCACATTGAAGGCTCCTAATGGAATTCCTCCAGCACTTTCAGATTTATAATATCCTTTTAAAAAGTATTTATCTTTATTTTGAAAATTATTTCTCGCTTGTGATTGCGTGTTCGTATATAATTCATTAAAAATATATGTTGCATCAGCAGCATCTGTCAAAATGGGAGTTAAACTTTCTCCAAACGGTTGTACCGTTGGAAAAATTACAGTTCCTTTTTGAGAGTTTATAGTAATTCCTTCAACATAGTCAAAGTACCCATCACCTTCAGGAACAGAAAATTCATTCTGATCTAAATTATCTAGGTTAAAAATATTTAATAATGTTCTATCGGATATTCCTGCAGTAGCAGCATTTTGAAGTACATTTATTGGAACTCCTGTTGCATCATCATTATATAATACCTCAAATCTAAATCCTTCTTGTGACATTTGATATGCACCTAAAGAATAGATGTTTTTCATCATCAAATCCCAAAGAGGAATTGTAGTATTAATTATTTCGCTACGCAATAATTTTACAATTAAATTTTTTGGAGCTACAACACCATCTGTTGTTAATTCACCCACTTTATTGACAGTGGTACTTCCAGTAATTGTATATTCATATGCAACAGCCAAAACATCTGATTCTCCTAACCTTCTATTAAGTGAAATATATCCTAATTGAGGATGAACTACATATTCACTCGGCAATAATTTCCGTGCGTTTTCTAATACTGAATAATCTCTTCCTTGTGATAATTGATACGTACTTGCAGGTCCAATTTCTGAAGAAATTGTTGAAATTTCTCGTATCGGATTCGTTGCTGTAAATAAATTAAATAAATTATTTGATTGATTCGAAGGGTCTTGTTGAACTCCTCCAGACGGAAAAACACCTGCTCCCGCAATATTTGTTGGATCGTTTTCTCCTATATCTGAAATCGCAACAATATTTCTAAAATTGTCTGTAGAGGCTTGTCTATTCGTTACCCAAACCTCAACTCTTGTAATATTAATTTGACTATTTATTAATGGAAAATTTTCTAAAGCAGTATCATAGTTATCTCTATAAACTTGCGATAAGAAAAAGTGTCTATCAGCATCATAATCCGTAGCGCGTAATTCAAATTCATTGATCGTAGAACCTCCTTGAGCAGCAACAGTTCTTGTTTGAGATTTCTGCTCTGCAAAGACTCCTGTAACTGTAGTTTTACCAAATTGCAATTGAGTTTTCAAACCAAATAAACTCTGCGCACCAGTAATCAAAGAATTTTTAATCGGCATACTTACATTCCCAACTTCTATTTTTTGTAAAATATCATCTTCGGTTGGTGTATATTCTAACTTTATAAGATTTTGAAAATCAAAAGTAGATTGCGTATCGTAGTTTGCTGTAACACCTAATCTCGTTCCGATTTTAGCATTTATACTTGCCGATATTTGTTGGTCAAAATTAAAGGTTGTGTTTTTTCTATTTCTTTCAGATATTTGAGGATTATCAACTTTTTGTGACAATACACCTAACTCTACTAGAACACTTCCTTGAGGATTTACTTCAATTGTATTGCCTCCAAAAATAGACTCAAACAAACTAGATTTCACATAGTATGTAGGCAATAAGTTCTTTTGAGCATCTGCACTTCCAGCAGCTTTACCACCAACAGCTTTTAATTTTTCTTTAAAATGCGCCAGCATATCTTGTCTTAAACTATACTTTCTATACTCGCTAGGAGTCATATAAACAGGCTGAGAGACATAGTAATCTCCTATTTTCTCTCTTATAATATATTTTTGAAGTGATGAATCATAGGTAACTTCAATTACTGTCGGACTATTTAATATTAAATTCCCACTTTGAGAGTTATTAAAATTATATGGAAGGTTTGAAATTGAATCTGTTGTAATATCTACAGGATCTGTAGTTGGACTACTAATTTGAGAAAAAATAGGAGCATAAAAACTACTGCTCAATACAATAATTGCAACTAATTTAGTTATTAAATATTTTTTTTTCAAATTACTACAAGTTTTTAAGCGCTTGTTTGATTAGATTCTCAACACTCAAGTCGCTACTCTCCTTTAAAATTTTATCTACAACCCTTTCTGATTGCTTGGCATTAAACCCTAAAACATCCAATGCTGATAACGCTTCATTTTTGTTAGTATTGCTTTGAGAAACAGAAACATCATCAATTCCATAGGTCTTAATTATCTTATCTTTCAAATCAATAATTACTCTTTGGGCTGTTTTCGTTCCAATCCCTTTTACCGATTGTATCGTTGGCACATCTCCAGAAGCAATGGCGTGTTGAATTTCTTGGGTTGTCATAGAAGATAACATCGTTCTTGCAATGCTAGGACCAACACCTGAAACTGAAATTAATAATTTAAAAATTTCTCTTTCAATTTTGCTTATAAAGCCAAACAATGTGTTAGAATCTTCTTTTACAGATAAGTATGTATATAAAAAAATAGCCTCTTCATCTGGAATTAATGAAAAAGTGTTTAAAGAAATGTGAGCGTAATAGCCTATTCCGTTGCACTCTACAATTACATATGTTGGGTTTTTTTCTACTAATTTTCCTCTTAAATGAGTAATCATCTATCAATTTTTATTTTTCAAATGTACTGAAATATTCCTATTTTTTTGATTTATTTTGAGCATCAATCACAGCAACAGCAGCCATATTTACAATTTCATCAACACTTGCTCCTAATTGTAATATATGAGCAGGTTTTTTCATCCCCATCATTATAGGGCCAATAGATTCAGCATCATACAATTCCTTCATCATTTTATAACTAATATTCGCCGATTCTAAATTTGGGAATATCAACACATTTACCTTTTTATCTACTAGTTTAGAGAACGGAAATTCCCTCTTTAACATCGCTGGATTTAAAGCAAAATCTGCTTGCAATTCACCATCTATAACAACATTTGGATAGTATTTATGGATATGATCTACAGCTGCTCTAATTTTTTTTGAAGACTCTGATGACGATGCCCCAAAATTAGAAAAAGAGAGTAGTGCAATATTTGGTTTCATCCCAAACATTTTAACTAAAGAAGCCGTTAATTGACAAATTTTAGCCAATTGTTTTGCTGTTGGATTTAAATTGATTGTTGTATCTGCTAAAAACATTGGACCTCTCTTGGTCAACATTAAATTTGTAGCAGCAATCCTTGAAACTCCCTTAGCCATCCCAATAAGTTCTAGCATTGGTTTTACTACGGCAGCATAATTACGAGAATAACCTGTAATTAATCCATCTGCATCACCTTCATTTAACATCATTGCAGCGTAATAATTACGCTCTCGCATCAACTTTTGAGCATCTAATAATTTAACCCCTTTTCTTTGACGTGCTTTCCAATAAATTAAAGCATATTCATTTCTTTTATCTTTTTGAATTGATAATTTTGGGTCAATAATTGGAACTTCAGCGGTGAAATCTATTTCATTTTTTAATTCAATAATAGTTTCTTTATTTCCCAATAATATTGGTAGACCAATACCTTCATCATGCACTATTTGAGCTGCTTTTAACACATCTAAATGATCTGCTTCTGCAAAAATAATTCTTTTAGGATCTGTTTTCGCTCTATTATGAATTAACCTAACAACTTTACTCCCAGTTCCTAACCTTTCCATTAATTGATCTCGGTATGCATCCCAATCTTCAATTGGATTTTTAGCAACACCAGATTCCATTGCAGCTTTTGCAATTGCTGGTGGAATTTCATAAATTAGTCTTGGATCAAATGGTTTCGGAATTATATATTCTTTACCGAAAGATAAATTCACCTCATCATATACGATATTGACTTGCTCAGGTACAGATTGTTTTGCCAAATTTGCTATTGCATGAACGGCAGCGAGTTTCATTTCTTCATTAATCTTAGTTGCCCTTACATCAAGTGCACCTCTAAAAATAAATGGAAATCCTAATACATTATTTACTTGGTTTGGATGGTCTGAACGACCAGTAGCCATTATTATATCTTTTCGTGTTGCAATTGCCAAATCATACTTTATTTCAGGATTTGGATTTGCCATTGCAAATACAATTGGATCTTTAGCCATTGTCAACAACATTTCGGCTGTTAAAACATCTGCAATTGAAAGTCCAATAAAAACATCTGTGTTTTTAACAGCATCACCAAGGCTATGAAGATCTCTATCTGTTGAAAATTCCTTTTTCTCAGAAGTTAAATTTTCTCTATCTTTTCTTATCACTCCTTTACTATCGCACATAACGATATTCTCTCGTTTTGCTCCTATAGAAAGATACATACGCGTACATGAAATTGCCGCTGCACCTGCACCATTTACAACAATTTTTATTTTCGAAATATCTTTACCCGTAATTTCAACAGCATTTTTTAGAGCGGCAGCTGAAATAATTGCGGTTCCATGCTGATCATCATGCATTACTGGAATGTCTAATTCTTCCTTTAATCTTCGCTCAATTTCAAAAGCTTCAGGAGCTTTAATATCTTCTAAATTTATTCCTCCAAAAGTAGGTGCTATTGCTTTTACTGTTTCTACAAATTTATCTACATCTGTAGCGTCAATTTCAATATCAAAAACATCAATATCAGCAAATATTTTAAACAACAATCCTTTTCCTTCCATTACTGGTTTTGAGGCTTCAGGACCTATATTTCCTAGACCAAGAACGGCAGTTCCATTAGAAATTACTGCAACTAAATTCCCTTTAGCTGTATATTTATAAACATCCTCTTTATTTTTTTCAATTTCTAAACACGGCTCTGCAACTCCAGGAGAATATGCCAATGCAAGATCACGTTGTGATGCGTATTTTTTGGTAGGTATTACCTCTATTTTTCCAGGTTTTGGATTTGAGTGATAGTATAGTGCTGCACGCCTTAATTTAGAGTCGCTCATGAGTTTCAAATTTGACAAACAAATATAGGTATTTTAGTTAACGGCAACTAAAGAAAATCAATCTTTTAAAAACTGGATATTCCGTTGTAATCCACTAAATTTTGTGCGTTTTACTGCAGATTTTTTAAAAACTTTCTGAAAAGAATCTAGTGTAATTTCTTCCCAATCTCTTTTGGTCATTTCTACTAATTTTGGATGCGAATTAAACAACGGCTCTTGATGCTGTTTTGAAAAACGATTCCACGGACACACATCTTGACAGATATCACAACCAAACATCCAATCTTCAAATTTGCCTTTCATTTCTGAAGGGATTTCATTTTTCAATTCAATGGTGAAGTAAGAGATGCATTTACTTCCGTCTACCGTATTATTAGGTAAAATCGCTTCGGTTGGACAAGCATCAATACACTTTGTACAGGTTCCGCAATGATCTGTTGTAAATGGCTGATCATATTCTAACTCTAAATCAATAATTAACTCGGCTAAAAAGAAAAAAGAACCGAGTTCTTTTTGAATGAGCAATGAATGTTTACCATTCCATCCAAGTCCTGCTTTTTCTGCCCAAGAACGCTCCATAATTGGAGCAGAATCTACAAATACACGTCCATTCACTTCACCAATTTGTTCGTTTATAAAAGCACCTAATTCATTTAATTTAGATTTTACAACATGATGATAATCTTCTCCGTAAGCATATTTTGCAACTTTATACGAATTTTCATCTTGCTGATTTTCAGTGAAATAATTATATGAAAGTGATATTACGGACTTTGCGCCGTCTACCAACAAACGCGGATCTAAACGCTTGTCAAAATGAGTTTCCATGTATTTCATTTCTCCATGAAAATCATTTTTGAGCCATTGTTCTAAACGAGGTGCTTCTTCTTCCAAAAAAGCTGCTTTGGCAATTCCGCAAGTTGAAAAACCAAGACGTAGTGCCTCGGCTTTTATGAGTTGTGAATATTTTTGTTTCAAATCCATAATTAATGTTCAAATATAAACAGTTATTTTTACTGAAAATGTGAAACATGGAAATTGAATTGTTGTTTTTTGGAAGTATTCAAGATGTTATAGAAAAGAGAACTGAGAAAGTAACTATAAGCAGTTCATTATCTATCAAAGGGTTTCGTGTTTTTTTAGAAGAAAAATACCCAAAATTAAAAAGACACGCTCAATTTTCGATCGCCATAAATATGGAATACGCTACTGATGAACAGCTACTTAAAAACGGAGATATAATTGCGCTAATTCCTCCTGTTAGCGGCGGTTAAGAGAAAAGTACACTTGACTTTGTCAATTATTATCACTAACTTTACATAACGTCTGATAAAATTTATTAAAACGAAATCTTAACGATTGGCAACAATTAAGACAAACTAAATGAAAAAAGTAATATTTCTTTTTATAATCTTCTTAAGTTGTAAATCACAGAATGATACAACCGAGATAATTATAAATAGTAATTTTCAAAAAATAATAACTAATTATTCCGATTCAAATCCAATTCAAATCTTAAGATTTATAAGTTCTGAAGAGGAATTAATTTTCCCACAGCCTTCATATCATATCTTCTTTGACAAAAAAGACACAGATACGATTATGTCTATAAAGTTATTACCACATTTATCCAATTTCAACCCAATTAATTTTGAAAAACAAGGAGATAGTGTAACAATTTATTCTGAAATAAATCCAACTGGATATTTTATGATTGAAAACAAACCAATTATAATCTATGATTTAGATAATTATAGTAGAGCCTTTATTAGAAAAGATAAATTATTAGCAAAAATTCCTGATAGCCTGAAATTTGAAATTGGAAAAGCCAATAATCATATTAAAAGTCATACTGAATATTATAAAGTCTCTAAATTAGATTTTGAAAATATCAGTTGGGAAGAAATACATAAATAAAAAATAACAGTTGCCAACATCGTGTATAATTAATAGCTCGTTCCGTGTTTAATCACGCAACAACATACCCAAACATTTAAAAATCTAAAATGAAATACATACTTGCATTATTCTTTTCAGCAGTTTCTTTAATCGTTTATTCACAGAGTGAAGAGAAACAAGAACAAAAGGATATTTTGAAATTTAATAATTTGTTTGATTCTAAAACGAACCCTAATGTATCCTGTTACAGAATACCATCTATAATAACGGCGCCAAATGGAAATTTAATTGTTGCAATTGATGAAAGAATACCTTCGTGTGGAGATTTAAAATGGAGTGAAGACATCAATATTGTAATGCGTAGTAGTTCAGACAATGGAAATACTTGGAGTGGAATTAAAACCATTGTTGACTATCCTTTAGGGAAATCGGCTTCTGACCCATCTTTGATTCTTGATAAAATTACAGGTGAAATATTCATGTTTTTTAATTATATGGATTTAATAAACGAAAAAAATGTTTACTATTTAAAGTTTATTAAGAGTGTCGATAATGGAGAGACCTGGAGTTCTCCAACAGATATAACTTCAGAAATATCAAAACCAGAATGGCATACTGATTTTAAATTCATAACGTCAGGAAGAGGTATCCAAACTCGTTCAGGAAAACTACTACACACACTTGTAAATTTAAAAAATGGTCTTCATCTTTTTGAAAGCGATGATCATGGTAAAAAATGGAAGCTTATCGACACTCCTATTAAACCTGTTAACGAATCTAAAATTATAGAATTGAATGATGGAACGTGGATGATAAATGGTCGTGTAGATGGTACTGGTGTTAGATTTATTCACACATCAACCGATGAAGGAACTACATGGCTATCAAGACCTGATTCAACTCTTGTTGATCCAGGATGTAACGCAAGTATTATTAGATACACTTCTGTTAAAGAAGGGGCTGATAAGAATAGACTTCTTTTCTCTAATGCAAAAACGAATAATAATAGAGCCAACATGTCTATCAGAATTAGTTATGATGAAGGTATAACTTGGTCAAAGGGTAAAACCATTTATCAAGGAAGTTCGGCTTATTCTTCAATGACTATTCTAGCCAATGGAGATATTGGTCTGTTTTTTGAAAAAGACAATTACACCGAAAACGTATTTGTTCGAATTTCATTAGATTGGTTAACTGACGGCAATGATAAATACACCATAACTCAAAAGCAATAACGATTTCCTATCGGAAAACCCTCGTATATTTAACCATTACTAATCATACGCTATAATTACGTGTTCTTCAAATACTTCTTATCAATATAAAAAGTTCCAAAAGGGATAATAGATGCGAGTAAAACAATTAGAAATGTTTTGTTATTCCACTTATAAGAAGACTTTAATAAAAACGCTAAAATCACATACCCAATAAATAGCAAACCGTGAGGCATTCCTAACATTTTTACATACTGAGGGTCCTCAGCAAAATACTTTATTGGAGTTGCTATAAAAAGTAATAACAAGTAAGACAATCCTTCTAAAAAAGCAATAACTCTGAATATTTTTTCCATCTTAAGTTTTTTAATCAGCGACAAAGATACGTTTGACAGTTTAATTTTTTAGATTTGTAAGCGTAAATTTTTAATAAAAGATGTCTCTTAACGCTTCAGTAAAAATATCATTAGAAAAACTAGATTTACAAGTCTGTTATGACTTTGTTCATGATGCTTCTTGTGGTGGAATTGCACTTTTTGTTGGAACGGTACGTAATAAGACACAAAAAAAAGAAGTGACCTTACTTGGTTTTTCTGCTTATAAAGAAATGGCAATTCAGGAAATGAGAAAAATAGCAACCAACGCTTTAGAGCAATTTGATATTTTAAAAATCGCTATTCATCATGCTGAAGGCACCTTAAATATTGGAGAAATTCCTGTGATTATTGCAGCATCTTCACCACATAGAAAAGCAGCATTTGAAGCATGCCAATATGCAATAGATACCTTAAAAGAAACGGTTCCTATTTGGAAAAAAGAACATTTTATTGATGGTGAAGTTTGGGTAAATTCAACTCCATAACGCTTCGACTTACTTCGACTCCGCTCAGCAACCAAAGCTAAACGGTCAAAATATGAAAACACATGAAAGAAACAAGGATAAATAAATATTTGAGTGAAGTTGGTTACTGTTCAAGACGTGCAGCAGACAAGCTAATAGATCAAGGTAGAGTCACTATTAATGGAAAAGTTCCTGAAATGGGAACAAAAATCTCTGAATCGGATGAAGTTAAAGTTGATGGAACATTAATTTCTGAGTCAAATGAGAAACCTGTTTATATAGCCTTTAATAAACCTATCGGAATTATTTGCACGACAGATACTAAAAGAGAACGCAACAATATTATTGATTATATAAATTATCCAACACGTATTTTTCCTGTTGGAAGGCTAGACAGACCAAGTGAAGGGCTAATTTTTTTAACGAATGATGGTGATATTGTAAACAAAATTTTACGTGCTCGTAACAATCACGAAAAAGAATATATTGTAACAGTAAACAAACCTATAACTGCTGATTTTATCGAACGAATGGGAAATGGAATTCCTGTTCTAGACACCTACACTAAAAAGTGTGTTGTTGAGCAAATTGATGAAAAAAGTTTTAAAATTATTTTAACTCAAGGGTTAAATCGTCAAATTAGAAGAATGTGTGAATATTTAGAGTATCGTGTTACTAAATTAAAACGCACAAGAATCATGAACATTCCATTAGATGTTTCTGTTGGTCAATGGAGGGATTTAACCGCAGAAGAATTAAAAGAAATCGACAGATTAGTTTCAGACTCAGAAAAAACTCATGACAGTTAAACTCGGCTTAAAAGAAAACTGGAAACAGTTTACCATTTTAGTTATTGTCAACGCTTTTGTTGGAGGAATGATTGGTTTAGAACGCACCATTTTTCCGAAATTTGCAGAAATGGAATTCGGTATTTCTTCCAAAACAGCCATTTTATCTTTTATTGTTGCTTTTGGAATTTCTAAGGCAATTACTAATTATTTTACTGGAAAACTCGCCAACAAATACGGTCGAAAAAACTTACTAATTATTGGTTGGATCTTTGCACTTCCAGTTCCTTTTATTTTGATGAATGCAACTTCTTGGAATTGGGTTATTTTCGCCAATGTTTTGTTAGGAATTAATCAAGGATTAACTTGGAGTAGTACTGTTGTAATGAAGATAGATTTAGTAGGTGAAAAAAATAGAGGTTTGGCAATGGGAATCAATGAATTTGCTGGATATTTTGCCGTTGGAGTTGTTGCCTTTTTAACTGGTATAATAGCACAGGAATATGGTGTGAAACCGTATCCTTTTTATCTCGGAATTGGCATTTCTATTGTTGGGTTAATCACTTCAATTCTATTTGTAAAAGACACACGGAAGTTTGTAAATATTGAGCAAAAGGTTTCAGAAAATTCAACGATGAAAAGTGTGTTTTTAGAAACTACTTTTAAAAACAAAACCTTAAGTTCTATTACACAAGCAGGATTGGTAAACAACTTAAATGATGGGATGATTTGGGGAATTTTACCAATCTTATTATTTGCTTTGAATTACGACACTAAAAACATTGGAATTATTGCTGCAATTTACCCAACTGTTTGGGGAATTGGACAGTTATTTACTGGAAAAATGGCAGATATATATTCAAAAAAAGCACTACTTTTTTACGGAATGTTACTGCAAGGAATTGCCATTATCATGCTTCCTTTTTTCACAGCATTTTATCAATTAGCCATTATTTCGGCAGTTTTAGGTTTAGGAACTGCATTGGTATATCCAACATTTTTATCGGCAATTGCAAATGCCACTTCGCCAACTCAACGTGCTGAAAGCATAGGCGTTTTTAGACTTTGGAGAGATTTAGGATATGCGATAGGAGCTATACTTTCTGGAATTATTGCAGATATCTATGGAATAGAAAGCGCTATTATTACTATTGGAATACTTACTATTATTTCTTCAATGATTATTAAATTGAGAATGGAAAAGATTTAAAAACCCAAAACTCCACCTTCTAAACTCAACACATTTACTTTTGGATATTTTGCTTTAAATAGATGAACTGCCATTATACTAGAAA
>Ga0307993_1000453_pt1 | contig 14098 bp, 15 predicted proteins | sample EllFjometagen260_FD_203163 | JGI IMG/M metagenome (GOLD analysis project Ga0307993, IMG submission 203163) | Marine microbial communities from Ellis Fjord, Antarctic Ocean - #260 | ecosystem: Environmental > Aquatic > Marine > Unclassified | place: Southern Ocean | collected 2014-11-02 | reverse complement strand
ACCTTATCCACAGAAAGATTCACAAGCCATAAAACGCAAAAAACCCGCCAATTTTTCAATTGACAGGTTCTTAGCACGAATGATTTAACGTCTAACGCAAACGCATTAAAATCTGCTTTTAGCCTAGATTGGCTTTGATCAGCTTACTGACCTCACCCATATCAGCACGACCTTGCATAGCAGGTTTCAAAATTGCCATTACCTTACCCATGTCCTGCATAGTGCTGGCACCGGTTTGGGTCATAGCATCTTCAAGTAATGCTGAAATCTCATCGCCCGTTAAGGCAGCAGGCATAAACTCTTGAATAACCGATATCTGAAACGCTTCAACGTCCACTAGATCTTGTCGATCTGCAGCGGTAAATTGTTGAAGGGCTTCGCGGCGTTGCTTAATACCTTTATCAAGTACAAGCAAAACACCCTCGTCATCAAGTGTTACCTGATTATCAATTTCTATCTGCTTAACCGCCGATTGCATCGCACGAATAACCAAAAGACGATCTTTGTCTTTTGCTTTCATCGCAGATTTCATTTCAGCCATTAATTGCGCTTTTAAATCACTAGACATTAATCAGCCCAGCTTAGTAAAGACGAGTCGTGCGACGGTTCTCACGAGACAAACGCTTAGCTAAACGCTTAACAGCGGCAGCTTTCATACGTTTTTTAGCCCAAGTAGGCTTCTCAAAATACTCACGCTTACGTGATTCAGTTAATACACCTGCTTTTTCACAAGCACGTTTGAAACGACGTAGTGCTACGTCAAATGGTTCTGTATCTCTAATTTTTACGCTTGGCATTTCGGTACCTATAAATTTTAAATTCTGTTCTGACCACTCAACCCTACGCAAGAAAAGGGAGGCGGTGAAAGGAGGGATTATAATGTTTACCCACCATCATTTGCAAACCTTTTTATAAAATAATCGTTTATTTTGTTAAAATTCTGCTTGTGCACAGGCTAACCACTTTACCCACTCGCCTGCTACCGAACGACTTCATACCATTTAAGAGTTAAAGACAGACACTTATGACAAAATCTTTATTAGTTTTAGGCATTGAAAGCTCCTGTGACGAAACCGGGGTTGCCTTGTACGACACCCAAAAAGGCTTAATTGCCCACAACCTTTATACCCAAATTGAGCTTCATGCCCAATATGGCGGCGTCGTTCCAGAACTGGCCTCTCGTGACCACGTGCTTAAGCTTGCCCCCTTAATTCAACAAACACTTGATGAGGCTAACGTTTCATCACACCACATAAATGGCGTGGCTTATACCTCAGGCCCAGGCTTAATGGGGGCTCTATTAGCAGGGGGCTCGGTAGCCAGAAGCTTGGCCTACGCTTGGAAAGTCCCCGCTATCGGCGTACATCACATGGAAGGCCATTTATTGGCACCGATGCTTGAAGAGACTCAGCCAGAATTCCCATTTATTTGCCTACTGGTTTCTGGTGGTCACAGCATGATTATTAGAGTGGATGGAATTGGTCAATATAAAGTGCTGGGTGACACCTTGGACGATGCCGCAGGCGAAGCCTTTGATAAAACCGCTAAGATGCTCGAACTGGGTTATCCAGGTGGTCCAAAAGTGTCAGATTTGGCCCTGCAAGGTCACTCTGATCGTTACAAGTTTCCGCGGCCAATGGTCGATCGTCCGGGGTTAGACATGAGTTTTAGTGGCTTAAAAACCTTTACCTTAAACACGTGGCTAAAAGCTAAAAAAGAAGGCGACGAATCTGAGCAGACTAAAGCGGACATTTGTCGTGCGTTTGAATTAGCGGTTGCCGACACCTTAACCATTAAATGCAAACGAGCCTTAGAGCAAGAAGGGTTAAATCGATTAGTGGTGTCAGGGGGTGTGAGCGCCAATCGTGAGATTCGAGCAAAACTGGATGCGTTAATGCACAAACGAAAAGGCGAAACCTTCTACCCTCGTTTGGAATTCTGTACCGATAACGGCGCAATGATTGCCTACGCAGGTGCTCAACGATTGTTAGCAGGCCTGTCTAGCGATTTAAGCTTTGCAGCCACACCGAGATGGTCGCTGGAAGACCTAGAACCCATTTAACCCTTCAAACCCGCTTTAAATCTGGTTTTAAAACTAAGCAGGCCTGTTCAAAAGAGATATGAACAGGCCTGCTTGTTTTTAAATGCTTTTTAATTACAAAAACTTGGATTATCTCAACGCTTTTTAATCGAATCCTCTTCACCGCTGATCATGCGTTGAATATTGCCCTTGTGACGCCAAAACAACATCACCGTCATAACCGCAGTTAATCCTACCCAACTGATTTCACCCGACAGAAAATAGATGTAAACGGGTGCCAGAGCGGTTGCAACCAGAGCAGACGCAGAAGATATTTTCAATACCTTGGCCACAAACAACCAGGTTGCCCCAACAGCTAAGCCAATGGGCAAAGACAGGCCAAACATCACGCCCACCATCGTGGCGACGCCTTTTCCACCCTTAAAGCCAAAAAACACGGGGTACAAGTGGCCAATAAACGCAGCAAACCCCACTAAGATAATCGCCTCAGCCGACAAACCTAAAGTATGCGCGACCACCACAGGCAAAACGCCCTTAAGCATATCCCCCACAAGTGCAATCGCGGCTGGCTTATTGCCATACAACCGCTTAACATTGGTCGCACCTGGGTTACCTGAACCGCCTTGGCGTGGGTCATCGTAACCCATTAATTTACAGACAATAATAGCCGATGACAACGAACCTAACAGATAGGCGCTACCAATCATAATAATTTCAACTAAGCTCACAACGCGCTCACTTTCTTACCTACTTTGGTAAAGTTTATTGGTGAAGTTTGAATAATCGATTTAATCTTTAACCGAATTTAGATTGCACGATTTTACTCGAAGTAGATAATAGGTGCTTAGATAATTCATTCTTGCAAAGAGTGATAAACACGCTAAATTTAATAGGATAAATGATGGACAAGATTTTTATTGAAGGCTTAAAAACTCAGGCCATTATTGGTATTTACGACTGGGAACGTGAAAATAGACAACCGTTGTATTTTGATATTGAACTGTCTTTGCCCATCTTTAAGGCCGCTGAATCGGATGCTATTAACGATACTGTTAACTATAAACAGGTGTGCGATGAATTAATTAAACTGGTGGACGAAAGCCGTGTCGAGTTGCTTGAAAGCTTGGTGGAGAACATATGCAGTCACATTTTTGCGCATCACGCAGCGGTGCAAAAAATAGACCTTAAAGTCAGCAAGCCCCAAGCGGTGGATGAAACCCAAACGGTTGGACTTATTATTAGTCGTTCACGCTAAACCTCTAACTCTCTTCGCTATAAAGAAAGCTAAGATGGCTCACCTCTTAGCACTTTTTGCTGATTTGCTGCTTGCTTAATCAGTGGCACCAACTGCTCCATGTAGACATTAGCATGTTGATAGGTTATTGCGCCTAATGCCTCCTCGTCTTCTTCAAACTGACGACGGTTCTGTTTAGAGAGATTTTTCAACACCTTCTCTCGTAACTTATCGCCATCCGCCAAACGCACCATCGTCACCAACTGCTCCGCCCCAACCTGAGGTGCAAAGGCCTGAATAATTCGATCATCAACCTCTGCCATGCGTGTTGCTAACACCCGATAAGCTTGAATCTTTTTATCAAGCAAGGCGTCATCCTGAGGAATAGAGTTATTCAAACGCTTATCAATCACCTGTTGAAGTGCATTTAATACTTGAGAGCTCAACTCTAATGAGACAGGTCCAATCTCTAGCTCATAGTCACCCTGTTTATTACGTTTTGCTGTCACTTCCATGCAGGCACCCTAGATATACTTTGTATTTTCTTTAATAAATTCAATTTGGCCATCGGCTTCCATAGAGAACATCGTCTCGACGATGGTCTGTATGGATTTTCTAGCAATCGTCTCTTCTGGCTCCGTGGCCGACTCTAAATCAGACTGCAACTGCTTGGCAAGAATGCCACCAATGTTATGCAACACTTTCTGTGTTAATTCAGGACTTTTCGCCACCTGTAAAAAATTAAGAATATCTACGTTATTCATAGCAGACATCGCCTTTTGCAAAGCACGATCATCCAATTCAGCCAACCGCATACCCAGCTTAATATAACTTTTATAGTTAGAATGACTTTGGCCACTTTCAAGCATGGTGACATGCTCTAAAGTAATATTCAGCAACTCCACCGAAAAACGGTCCATTTTTATTTTGGCGCAACCCACATGCACGAGCCATTCATTCTCTTGAAGCTTTTTAATTCCGACTTGCATAATCGTACTTAACCTTTTAACAGAAATTTTATAAATGCCACTAATCAGTCACCAAGCAATTTCACAGCCAACCTAACCTACATCAATGTGATAAATAAAGCGAAAGCACCTGCTTTTATCTAGTGGTTACGTTCACTTTATAGCATAATACCACACTCAAATAGCCAGATATTTTATAAAAACATGAAGCCACAAAACACCCTACCCACCCCTTCAGAAGCCACCATTCAGCAGAGTAAATTGTTAAGTGAGCACATTCAAAAGTCGATTCGTCGTCACGGCAACTTAAGCTTTGCACAGTTTATGGAAAAAGTGCTATACACCCCCGGACAAGGGTATTACGCGAATGGCTTACCCAAAATTGGTCAAACCGGTGATTTTGTAACCGCACCTGAAATATCGCCTATTTTTTCAAGATGTCTGGCTCGGCAAGCTATTCAAACCTTACAAGTACTGCCTGAAGCCAATATTTTAGAATTTGGTGCAGGGCAAGGCACCATGGCAAAAGATATTTTGCTTGAACTAACCGAACAACAGCAAGACATAGCGAACTATTACATTGTTGAGCTCAGTGCCGCCCTTCGCGCTCGCCAACAGGCCACACTCAAAGAACACCTTCCCGAAGGGCTATTTAGCAAAGTAACCTGGCTGGATAAACTGCCAACCCGGCCAATTTCTGCCGTGGTGTTAGCCAATGAAGTACTGGATGCCATGCCCTTTGAACGCATTCGCATTGAACCCGACCAAGCGTTACAAGGCTTTGTAAAATTTGATGAAAACAAAAACCAGTTTGATTGGGACTATCAAAAAATCACCACCAAACCCCTACAACAATTTGCCAACCAGCTCATTGAGCATATCGGTAAGGTTTCGGACTTAGGCTATGAAACCGAAATAAACCTCAATATTGCCCCTTGGCTTAAATCAATTAGTGATTTTTTAAGCCAAGGCATTCTATTACTCGTTGACTACGGCTACAGTCGTCAAGAGTATTATCAGCCGGCACGTGTTATGGGCACATTACGCTGCCACTATCAACATCGCGCCCACAGCAACCCTTTTTACTACCCAGGGTTACAAGACATTACCGCACACGTTGACTTTACAGCGGTGGCCGAAGCCGCCTATGATGCAGGATTAAAAGTCACCGGTTACACCACACAAGCCCACTTTTTAATGGGGACAGGCCTGCTAGAAATGTCATCTGATAGCGAGGCACCGATTACTGAGCAGTTAAAAATCGCCCAACAAATTAAAACCTTAACGCTACCCAATGAGATGGGAGAAAGCTTTAAAGTGATTGCATTAAGTAAACAGTTAGATATGAAACTCATCGGGTTTAAGATGCGCGATTTGCGTCATCAGTTATAATACGCACAACTACAAGAGCATAAAGAGAACACATGGAACAGAGTTTAGACTGGTTACAAATTACCGTATTAGCATTGATTCAAGGACTCACCGAGTTCCTGCCTATTTCAAGCTCTGCGCACTTAATTGTTATACCCAGCCTGTTTGATTGGCCCGATCAAGGCTTAGCCTTTGATGTGGCGGTTCACATTGGAACCCTAACAGCGGTCGTCGTATACTTTAGAAAGGACATCTGGTTAATGGCACGAGATTGGACAAGTTCTCTGGTCACGCGTCAACCCACCTCAAACAGCCGTCTGGCTTGGTGGGTTATTTTTGCCACCATTCCTGCCGTGCTATTTGGTCTATTTTTAAACCAAGGGTTAGAAGAAGCGCTTCGCAACCCACTGCTTATTGCCGCAACCACCATTGGTTTTGGTGTGTTGTTATGGTGGTCAGACGTTAAAGGCAAACAGATTCGGGATGAATACAGTCTGAGTTTTAAAGACATTATGATTATCGGTATTGCCCAAGCCATCGCACTCATTCCGGGTACTTCGCGCTCGGGTATCACCATTACCGCCGCCTTAATGCTTGGTTTAACCCGTGAAGCCGCCGCTCGTTTCTCATTTTTACTCTCCATTCCTATTATTTTAGGAGCAGGCCTGTTGAAAACCAACGACCTAATGGACAGCACGGACCCAATTCCTTGGAATGACTTAATTGGTGGAACGATTATCTCAGCGGTTGCCGCCTATATCGTTATTTCCGTGTTTCTAAAATGGATCAATAAAATCGGCATGGCACCCTTCGCTTGGTACCGCTTTGCGTTAGGTGCACTGTTGATTTATCTATTTATATGATTCGGTCACTATGGATTTTATTAGGCTGGGCATTGATTTTATTGGTACTTTATCTATCGCTATTCACGTCGTATATTCCTAAACAAACATTGAGTAACGTTGATAAACTCCATCACTTTATCGCCTACGGAACGCTGATGTTTTGGTTCTCTCAAAGCTTTAAAGGCCAAAGCCGATTGTGGATTGCTGGTGCGCTGGTTGCCATGGGCATTGCCATTGAATTTGCCCAACCCTTTACTGGTCGACAATTCTCTTACTTAGACATGCTCGCCAATACCGGTGGCGTGCTATTAGGTTTACTGGTTGCAACCAAAGGCGGGGATTTTCTTTATCAAAATTTGCAAAAAAAAGACGACCATTAAAACCTTTTACAGTTCACTTATCAGTTGGTAAACTCAATCAATCTAAGCAGGCCTGCTGATCTTTAAGGCCGCCTTTATTAGGATTGAATATGATTGAGTTTTACAGTGCACAACAGAGTCAAGCGATAGATCAATTCGCGATTCACAAGCAAAACATAGCCGGTCTTTTGTTAATGAAACGAGCAGGCCTGTTCAGTTATGAAACCTTGCTTAATCACTACCCAAAAACCAAAAAACTCCTCATTTTATGCGGAACGGGCAACAATGGCGGAGATGGCTTTGTGGTCGCTCAACTCGCCATCATGGCGGGCATTGAAACCGACGTGGTACTCCATGGCAAAATCAGCCAAATCAAAAACGATGCCCTGCTCGCCTATCAAGAACTCATTCAACTGGGTGCCCATCTTTGCCCCTTTGACCCTGATAAACTCAAGTCTTACGATGTTATTATTGACGCTTTATTCGGCACGGGCTTAGACACACATCGCCCGCTAACTGGAAAAAACGCCTACTGGATTACGCTAATAAACCAGTTGGACATCCCTGTTATCGCACTCGACGTACCAAGCGGACTGGATGCCGACACCGGACAAATTCTAGGGTGCGCCATCAAAGCCGAACGCACCTGCACGTTTATCACTCAAAAACCCGGGCTGTATCAATTTAACGGCCAAGACTATGCAGGCAAGGTGCACTATAGCCGCCTTTTTTTAAACGACGATGCGCGTCACTCTCAAGTACCCATTGCCATAAACCACCCTCTTAAACACTGGCTAAACCAGCTGCCTGAACGCCCATCTATAAGCCACAAAGGGTCTGCGGGAAGCGTCGTTTTAATTGGTGGCGACCACTCAATGATGGGTGCGGTTCAAATGGCAGGATTAGCCAGCTTAAAAGTCGGAACAGGCTTGGTTAAAGTCATTACGCATTCTGACCATGGCATTGCGTTAACCCAAGCACTCCCCGAACTGATGTGTTATTCACCGAATGAATTTGAAGCCCAAACACGCACCGTCAAAATAATTGCCATTGGCCCCGGCTTAGGGCTCAACGACTGGGGTAAAACACTCTTTGAACAGACTTTACTGCTACCTCAACCTAAAGTGATTGATGCTGATGCCTTAACGCTACTAGCTCAATCGTCAACAACAAAAAGTAAACCAAACACGCATCAAAACTGGGTACTCACTCCCCACCCTGGGGAAGCGGCTCGACTTTTAAACACCACCACCGAAGCCATTCAACAAGACCGAATAGCCGCCGTTAAAGGCATTCACAAACAGTATGGTGGGGTAGTGGTTTTAAAAGGCAATGCCAGTTTGATCTATGACGGTAAACAATTAGAAATGTGCTTGGCAGGCAACGCAGGCATGGCAAAAGGCGGCATGGGGGATGTGTTAACAGGGGCGATTGCAGGGTTAATGGCACAAGGCATGCCATTGTTTGAGGCCGCGTGTTTGGGTGTGAACTTACATGCGCAGGCGGGCGATATTTTAGCCCAACAAAAAGGCCAGCTCGGTCTGTTACCCACCGAACTGGCCACTACGTTAAGCCAACTGCTCACCTATGCAAATCGCTAAACGTGCACAGAAATCATGTTTATTTTGGCATAAAATCCGCAAGTTGCTTTAAGTGTTCAAACAACGCTTCTTCGGTGTCGGCCATCACATTAATATGACCTAACTTACGATCTTTACGTTCGGCTTTGTCATACAAATGCAGATGCGCATTCGGCATGGTTAACACCTTTTCAACCGGCCCCGTTTCACCAATAATATTCACCATGGCGGCCAATGGCTGGCGAGGCGAGGTGTCACCCAAAGGCAACCCAGTAATCGCACGCACATGATTCTCAAACTGAGAGGTCATGGCACCGTCAATCGTCCAGTGACCCGAATTATGAACACGCGGTGCCATCTCGTTGGCAACCAAACCATGGTGAGTGGTTTCAAACAGCTCAAGCGTTAATACACCCACATGATCCAGCTCATCCAACAAACTCTGCATATAAGCTTCAGCCTGCTTCTGAATCTCTTCAGAAATTTTACGTGCTGGTGCAATCGTGTAGCGCAAAATACCTTCGTGATGCACGTTCTGCACTAACGGATAATACACGTGTTCATTATTGGCGTTACGCACCGCCACAATCGATAGTTCACGCATAAAATCAACAAAGCCTTCTAACACCAACTCTCGGCCACCAATCTCTGACCAGGCCTGCTCAATTTGATCTTCTGTTTTCAGAACAAACTGACCTTTACCGTCATACCCTTCGGTGGTGGTTTTTAAAACGGCAGGCAGTCCAATTTCAGCGACGGCGGCTTTTAACCCTTCCAAAGAGTCCAATACTTTATAAGGTGCACACGGAATAGACAGCTGATCAAACATCGCTTTTTCGCGACCACGATGTTGGGCAACAAACAACGACTTTTCTGCTGGATAAACGGGCGTGGTTTTGGCAATCATTCTGACAATTTCAATATCCGTATTTTCACTTTCATAAGTGATGACATCAGCAAATTCGACAAGGTTTTTGTAAACATCCACATCGTCGGATTGTTTGTGCATATGGCCTAAAAGAGCAGAAGGCTCATCATCACTGATTCCTAAAAAACCAAATTTTTGGCCTAGCGGATACCCAGCAATCGCGAGCATTCGACCAAGTTGGCCGGCACCTAAAACACCAATATTTTTTGAAATGGGAGTCATATACAACGCTCTTTATTCTCTAAGAAAAGTAAAACCTTAATTTAACCACGAAGACACGAAGACACGAAGTTTTTTATGGCGTGAAGATAATGAGCAGGCCTGCTCAGTTTTTTTGATTTATAGCGGGTTATATTTCGCTCAAATACTAAAAAGGGCAACCAGAGTAACGTGCCCTTTTTACGATTATATTATTGCAATTAAACCATTTTAAAGACGTGGATCTGAATTCTCTAACACGGTTTTGGTCTGTTCAGTTCGGAACACTTTAACCGCTTCACGAATCGTTGCATCGTGATTACCCACAATCTGCGAGGCCAAAATACCGGCATTTTTTGCCCCGGCATCCCCAATTGCCAGCGTGCCCACTGGAATCCCGCCCGGCATCTGAACAATCGACAATAAAGAATCTTTTCCACTTAACGCACGAGACTGAACCGGCACACCTAAAACAGGCACCACGGTTTTAGCCGCCACCATGCCTGGCAAATGCGCCGCGCCACCGGCGCCAGCAATAATCACTTGCAAACCACGGGCTTCTGCTTGTTCAGCGTAATCAAACATTAAGTCGGGCGTACGGTGCGCAGAGACCACTTTAACCTCATAAGGCACGTTAAACTGTTCAAGCATATCAACCGTATGCTTCATGGTCGGCCAATCGGATTTAGACCCCATAATGACACCTACCAAAGGATGGACTGAATCGGTCATGTTTACACCAAGTATTTTAGAAAAGTCGGCTATTCTACAACGTTATGATTTAATTTCAACCATATTGGTTCATAAGCCTATGAATAAACTGCATAAGTATTTTTATAATTCTTTTATAAACTAAGTGGAATTCTAACTGGTAAAATGGGATTAAATTAATGAACTATGCGGTATACAATGAAGTTTATCTATTCCATACTCATCTTAGTGTTGCCTCTTTTTGCGGGTTGCTCTCAACAAAACGATACCGCGCATACTCCGGAACTTGTGGATGTTAAAACGACCACTCAAGAATACGCATTTGCGGTCCATCCGTTACACAACCCCACTTACTTGTTTGAGGTTTTTAATCCGTTATTAACCTATTTAAACTCCGAAATCCCGGATGTTCATTTCAAGCTTGAAGCGTCACGTGATTACGCCAGTTTTGATGAAAAACTCAAAAATGAAGCCGTCTCCTTTGCTTTACCAAACCCCTACCAAACGCTGATGGCCATTGATAACAACTACAAAGTAATTGCCAAAATGGGTGACGACCATAACTTTAAAGGGATTATTCTGGTTCGTAAAGACAGCAATATAAAAGGCCCCAAAGACTTAAAAGGCCAGGCCGTTAGCTACCCTGCCCCCACCGCTTTGGCGGCGACCATTTTGCCACAATATTTTTTACATCATCACGGACTTGACATCAATAAAGACATTGAAAATAAATATGTTGGGTCTCAAGAGTCGTCGATTATGAATGTCTTTTTAGGCACTACCGTGGCTGGGGCAACCTGGCCTCCGCCTTGGAAAGCGCTGTCGGATAAACGCCCAGAACTAAAAGATGCACTCAAAGTTATTTGGGAAACTAAAAGCCTGCCAAACAACAGTATCGTTGTCAGAAAAGATGTCCCTGACGCACTGGCTTTAAAAGTGCAGGGCTTGTTAAGTAATCTACACAACACCGCTGAAGGCAAACAAATTTTAAAACGGATGTATTTATCAAAATTTGAACCCGCTAATAATGACACTTACAACTCCGTAAGGACCTTTGTAGCTGAGTTTAATGATACGGTTAGACCCTTATAGAATGGTATAAGCCGATTACCCTTTTTTTTAAAACCCAGAACCCATGCTAGGAATCTGTTGAATGCTGATAAACAAGCTCATAAACAAGCTAAAAAAATCTATTAAACTCAAATTAATTGTGAGCGTTGCCTTGCTCCATGCCGTTTTAATGACTATTTTTGTCATTGATTTAGTAGACAGACAGCAAAGCTTTTTAATAAAAGAATCTAATGACTCAACCATTGGCATTGCCAAAACCTTAGCAACCAACAGTGTGCCTTGGGTTCTTTCTAATGACGTCGCTGGGTTAGGAGAGATCATACGATCTCAGGCAGCCCAACCCAATTTTGAATACGCGATGATTGCCGACCCTCGGGGTAAAATCTTAGCTTATCACCATAAAACTGAACCTTCCGCGGGCTTCGATGGAAAATACATTAACATCAGCAAACTTCAGCAGACACTTAACGCTGGTAAAGACGTCGCCATTTTTAGTGAAGATGATAATCAAATCGATATTGCTGTGCCTATTACCGTTCAGGGTACCTTAATTGGTTGGGCAAGAATTGACATGAGCCGCAAGCATATCGGCGAAAGTGTTCGTTTAATATCCATCGAAGGCGTGCTATATACCCTAGCTGCTATTTTAATCGGAATTCTAATTGCTTGGCGAATGGGAATTAGCTTAACGCAAGGTATCTATAAACTCATTGCAAGCACCCAACGAGTGAGAGCCGGTGAACGCCAAATAACCGTCTCACTTAATCGCAAAGATGAACTGCAAACACTCTCTCAAAACTTTCAGGCCATGCTCGACAGTTTAAATCACAAAGAACATGAGCTGTCTTCTGAAAAAGAAAGGTTAGAAATCACCCTAAAATCAATTGGTGACGGCGTTATTACCACCGACAGCAACGGGCTTATTACCTATTTAAACCCAATGTCAGAACTTCTTACCGGTTGGGGCAATCATGCTGCACAAGGTATGCACATTACAAAAGTGTTTAAAATCTATAATGAAAGCACCATGGAACCCGTTGATAACCCAGCGTTAAAGAGCATGCAATATCGAAAAATATTTAGCCTAGCCAACCATACCGTTTTATTAAATCGCGCAGGTGAAAAGCTATCCATTGAAGACTCTGGCGCGCCCATTGTCGATCAAAATGGCGAAATAATCGGCTCTGTTTTGGTGTTTCACGATGCCACAGAAGCCCGCCTGTTACGTAAACGTTTAACTTGGCAAGCCTTACACGATAGCTTAACGGGTCTAAAAAACCGTCAAGCCTTTGAAAATAAACTTGATGAATTAATTGAACAAAACTATCACGATCAAACACTCCAGCACAGTATGATTTACATTGATCTTGATCAATTTAAAATTGTTAACGATACCGTGGGGCATTCTGCTGGCGATGAATTGCTTAAGCAAATCGCCAATATTTTACAGAGCCAAGTTCGAGATTCTGATCTACTGGCTCGTATTGGTGGAGATGAATTTTCGATATTATTAGATAATTGCCCAACTGAAAATGCGGAATCCATTGCCGAAAAGATACGAACCGCTGTTTACAAGCATCGATTTATTTGGGAAGACCGTGTCTTTGATATTGGTACCAGTATTGGTATCACCCAAATACATGGCAACATAAGCAAAGCCGACGTGATGAGTCAGGCGGATGTGGCGTGCTACATTGCCAAAGAGAATGGGCGTAATCGTGTACACATATTCAAGTCAGACGACCAAGTTCTGAGCCAAGAGTTTTCTAAATTAGACTGGGCGAACCGTATTAAACGCGCTCTTGAAGACGAACAGTTCGTCTTGTTTGCCCAAAAAATCGTGCCACTCCAAAATAATAATCACAAAAAAGCCTACGAAGTACTCGTACGGTTGCAACCGCCCAATGAGCCGCTTATATCTCCAGATCAATTTTTACCGGCTGCAGAACGTTTCAATTTAATGGGTGAGTTGGATATCTATATCGTTAAAAAAGCCGTTAAATGGCTAAATCAAAACATCAACGAAATAGACCTACTTAATATCAATATATCTGGCCAGTCATTAGATGACGTTTACTTCAATAATGCGTTATTAGAAATTCTTGAAGAGAACCCTGAAACCAATAAGAAGATTTGTTTTGAAATAACAGAAAGTACCGCCATTACCCACATGTCGGCCAGTATTTCATTTTTACACAGCATTAAAAACCATGGCTGCCAGCTAGCCTTAGACGATTTTGGCTCCGGCTTCTCATCGTTTGGGTGGCTAAAAACCTTACCCGTTGATTACGTTAAAATAGACGGTACCTTTATCTTAGACGTTTTAAACGACCGAGTTGATGCCGCTATGGTAAAAGCCATTCACCAAATTAGTGACGAGATGAACATTGAAACCATTGCGGAATTCGTTGAAAACCAAGACGTTTCTGACTGGTTAAAACAAATTGGCATAGACTACGCGCAAGGTTACCACTATCATAAACCGACCTCTCTTGAAGACATCATCTGAAGCCATTAATCTGTAAAAACCAAATTATAAACAGGGTTTTTCTGTTGCTCTGAACCTGAATCATCGACCGATTTTGGGTTGATTTAAACCCTAAAAAATGGATAATCCTTTCTTAGCGCCGATTTGACATTTCAGCTTGCGGGCGCTTTTATAAGTACGGCTAAAGCGAGGAACGTTATATTCCCGCCCTATTTTCCGTACCTCGTTTTTAATAAAGTATTCTTTTCGAGGAACAATCATGACCAAAACCACCGTATTTACCTCTGAATCTGTTTCAGAAGGC
>Ga0307993_1000446_pt1 | contig 14231 bp, 18 predicted proteins | sample EllFjometagen260_FD_203163 | JGI IMG/M metagenome (GOLD analysis project Ga0307993, IMG submission 203163) | Marine microbial communities from Ellis Fjord, Antarctic Ocean - #260 | ecosystem: Environmental > Aquatic > Marine > Unclassified | place: Southern Ocean | collected 2014-11-02 | reverse complement strand
TATATGAAAGAATGGATGTCTTTTGCGAATGATAATATTGTAGGGGTTAGTAGATGCAATATAGTGGCCCAGGCAGAAGGCACTGATGAATTACTAAGATTCTATGTTATTGCATTAAGTAAAATAGTGACTAAAGAATTACACGAAGCAACAGATGATGACGATGAGATAATGGAATCAATGGAAGTTGCACCAAAAGGGGTAACAAGGCATTAAAATACTTAGTGTATACCAACCTGCCCTGGCACGACTTAGTTATTATAACATAACTACACAGACTTGTCAACCCTTTTCTTAATTAGTTTCAAATTAAATAGTTATTGACAAACGCACCAAAACCGTGTATAATACATTATAAAGGATATAAAACTATGAAGATTAAACCTAAAGATAAACCCCATTACGTCAATAATAGAGACTTCTCACAATCAGTTTGTGATTATGTAAACATCGCCAACGCGGCCAAAGAGAATGGTGTACCCATACCCGTGGTACCTGAATATATTGCTAGGTGTTTTCTCAAAATAGCAGAAGGTCTCTCTTACAAATCCAATTTCATACGATACACTTATCGAGAAGAAATGGTAATGGATGCAGTTGAAAACAATCTCCGGGCCATTGTTAACTATAACATTGAAGCGGCAACACGAACAGGAAACCCCAACGCATTCTCATATTTCACACAAATCAGTTACTTTGCTTTCTTGCGCCGTATAGCCAAGGAGAAGAAGCAACAAGACATCAAATTCAAATTCATCGAAAAATCTGGTTACGACGACTTCATGTATTTAAATGAAGAAGAGTTGAATCATTTAAGCAGTATCGATCATTCATTTGTTGATGAACTAAGATCACGAATCCAACGAGTAAAGGATGATGACGGTTTTACAAAGAAGCAGATACAAGCAGAGAAGAAAGCAGAAAAGGAAAGAAAGAGGGAAGGATTAGAACTATTCACATGCAATAGGTAAATAATATGTTATATACAGCTGAAGACAACAAGAAACTAAACAAGGTTATCTTGCGAGAATCCGATACGAAAATAAAAACAGAATTAGTTGATACTGAATATATGGATGCATTCCATGCCGCCCGTGATGAATGGGAAGGCGAATGGGTTTATGACGACGATTAAAATTACCATTTGAGCAACATTTTATATGAAAACAGATTATAGATTTTACACATTTACACCAAATAGATACACTGAAGCGTTTCAAATTCTAGTGCGAAACGAGTGCTCGTTTGTGAGAGACGATGATTCGTTTCGCATTAGATTAGATCTTATATCAATGCCAGACGCTGTGTTAAAGAAAATACGTTTTCTAGCAGAACAAAGTGATGTTATGGGAGATATTACACAATGAAAATTGCATTCTTGAATGATACACATGCAGGAGTACGCAATAGCTCTGAGATTTTTATCAATTATCAAGCAGCATTCTACGAAGAGGTATTCTTTCCCTATTGTCTAGACAATGGAATCAAACAGATTATTCATCTTGGTGATTACTATGATAATAGAAAGTATATAAACTTCAAAGCACTTAACGCCAACCGAGCACACTTTCTTGATAATCTAAAGAAGTTTGGTATTACTATGGATATTATCCCGGGCAATCATGATTGTTATCATAAAAACGATAATAATCTTTGTTCGCTAAAAGAGTTGTTGGGTCATTACATGAATGAAGTTAATATAGTCATGGAGCCTCGAGTCATGGAATATGACGGTTGTAATATTGCACTTATTCCATGGATTAACAACTACAACTACAAAGAAAGTATGCATTTCATTCAGACATGTAAGGCAGATTTCCTTGGAGCGCATCTTGAACTTATTGGTTTTGATATGATGAAAGGTATCAAGAATCAACACGGCATGGGTATGGACGCATTCAAGAGATTTGAACAAGTCTGGTCTGGTCATTTTCATACGAAGTCTACCCAGGGTAACATCACATATCTCGGTTCACAGCTTGAGTTTACCTGGGCTGATGCTCACGACCCTAAGTATTTCCATGTATTCGATACAGATACAAGGGTGATGACTCCAGTTCACAACCCAGTTACATTATTTGAAAAGATCGTATATGACGACAAGAAGAGTGGTTACGAGTCTGCGAAGGTGAAACAATATACTGACAAGTTTATCAAAATTGTGGTAGTAAACAAAACAGATCCATATTCGTTTGATAAATTCGTCGATAGGATTAATGATGTAGGAGTTCATGATCTAAAGATAGCGGAGTCATTCGATGAATTTGCCGGTATGAACACATCCGACAATAACATTACGGTAGAAGATACCACGGAGTTATTGGATGGGTATGTTATGAATGTAGAGACCGATTTGAATAAAGATCGTATAAAGCAATTGATGCAAGAAGTTTACGTTGAAGCTTTGAATCTTGAGGTGGTGTAGACTATGATAAGTTTCCGAAAATTAAGATATAAGAACTTCCTTAGCACGGGTGATTCATTTACAGAGATTCTCCTTGACAAATCGCAAACAACTTTAGTTGTAGGTAAGAACGGTGCAGGCAAATCGACCATGACAGATGCATTGTCATTTGCATTGTTTGGAAAGCCTCATAGAAACATCACTAAACCGCAACTAATCAATTCTATCAATGGAAAGAATTGTGTAGCAGAGATCGAATTTGATATCGGAAAGCAATCGTTTCGTATTGTTCGTGGTATAAAGCCCGCAATCTTTGAGATTTATCAGAATGACAAACTGCTCAATCAGGATGCAAAATCTCGTGACTATCAAAAGTTTCTTGAGTTAAACATTATTAAGATGAATCATAAGTCGTTTCATCAGATTGTTGTGTTGGGTTCTAGTTCGTTTATTCCGTTCATGCAATTGCCAGCCGGGCATCGTCGTGAAGTAATAGAAGATCTTTTAGATATAAACATATTCTCTAAAATGAATATGATAATGAAAGACAGACTAAACAAAAACAAAGATCATCTTAAAGAGGTTGTATATCAAAACGAGCTTCTCAAAGACAAGATTGAAATGCAAAGAAACCACATAGATAAAGTGTCAATATTGAATCAGAATACTCTTACAGATATATTTGCCGAGGTTGATAACATCACCGAAGAGATAACTGATTATGGAGATCAGAATGATACCCTACAAGCAGAACTTGATGCTAATTTTAATACCGTACATTTAAATTTGGCCAAACAGAACGAAGACAATCTGAAACTTGTGGAGTACGCGGCACAATTCAAACAACAGATGAACGTTATCGTCAAGGATGCTAAGTTCTATACGGATAATGATGATTGTCCTTCGTGTGGAGTTGAAATAAACGAATCTACCAAGAAGCACAACATCGAATCATGTGAAGCAAAAGCAGCAGAATTATCTAATGCTATGGAGACCCTTGAAGGTAAGAGCACGGTTCTGAAATCTTCTATTATGACATTACAGGTCGAAATGAATAAGATGAATGATCACAAGGTGACTATTAGAAACAATAACTCCAGTATCAAGAGTCTGCAAGAAAAGATCCGGGTAAAGCAAGGTAATGTTACCAAGTTGAATAGTCAGGACGGAGATGTGAGTGTCGCGACAGATGCCCTGAACAATCTAGTTACTCAACGAGATGTTATCGTGGAGACCAAGGCCAGGTTGAATGAAGAACAGACATACTTCAATGCTTGTAATGAGATGTTGAAAGATACAGGTATCAAAACTAAGATCATCAAGGAATATCTGCCGGTAATGAACTCTATTGTCAACAAGTACCTTCAGATACTGGATTTCTTTGTAGACTTCAACATTGATGAGAACTTCAATGAGACGATCAGATCACGATATAGGGATGCTTTCAGCTATTCCTCATTTAGCGAAGGTGAGAAGATGAAGATTGACATATCCTTGTTATTCGCGTGGCGCCAAATCGCCAAGCTCAAGAACAGCGCCAGCACCAATCTCTTGATACTCGACGAAACATTCGATTCTAGCCTTGACCAAGATTCGGTTGATAATCTAATGAAAATAATGGATACGCTCGGTATGGAAACTAACACATTCATTATCAGTCATAAAGGTGATATGCTAGCAGATAAGTTCCGCTCTAAGATAGAATTCGTCAAATCTCGTAACTTTAGTGTCATAAAATAAGGTATATGTTCAGAGACCGATGAGTTATGTCGGTCTCACAACACCTATTCATTTAGTTTCGTCTCATAGCTTGCATACGGCACGATGATAACCCATGACATTATATCTTATTCAGCGTACGCAGCGTTTGAGTCCTCTATTTAAACATCAGCACCTCATAAACTAAGTTAATACCACCATAAAAAGATTTGTGTGAAATAATGCATTTAGTTGTTGACAACTAATTAATGTCCCTGTATAATGGTTGTATGAATTGGAAAACACCTATATTTGGAAATCTAAACGATATAACTAAATGTTATATCGATATAACTCCAAGTTCTAAAAAATGTGTTAAATGTGTTGATATTATACAGAGATTGTGTTATAATACATGTATTGAAATTGAGGAATAAAGAATGAATAAACTACTTGTAAATCTACTTGCGAAAGAAAATATCACTGTCCAAGTTGGTAACTATAAAACAGCGTATTTCGTTCCCTCTACTCGAACACTGGGATTACCTTTGTGGTCGTCGGATTCAAAATATCTTAATGACCTTTTGGTTGGCCACGAAGTCGGCCATGCTCTCTATACTCCAACTCAAGGTTGGCATGATGCTAAAGAAGACGTCCCGGGGATTCCTCGTTCATTCATTAACATTATCGAAGATATTAGAATCGAGAAGTTGGTGATCAGGGCATACCCTGGATTGATCGTTTGTTTCAAACGAGGTTATATGGAATTGATAGAGCGTAACTTCTTCGGTCTTGACGGAAAAGACGTTAACACTCTACACTTCATAGATCGTCTCAATATTAAGGCAAAGGCTCGTGATCTCATGACTGTTAACTTTTCAGCTGAAGAACAACCTTTATTAAACGCGGCAATGGCCGTCGAAACTTGGGAAGATACACTTAACGTTTGTAGAATGCTTTCAGATTATGCAGACGAATTAAAGGCCAATGCTAATGACCAACCTGATAATCAACCAAATGGCCAAGGTGAAGATTCAGAATTTGACGAGATGACGTCTGAAAGTGATTTGACTGAAAACCCAGAAGGAACTGGCGACTCTGAAGACGAACAATCTTCTGGCGACTCAGATGAAAATGAGAGTTCTGGTGCAGAATCTGAAGACGAACAATCTTCTGGTGAATCGAAGGAAGAAACGGAAGAAACGGAAGAAACCCGAGCCAAGAATAATAAAGCCGGCGGTCCGGCCGAAGAACAAGCAAAGAATCCACCCGCTCCATTTACCGACGATGCTTTTCGAAAGAATGAAGAAGCTGGCAAGATGAATGACTCAAATAACCTACCTGTTTATTATATGAAAGCTGTTACTAAAAAGACTGCAAATGTAATCATTAGGGGTTATAAAGAGATTATAAAAACACGTGCAGATTATAGAGCTGAAGAATCTAGACAATCTAGGTTTTTTACGGTTTTGAATGATCATCTTAAGACAGAAAGTGATGAATTTAATAAAACAACAAAGATCGCAGTTTCATTGCTGATGAAAGAATTTGATTTGAAGAAACATGCTTTTCAATTCAGTCGTGCTACCACGGCCACTAAGGGAGTTCTCGACGTTAACAAGATTCATTCATACAAATATGATGATAATATCTTTAAAGCGGTGACTTCATTGGCTGATGCTAAGAGTCATGGAATGGTTATGTTTATTGACTTTTCTGGTTCTATGGGAAATTTCATTGGAGACGTCATTAAACAGACGCTAATCCTTGCTTCATTTTGTAAACGTGCTCAGATTCCATTCGATGTATATAGTTTCACTTCTACTAGTTCTAGATATGATTCGGCTCAAAATGATCGAATCGATGCTGTGATGCAAGATCAAGAGATAGCTTCACGTGGTACAACTATTCGTCAACTCCTAAGTTCTGAGATGACTAAACAAGAATACCTCGGTGCTTACACGTTTCTACTTGAAATGGCGATTGACGGTGTATATGGACGCCACACTCAGAATAACAATCCCCGCAGCGATTATCAATTAGGAGGCACACCTTTAGTTGAATCAATTATGACGTCTAGACACATACTTCGAAAATTCAAGGCGACTCATAACATACAAAAGGTTACTGCAATATTTTTGACTGATGGTGATGGTGCTAGTACTCAACATAACATAGATCGATCAGTCATAGAGCATCGAGTGGCTAATCCAGGTGTAAGTTATGGTATAAACTATGACTCTTATCAGGTCGAAGTCGACGGCAAAATTTACAAATACCAAGATCGTATGCAAATGTACACCATGCTTCAATCTGACATGCTTAAACATCTTCAATCAGAGTTTAATGTAATTGGTTACTTCATTGCTGCAAATAAGAGATGTATGCAATCAAAATTATATTCAGCCAAGGACCGTGGCGCTAAAGAGGATTATAAAATGGAAGCTCTTGGTAAAGAATTCAACAAAAACAAATTCATATCAGTTGATGATGCTTTGGGATATGATCGTCTGTTTATTATAAATTCATCTGGAATTGATACAGAACGGAAGGAGTTTGAAGTTGCTGAAGATGCAACTCCTAACCAGATTCGGAATGCATTCAAGAAACACAGCGTTGGTAAGAAAACTAAACGTCTATTCGCCGCTGAATTCGTTGATATGGTGGCATGATCGTTATAACTAAAAGTTATAAGGGTATAACAACTAATTCTAACAAAACTGAAATCAGTTGTTGACATATGGCTTGTATTGTGGTATAATACATGTATAGAAATTGAGAATTAAGAGAAAATATATTATGAAAAACGTTACTAAAAACATTACCGAATTATTCAACTATCGCATGAGTGTGATGGCAAAACCCACAATGAAGATCACAGACGCCAACGTGGCTAAGATCGTCGAGGTTGTACGCAATGTAGTCAACCTATATCCTACATCAACAGAATTTCGCGCCGACACGGTCGCAGACATCGCACGAGACATGGGTTACTCACATAACTTTGGTCGACAAATCGCTGTTGCTCACCCCAAGCTTGAGAATGGTCGCTATGATCTTTCTGCTGCTGTATCAATCTTTGAGAAGGATGACATTTATGTTGCTCCTGCGGTACAAAACGTGGTTTCAATGGTAATACCCGCGGCGCCTGTAGTAACAGCGCCAACGGCAGCTAAGAAGGTCGCTTCGGTTGTCTCTACAGATACATTTATACCAGACGTGTTAGATACCTATGTGGCCTGGGGTCACTTTTCAGATGTAACTAAAATCATCAAATCTAAAATGTTCTACCCAATGTTCACCTCTGGTTTGTCTGGAAACGGAAAAACTCTGATGGTCGAACAAGCCTGTGCTAAATTGCGTCTTCCTTGCGTCCGTGTTCAAATCTCACCTGAAACAGATGAGGATGATTTACTTGGCGGTCTCCGTTTGATCGGAGGAGAAACTATCTTTCAGAAAGGTCCTGTTATACAGGCAATGGAAACTGGGTCTTTGTTATTGCTTGATGAAATCGACCGTGGCACTAACAAGATTATGTGTCTTCAAGCTGTGTTGGAAGGCAAACCTATTTTAATCAAAAAGACGGGTGAAATCATTCGACCTGCAAAAGGGTTTAATGTGATTGCTACTGCTAACACTAAAGGTAAGGGTTCAGAAGACGGCCGATTCGCCGCGGCGACAATCATCGACGAAGCTTTTCTTGAACGATTCGCTATCACACTTGAACAACCTTATCCTTCTGCTGCTATTGAGAAGCGTATTGTCATGAAACATATGATGCTTTACTCAGGTGAAGTTGACGAAGAATTTGCCGATCACTTGACCAACTGGGCCAAAACGATTCGTGATACATTCGCAATGGATGCAATCGATGAAATCATCTCGACTAGACGTTTATGTCATATCGTTCAAACCCATGCTATCTTTAAGGATAAAATGAAATCAATTCAGTTATGTGTTAACCGATTTGATGATGAAACAAAAGAGGCATTCGTTGATCTTTACACCAAGGTCGATGCTGGGATTAATCTCGAAGACGAAGATGTATTCGAAACACCTACAGAAACCTTCGTTTAATACCGGGATTTAAATTATGACAAATTGGCAATTAACTGAAGACTACTATGTACCCAGTCAAGAATTGCCGAAACTCATAGGGATATGTGGTTCAATTGGTTCTGGTAAAGATACGGTTGGTGATATTTTGATTCACGAATATGGATATACCCGAATGAGTTTTGCCACTACGCTGAAAGATGTAGTGGCAGCGCTATTTGGTTGGGACCGCGAAATGTTGGAAGGCTTGACTGATCAGGCCAGAGATCAAAGAGACACACCCGATTCGTTCTGGTCTGAAAAACTTGGCCTGGCGTGGACACCAAGGAAGGCAATGCAAGTGATAGGAACTGATTTGCTTCGTAACCAATTTCATACGGATATGTGGTTGAATACTGTAGAGAAAAAGATTTCTGAGATGGGCAAGGTGGTTATCACCGATGTACGCTTTCCAAATGAAATTGAATGGATTAAAACTAATGGAGATCTATGGTCGGTCGAACGCGGGGTAAAACCTATATGGTTTAATATAGCGAAAGATTGGAATGTTGGAAAAGATAAAAGAAGTTATCAGGAAACTGTACCATTACAACTTGAAGGAATACACGAAAGCGAATGGGCCTGGGTAGGATGTAGTCCTCTCCATAAGATTCGCAATCAAAGCACAATCAAGGATTTAAAATCGAATATTCGTCAAATATTGTTTGACAAATGAAACTAGATGTGATATAATAGTCATACTATCTACAATTACCACAACTGAGAAAATCAATTATGAAACTTAGCACAAACACCGTCAGTATTCTAAAGAATCTGGCATCTATTAACTCTAATATCGTGCTCGACGTGGGTTCGATTATTCGAACCATATCTGAAGGCAAGAATATTCTAGCAAAGGCTACCATTCAAGAAGAGTTCGATACATCATTCGGTATATATGATCTGAACGAATTCCTTGGCGTGCATGGCATGTTTGAAGAACCAGATATTGCTTTGAGTTCAGACGCAATGTTTGCCACAGTTTCAAGCGGCCGGCAATCTGTCAAGTATTTTTTCTCAGATGCGTCATTCCTGACCAAGCCAGAGAAAGACGTTAACATGCCCAATATTGACCTCAAGTTTACAATGACTGACGAAGACATTAATTCGCTTCGCAAAGCCGCAGCAACTCTTGGTTCAACGGATATGACCATTGCAGGTGATGCAACAGGCCCGATTACGGTGGTTATTGGAGAAGTTAAAAACAATACAGCAAATTCCTATTCCATTGATATCACGGCTGATACGAGTACTCGTCCTGATGTACCGTTTTCTTTCGTGTTCAATATTGGAAACTATAAGTTTATGTCAGGTAATTACGAGGTATCAATATCCTCAAAGTTAATCTCACATTTTGTAAATGATTCTGGTGCTGTAGAGTATTGGGTCGCATTAGAAAAAGATTCAACTTTTGGAGAATAATATGAACGAATCTGATACATCAACCAAAGTAACACCTACTGTTGAAACCGAAGGTGCTGCTGAACAACTGCAGTTAAATGATCTTGTAGGAATGATTGGCATTATTGACAACTGTTCAAAACGAGGAGCATTTGAAGGCGGCGAAATGGAAACTGTCGGCGCTCTAAGAACCCGAGTAGTGACCTTCATCAAGTCGGTTGCTCCTCAAGCTGAAGAAGTAGAAGAATCTGCATCTGATGACAAGCCGCAATTCTTAACAGAAGGAGATCTATAATGTTAAGTAATATTAAAGACATCAAAAAACTTAAAGATGCCATTACTGAGATTTCAAACAGCATGACTCGTAATGACGCCGAAAGGGATTTCCAGAAAGAAGCAGTTGCCCGAATTGCAGAGGAACTTGATCTTGACAAGAAGAATGTTAAGAAGATTGCAGCAATTTATCACAAACAGAACTTCACCGAAGTTCAACAAGAGCAAGAAGATATCGTCGAGTTATACGAATCAATATCTACTGCTTAAATTGGTTGACATGGAGCATCATTTCATAAATGGTGCTTCAAATACATTATGAGACAATTATATGATGAAAGCAAACAAAGAATTTCTATGGGTAGAAGCGTATCGACCGGTAACAATCGAGGATACTATTCTACCGAATGATCTCAAAAAGACATTCTCAGAAATCATCAAATCCGGTGAAGTGCCTAATATGCTATTTGCCGGTACCGCAGGTGTTGGTAAAACCACAGTCGCCAAAGCGATATGTAAGGAACTTGATCTTGATTATTTAATCATCAACGGTTCGGAAAATGGCAACATCGACACACTTAGGACTACTATCAAGCAATTTGCTTCTACAGTATCCCTTCAAGGTGGTTATAAGGTAGTCATTCTTGATGAAGCGGATTACCTAAACCCACAATCAACACAACCCGCGCTCCGCGGATTCATTGAGGAATTTTCCAATAACTGTCGGTTCATTCTAACGTGTAACTTCCGCAATCGTATCATCGAACCACTTCATTCGAGGTGTTCGGTGTATGATTTCTCTATCCCGTCTTCTCAGAAGCCCGCCATTGCTGGTGGAATATTCAAGCGCACGGCAGGTATACTAAATAAAGAAGGCGTTGAGTACGACAAGAAAGTCCTTGCTGAGCTTGTACAAAGATACTTCCCAGACTTTCGCCGTATTCTAAATGAATGTCAGCGCTATTCTATATCAGGTAAGATCGATACTGGAATCCTAGTAAATCTTGGTGATGAGAGTTTCAATAATCTTCTAAGTTATTTAAAGGATAAGAACTTTAAATTGATGCGTAAATGGGTCGCTGATAATATCGATACAGAGTCACATGTAATATTTCGGCGTATATATGATTCAATGTCTGCTTCGATTGCGCCACAATCAATACCAACCGTTGTGTTGATAATTGCGGATTACCAATTTAAAGATGCATTTTGTGCCGACAAAGAGATTAACATCGTGGCTTGCATGACTGAAATCATGTCTTCAACGGAGTTCAAATAATGAATATTGTATATGACTACGAAACCCTTAACACAGACGTCACAATAACGCCGATTTTGTCCCTTGCCACTCTACGGTATGATGAAAAACGGTTCAACACAACACCGTATGATTTCGATGAATTGTTATCTGAAACCAAATTCTTCAAGTTTGATGTGACAGAGCAAGTGAAGATGTATGATCGAGTTATAAATCTCGAGACCCTGGCTTGGTGGAATGGACAACCCGCCGCGCTCCAGAAAAGTCAATTACACCCTAACAAAGAATTGGACTTATCTGTAAAGAGTTTGATTGGTTTGATCAAAAACGAAGCAAAGGGATGTGATCGTATATTTACCCGAGGCAACACTTTCGACCCTATGATCACCACCAGTTGGGTGAAACAATTAGGATATCCAGAACCCTATCAACATTGGGCGGTAAGAGACACAAGATCGTTTATTGAAGGATTGTCTTATGGTTCGGATATCAAACACACATTCACCCCTGATGGGTTAGGTGACAAGTTTGTACCTCACGACCCTCAGCATGATATTGTCGTAGATGTGTTGCGGATGCAACAAATCATCAGAGCTATTTCTTAATGGGTGCTTTGAAACTGCGGAAGATTAAATGAAAACAGTAGATGAGTTAGAAAAGGAAGTAGATACACTGTATGAAAAAGCAATGGTGTATTTAAAAGAATCAGAATCTGATTGGAGATGTTTATCTGCTCACAGTAAAGCAAGAGAATGCTGGGGCAAATATCAAATAGCACGTGATAACCTAGACATTGCTAAAAGTGAGGATTATCATGAGTCCATTTGATTATCTTAATGCTATCAATACTACCAAGAAAGATATAATGATAGATGACATAGACGAAAAAGCGTATGCGCCTTTTATGGTGAATCGTGGCTTGTCGTACTTCGAGGATAGTGTTCTATTTGCAAATGAAATGAATAGAGCATATCATCTTGATTCTAAATTGCAGTTTCACTTTTATATAAATACTTTAAGGAAACGCAAACGATTCTCCAAGTGGTTTAAAGCTGAAGAATCTGCGGATATCGATGTGATCAAAACATATTATGGCTATAGTAATGAAAAGGCTCGCCAAGTTTTGAAAATATTATCTAATGAACAAGTGAATGAACTATCAAAAAGGGTGTGTCAAGGTGGAACAAGAAAACGAAAACGTAATAATTGAATGGACTCCGGCATGTATGCTAGAAGTCTCTATTAGAGCCCCAGACGATTTCTTAAAGGTAAGAGAAACCCTTACCCGCATGGGCGTGGCTTCCAAACAAGAAAACAAGCTGTTTCAATCGTGTCATATACTCCATAAGCAAGGTCATTATTTCATAGTTCATTTTAAAGAGTTATTCTTGCTTGATGGCAAACCTTCCAACCTGTTTGAAAATGACATTCAAAGAAGAAATAGTATAACCACATTATTATCTGACTGGGGATTGGTCACTATATTAAACGAAGACCAGGCCGTGGATGTTGCCCCTTTAAGACAAATCAAGATTATTGCCCACAAAGATAAGTACAAGTGGGAACTAATACCAAAATACAATATCGGCATAATTCGATAAATAACGTTTGACAAATGAAACTAGATGTGATATAATAGTCACACTTTACAACAACTGAGATATATTATGAGTAACGAAATAACCCTAATCCGATTAACTTCAGGCGAAGAACTTCTTGCCGAAATGACCGACCCGCAATTTAACATAATGGCGGGCAATGATACATTAATTGATATAGCTATCATCATCCCAACCGAAGCAGGCATTGCATTGACTCGTTTTATGCCATACGCAGATACGAGCAATGGACTAGATATTCCTTTTAGTTCGATCTTGTTTACGACTTCCCCTACAGCAGAACTGCTTGAAAAGTACAGAACTATCTTTCCGTCTAATCAGGGCATCATTCAACCCGAATCTAAAATTATATATTAAACATTGACAAACGACCCTTATTATGATATAATGGGTCTACCTACTTAATTATGGAATTCTATGAGATACTACACCAACGTAGCCCGATATGGCAATTCTCTGCTGTATCGTGGCTATAAGGATGGTCACCGCGACCAGAAGCGCGTAAAATTCAAACCGACCCTATATGTTCCTGACAGTGCAGGAACTCAAAAATCACTTCACGGCGTCGATGTATCATCGATTAAATTCGACACGATGCGAGAAGCAAAGGAGTTTATTACTCAGTATCAAGACGTACCCAACTTCAAAGTGTATGGTAATCAAAACTATCTCGTTCAATACATTCAAGAGCAATACCCAGGCAAGATACCGTTTAATCGAGACGAGATAAATGTCGCTTCAATCGATATAGAAACAGAATATGACAATGGTTGGTCTGCTCCGGCTGATGCTGCAAATAGAATCTTATCTATTGCATTATGGCAAAAAGATCGATACTATGTGTGGGGTTTGAAACCTTATAGCAATAATCGAACAGACGTAGAATATCATCAATGTTCAGACGAAGCAAACATGCTTATGAGATTCGTCAACCATTGGGCATCTCCTATCAATACACCCGATGTTATTACTGGATGGAATACCCGATTTTTCGATATTCCATATTTGGTTAATAGAATCTCTCGTAAGTTAGGGGAAGAATTCGCAAAGAAACTTTCTCCTTGGGGTCTTATATCTCCTAGGGATATCAATATCTTCGGCAAGAAGCAACAAACATGGGAAATCACTGGCGTGGCTTCGTTGGACTATCTTGAATTGTTCAAGAAGTTTACCCTGAATACTCTTGGTGCTCAGGAATCTTATAAACTAGATCATATCGCGTCGGTTGTTCTTGGTGATCGTAAGATATCGTATGAAGAATATAAAGGTCTTCACGGTCTGTATAAAGAGAACTTCCAGATGTTCATTGATTATAATATAAAGGACGTGGAGCTCGTTAATCGTATAGAAGACAAGTTGGGTCTGATCACCCTTGCAATGACCATGGCATATCGTGGTGGAGTGAACTATCAAGATACGATGGGCACTACAGCAATATGGGATGCTATCATATATCGAACGCTAGATGATAATGATATTGTAC
>Ga0307993_1000445_pt1 | contig 14235 bp, 13 predicted proteins | sample EllFjometagen260_FD_203163 | JGI IMG/M metagenome (GOLD analysis project Ga0307993, IMG submission 203163) | Marine microbial communities from Ellis Fjord, Antarctic Ocean - #260 | ecosystem: Environmental > Aquatic > Marine > Unclassified | place: Southern Ocean | collected 2014-11-02 | reverse complement strand
GTTGCGGACGTGTAGCGGGCGTGCAGCGGACGTGTAGCGGGTGTGTAGGGGGCGTGTATGGAGCGTGTGGCGGGCGTGTAGGGGGCGTGCAGCTGGCATGTAGGGGGCGTGCAGGGGGGCCAGTAGCGGGCGTGTGGCGGGCGTGTAGCGGGCTTGTAGGGGGGCGTGTAGGGGGCTTGCAGCGGGCGTGCAGCGGGCGTGTAGCGGGTGTGTGGCGGGCATGCAGGGGGGTGTGTAGGGGGCGTGCAGTAGTCAGCCGGGATAATTGAATTTATTATTTATTTGCGACGACCAACCCGCATTGACCAACCGACCCATTCAATTGTTACGGACGCGAAATCGTTGTGGCAATGCGTTTGGGAAAAAAACAAACATTAATGTGAACTTCTCGGTGTCGACTAATAATATTCAATTCGTTCGCCTTATCATTATTGCCCTTATCGTTTATTTACATATGCTTATTGTGTGTGCCTTTCTTCATCTCCGTTTTATTATTCTTTGTTTGCTCGTGGTTTTTTCCAATTTGTTTGTTTCCAAGTTGCACTTCAATCACGCAACACTCACACCACATCGGCGTCAACGTGATATAAACCGCATTGGCGGTATGACAGCAACAGCCCCAACAGAGAAGCGCGAATTTGTGTCGTGCGCGGTTTGCGTGTCAAGGTTGGCCCAGCCCCGTTGGATGGGCACCAGGCCGGCCGAGCATGAGCTGACACCGCTCCGTAACATCACGCCACAACCAGGTGGTGACAAAACGGGCACACCGTTAGGGAGCGGGCATAATGTACCCATGTAAACGATGCGTTGCAAGCGTCGCACCGGTATATCTTGACCTCATCATCTTCTTGTTCGCTTGACCGCTCACCATTGCCGCACTTTGCTACGCCAGTGTCGACATTCTCCTCGTCCATGTCGTGAACATCAAGGCCGTGCCCCACCAATCGCACAATCGCCTCGTCGACACCGACTGTTGGTGTTTTGCTGTCGCAATGTGATCCCGGTGCGATCGCAATTGGTGGCGTGGAGATCGGTTTGGCGCCGCCTCCCCCAATGGTTGCACACAGGTAGCCGACCGTACATGCTGGGCATGCACCTTCGAACGCGGTGAGTTCGCTTGGGCTCACCATGCGACCGCAATCGCCGCAACGTGTTGGCGCGAAAGCAATGCTTTGGCCCGGAACGATACCCTTTCGATAATGGTTGGCGACCACTGCAACAAAGCCATCGCTAGCATTGTCAGATCCCTCCACCTCGTGTTTCTTTTTGCGTGGCGCATCATCATTGCCGCATTGCGTGTCGACAATGCCCACACTATCCTTGTCCATGGCTTCGACAGCAAATGTCACAGGTGCGTCACCGGCGCTGCGGTCGGGAGATTCTGCGCCAACTGGGCACGAACGCCTTTTGGTGATAATCACCGATGTCCTCTTTCTCATCTTGGGTGTGTGTTCCATTGCACCGCTGGCCACACGGAGCCTCTTGAGGTCCCCGGCGCTGTGCGGACCATCGCTAGCGCTGTCCGACCCCTCAACCTCATCTTCGCTTACGCGTGGCGCACCATCACTGCCGCACTGCGCATCGGAACTGTCGACACTCTCCTTGTCCATGTCGTCGACATCAAGGCCTTGCTCCAACACTAGCTCGCCCGCATCGTCGGGCCCGGTTGTAACTCGATGCATCATCGCCGCCTTCACCACCATGTACTCGGTCAAGCCGGCCATGCGATCGCAAACGCCGCAGCTTTCGGGCGCGACAACCGCGCCTTGGTCCAGAACGACATCCTCATCATCCTGGTCGGTGGCAGACGTCGCATATTTATTGCTGGTATTGCAATTCTTGCCTTGTCGGTCTTCTGGAAGTACCTCTTCGGAAGTGGCCTCGCCGACCGCAACTCTGGCATGTGCATCGCCGGGTCTGCGGTCGGGAGCTTCTGCGCTAACTTGACGCGAAGGCCTTTTGTTGATAACCGTTGATGTCCCTCTTCTCGACCTGGGTGGTTGTTCCCATGCTCCGCTTGCTGCACGGGTCTTCTTGAGCTCCCCAATGATTTGCGACGCCCTGCTACCCGACCAACGAGCAACCAATACCGCTCGGACTTCGTGTTCTGCTTTACCTTCCTCGAACATTTCCACGGCGACAATTCTTGCGGATTTGCCAGCAACACCCGAAGATGATGGTCTGAAGCCAAGCTCTTTCGATATTTGGGAAATCCGGGACAATGTCGCGCCATTCCGCTTCAGAACATGCTTGACTTCAGCCAGCGTTTCCCCGTCTGCTTGCATCCTCCTGGCAATATATGCGTATTTCTGATCACAGGGACGCCCCCTGCTTGGCCCAAGATGATCCGCCGGTGCATCGCGGCTGCTACACCAGCCTTCTGGCGAGGGAACGTCGTTGCAAACCTGGAGCCACTTGCTATCGGAGTCGCGGGTTGGGAAATGAACAGGCGTGTCATATTTCATTTGGCCTTCCAAGTGCCAAGCCCATATCTCGTCACCGCCTGTGGCCTGCCAAAACAACAAGTCCTCTCCAACGACTTTGTGGCGTTCGACCCATTCAGGTGCTCCGACCTCGGCAGACGTGAGCTTCGTAGTGGCATGTACGACGAGCTCACCGTGGATCACATCGGTGCCCCGAATTGCGACGCCGACGACTTCGTTGAGATAGGTTGTACAATCCTCGTCATGAAGCTCGACGCTTTTTACGTCGATATCGTTTTCAGCGAAAAGCTGGTTTAACCATTTGCTTTCAAATGCAATCGCCATGGTCAATGACGAAGCGTTCTGCTGGCCCGACATTCTCGCAATACAATCGCTTTGACGCGTAAGGCTTGCGCTTGGGGCGATGTGGCTGGTGAAGACCGGCTTCGTACAACGCAAGAACACATTAATGACAACATGTCAAAACACAAAACGAAAGTACCCCGAATGGGTATCACACACAGCGACACATAACAAGCATGTTGCGACAGCGAAGGGAATACATTACAGGAAACAATGCAGAACACAAGGAGAGAACACTTCTATCAAATCCAAATAACGAGCACGAGGCAATGCAACTTGCAAGCAATCAGTATCGCAGACACCCGCACGATAGCCCTCTCCATCAACTATGTTGTTGTATTGCTTATATGTTCGAAATTCATGTTTGTTGTCGTCCCTGGTCGATGTCGGTCTTACACACATACATCCCATTGCGGTTTACACACCGTGCACATGCACCCTTCGCCCAACCCCACCTCGCTCTGTAGGGTACATGCGCGTGCGTCACTAAGGGCATTGATCGTGCGATATGTTTTTTAATGCTTTTGTTGATTCATGGCCAGCCAATCCCTTCGAATACATTCAGCCCGTCGCCCCACCACATTACACGCGCCAAAGCACGGAGGGTCGTCAACCCGGCGGGGAAGACACGCCGACCCGACGGCAGGATGAATCGCTTGCCTCGTCGCCTTCGGTTCCGTCGGAGTCATCGGTCCAAACTTGTGGAGACAATGTTACTTCGGGCTGGCATATTGCAATTGGACTCCGAACGGATTGGCCGTAATCGACATCACCAAGGCCCGGTGTGTCTGGCGAGCGTGGTGCGCCCGCTGTCGCAATCGCTGGTCCGTGATGTCCCGCTGCCGCCGGTGCGTAAGAATGTAATCCTTGGTCCTCACTTGCAACTTCTCGCTGCCAGACTGCATATCTGTTTTGAAGGGAACCGTTGTACACCGAACGCACAAAGTCGGCGGCGTCAGGCTCCCTTTTCGGTATTGCTTTTGCAACTTGTTTTGTTGTGGGCTTCTGTACTTCCTTACACTCCGGGTCCTTCGGCTGTTTCTCCATTGGGCGCCAAGAAGCTGGGCGTTTCAAGACCCGTGTGAACAGAGAACCCGAGTATTGATCACGTAGCTTTCGCTTGATGGCTTGTTCGGTGTCACCATCGGCTCGCAACCGCTGCGTTTCTGCCCATAGCGTTGGTTTTCTGGCAACTGCTCTCGGGAGTTTGTGCAAGAGGTTCCAACGCACATTTTTCCGAGCACCCATTTCTCTGAGCCGCTGATCGATAGCTTCCCGAAGGGCGCCGCTTGCAATCATTTGCCGCACCAACCTTGCGAAATCCCCTCGACGAGCGCCTGGGACCTGGCCAGCATTTGGCATTGCTTCAACAATATGTGGCACCTTCCGTCCCGTTGCAACACAAATCGCCGGCTGCACCTTGGCGACATTTGCCTGGAAGGTTTCGTTGGCTTCAAGATTTAACCATCGAACAGCGCCAGGCGTGTATTTCAATTCGACAGGCACTGGGTATTCAAGGGCTCGCAGAATGGGAGTTGCATAAATGCGATTGTACCTGAAATCATCCAATTGCCCTTCCGGGATTTTGTGCTGGCATCTGAAGTCGGGGCTTTTGTATTGCTCGTTTGTGATTTGGCAACTTTCCCCAAAAACAGCTTCCCCGAACACGTGGTTGGTTCCTGAAAAGGCAATACCCACTGCTTCGCCACGGTGTTCTTTCATGGCGCAGCCACCAACCTCCAAGGTCTTTGAACCGTCCAATATCATCTCGCCATATGCCTTCCGGATCACAAAGGCAGCCCTGAGTCCCTGGAGGTTTCCAAAGGTTGACACACCTGCCATCGCGGAAATCAAAGCTTAGGGCGACGAAATCGATTATGCCGGCAAGTTGCGCTTGAACAATTGTCATTTTGAAAACGTATTAGCCTTCGTCGTCGCATTGACATTATCATCGTCATATGGTTCATCCTGTCATGTTCATATCGGTCATTCTTCGTCTTGCTTAAGGTCGTTATCATGGCACGGTTTTTTCTGACTTGTAACTTTCGGGCAACCGCACTGCACACTTCACGGGGCCGACGAACGGCATTATGAAGGGGTAGTGCGCTCTACATGTGGTTGCACCATCAAGGGTAAAAACGTAACTTAACGACCCCGACACGCATGGCGAACCACTCAATTGGATCACGCCTGTGCACGCCCATGTTTGCTCGCCATCGTAATCCTTTACACCTCGTTTGTGTTTCCTGTCCGAAGGGGATCACCGACCGATATGAATAGAAACCACATTGTAGCTCAGTATGCGATAGCGCCACAATCCAATTACGCGTGTACCAATTTTGTAATTCGACAGGAATACATCCAAAGAACCATGCGATCGACGTTACCGCCTTCAACGTTAACATGCACATGGCGCTTCTCGCACCGGTAACCCACGGGCGACCACAAAGCACAATTCACTGGTACACAAAATGCGCTTGCAGTCCCAATATGTTTGCCCAATGTCATTTTCCCATATGCACCGGCGCACGTGACCACCATCAACGCACAATACAAATACACAGAAGGTGCTCGGTAGCCATTGGGGCCAAGCCGACCACACGTTGAAGTTCCAAACAACAGAATGCGCACTTCACGATGCACCAACGCGCGACGTCCACCAGCCAACTTGCGATGCAAACTAAACCCCGCCGGCAACACGCGAGGCAAGACCCCAATGCACCGAGCACAGACGACAAGGGCGCGAAGCACGAGCAAAAGAACAAGGCCCCGTGGGCACAGAGGGTAAGGCTTGAGAGATGGATCAGGCAAGCTTGTGAGGTCCTTCACACAATGCGTGTCTGAATTATCAAACACAACTTGTCCGGCCAATTGGACAAGCCATCTTTTTGATTCGGCGAATGTGGCCCTGCGTGTGCAATTGGCTTGCCTTGTGCAATGGCTGACGAAAGGTTGTGTGGCAATTCAAGCAAGGCATGCTTGGACTATCAGCAAATGCGGGTCCGACGTTTTCGTGTCGTGTGATTCTTGTGTTTTGTACCTTTGATATTTGTGCCCTGTGCATTTGTGTGTCCTGTCGCGTGTTGAGAGCGTGGCGTGTGTTGTTTCGCAACTTGGCTGGCGGGATTCGTGCCGTGTTGCTTTGTGCATGCTGCATCGTGGTGTTGTGGGACTTCACATTGCTTGGTGTCATTCCGTCCGGTGATCGCCGATCAATTGTTGTGTATCTGTGGTGTGCGTGGGGCTTCATCCCGTGTGTCCGACAAGGTGGAAAGGGGGTGATCGGGGCAAATCGACAATGAACGCACACACCTTTTTGCATTTATTTTGGTTTGGCACCCAATGGATGGAAATGCCCAAGTGCAGGAATCTAGCCGGGCACAACATTGTATTTACAAAGCACCGCGTTATCACTTACGTCAATCCACATTGGGGATGCGAAACGAGCGAGCCCTTAACCCATCAATTATGCTGCTGGGCGCCAAGGCGTAATCCTTCGCGTAGCTGATGACCGAGTACCTTGTGCCCTTTGATACTCTGCTGACTCGGTGTGGGTTGTTTGCGTTCATCAGCCGGGCGCCTTGTCCAAGCACTTGCTCTTGGCCAGAAGGCAACTTTACAAACAAATCCCCTCCTTCAAATTCGCCGAAGACACCAACCATTTGAATTGCGTGTCCAGCCAAATTAAGATCGCGATGCTCGCCCATTTCGTTTCCAATTACGTAGCGGTTGACGATAATGGATGTGAACGAAACATCAAAGCGCCTCGCAAATGATACCAAAGCGGCTTCAAGAATGGCATGATGCCTCGAAGCCTTGGTTATGTATTTGTTGCAAGGCACGCCCAAGCCAAAGTGCAGCGCTTTGCAAGCCCGGTAGCCGGCAGAGGAAGAACTCCACGCATTCCCAGGCAAGTTTGTGATCAACTTTTGGATTTGCGTTGGGACTTCCGTCGGCAAGCCGCCATCGCCTTCGTGTGTCATTGGATCGCTTGTTGGAGACGTCGTTGCCGTAACCGCGGATTTGTGTTTCTTCAGGGCGGCGGCTTCCTTCCCTCGCCTTGCGTTGCCCAACCTTCGTTTCTTTTTTGCAGCGGTCATCTTGCTTTCTCGAATCCTGGCTGCGTTCCTTATGTTTTCGGTGCTTCGGCTTTTGATCGGAAACAAACGCTTCGCAACAGCCTTGACGGCCTTCAGGAACTTCTTCTCGGTCTTGTCCTCCTCGTCTTCGGTAAGGGCCCTGGTGAAGTGGAACTTCAGCTTCCGTGGGAGCAGCGTCATGATGTCGACCACAACCTTCCCCGGTCCAGCAACCATGGGGCGGGTCGGCGCACAGAAGTTTGGATCAAGCGGTGGTCTCGAATTCTTGAGCAACACAATTGCTCCTTACGATCTCGGCATTCGATGTCATACCACACGCGATTCAACACAAAATCAAATCCCGCCCATCCAGGTTCCGGACTGGCCCGGTTTGACGTCGAGCCCTTGAGTGGGGCACGGGGCACTTGGCCAAAGCGTTGCAGCATTTATATGTAAAGGTCAGCTTTGCTGCTTCTTCGCCCCCCCCCCCCTACTTGTCATTATTATTATGTTTCCTGCTTACGGCATCCTTCTTATTATTGTTCTTCTCCGTATTATTTTTATTCTTGAGTTCTCCGACAAGCATTCCACGAGAAGTGGTGTCCACAATTACATTCCATGAAAAACGCAAGCAACGCGCACCGTCAATTGGTCACAGGCCACCCGGGTGACACGCAATAGCCAGCCCAATGCTTGCTTCCGTTGTTGACATTGCGCTGCGAACACGGAAGCTGGTTAGGGAACGTGTTGGGAGTCCAGGTGCGTTGCTTTTACGGAAAGCGCTGTTTGCCTTTTAGCCTCATAGCCTTGACGTCGACGTCGTCCATCCGCAGCCTGCCAATCCACGAGCTCGCGATGCGCGGGGCGATACGATGCCCCCCGCTGGTCGCGATGCCTTGCTTGAACAACTCTTCAATTGCTGCGGTGAGATCGCCGCGTTCCAGGTTCGTTTTCTTTGTGTATGTGGCCAATGCGAGCTTGATGGTTCGGGAACGGACACCAAATAGGTAAGACCTTCTCCCGACTGGCTTCACGGTGCCTTTCAAGCTGGTGCGGTTGGCAATGACAGCGGAGCGCACCCTCGCACCCTTCAACCGATGGACCAATTCACTCTTTTGGAATTCAGCAACGGCACCAAGGATTTGCCGAACCATTCTGGCAGTGAGCCCATCTTCCAGGAATTGCTGCGGGCTCGCTGACGACACCAAGTCGAAACCTGATTCACGGAGGTGCTTGTATGCTATCTCTTGACACAATAAGTCCCTCGCAAATCGGCTGGCGTCTTCAAAAATAATGGTCTTGATGCAGCCAGCTGAGCAAAACTGCATAAGCTGTTGGAAGCCTGGGCGGTGCTGAACTTCATCTGTCCCGCTCACGCCCGGGTCTTCGAACACGCCAGCGACATGGAAACCCATATGCGCAGCACAAGCCGTGATCGCAAGGCGCTGGCGCTGGGAAGAATCCTTGGTGAAACCCACGTTTGTAAGCGAGCTGGTGCGAACATACGCAACTGCCAATCGCAGCGACATTGCCTGCGCGGTGGTAACGAGAAACGGGGGGGGGTTGATTAAGCTCAGCTGGTAAACATAACACACACACACACATATACGATGCGCACACATGCACTGCGGACATGTCGCACGGCGTCTCCTACAATGCCATGCGCGCGCAGCGCACACAACAAGTACACAATCATCCGAATGATTGTGATAGTTTTGCGTTTGCATTCCGGCAAGCGCGACGCCAGACATGAGTAAACAAAAGAATCGATTAAAGCGGCACCATACAGAACACGCGTGCACTACAGGCGGTCAATTAGCAGAACGGCGAAATGTTACAGGGCCACGCGCGCGAACTCAGGATTGCTTCTGGTCGGTTTCCACGAAATACTGGACGTCAAACTTGGACCGGTCAACTCTCTCGCCGCAAGGGGTCTGAGACAAACCGAGCGTCACAATTCTGATCATATCCTCGGGCATCTTCGTCGCATGGTCAAGCGCCATGTGGCAAGTCATATCTTTCGGTGTATGGGATTCCGCCAAGGACTTTCGGGAATAATGATGGTGGACCATCCGATCTTGTCCGCATAGCGGGCAATGGTACAAGCATTCTTTCACCCACATCTTTGCAACGCGGGGAACTTCTCGATGCCTCGGTGCCATTGCAAAACCAATGTGGCACGCCCGAACAACAATAAGATCTTGGACCATCAATGTCACCCACATGTGTGCACACGGTATGTTTGTTGATGCAATAATGTACCCCTTAGCTCACGACCCCCCCCCCTCTCCTGCGAATGGTTGTGTCTGTGTGTGTGTGTCTGTGGCGTTCTGGTATTGCAATTGCCAACAAGGCAATACAAAAAGTACTTCAAATCCGATTTGTACTTAAGTACTTTTCTTAAGAAAAGTACTTGGATTTTTGCGCTATCGTTTACGAGCCAAATATGTCATTTCAGTACATATTGGTCGGCGATTTCCCTCGAAACGAAAAACGCAAACAAGGTGTGAAGCATTACGGTTGCGGATGTACAATGCTTTGTGCAAGCATAACACAATCGAGGGTTAACGCATGTTGGTCGGTTTGGTTAAGCCCCATTGGTGCGATTGATGGCGCAGGCGACGTTTGAGCGCAATGGTCTCCCACACTGAAATTAATGTACCCGTAAAGTGTGTAGTGTTGACACCGGGGTTTGCTTGTGTAAGAAGGGCCAAAGTTGAATGCGGCATAATCGCTTGTATGGTATTTGGGCGTGCCTTTCTGGAACGGTGCCAAGTTGCCACCATCAATAAGCACAGCGGAACTAATGCGCAAGGTGGTGTTGACCATATTGCATGGTGCCGTCATTCGGACCAGGGAGTCCCAACAAGGTGGCAAGCAGTTCCGTTGCGCGTGTGTTCGGCCCTGCGTACTTCTGGCCAGGTCAGGTTTTTTGTGTTGCGTGTCGGTGTTGTTCAATTCCACTTCACCCGGCCGACAGCACGGGCACGCTTCTGGAGCAACGCGCCTTCGCATTGATATTGGTGCACCTGTAACGTGTGCATAGTTGGTTTCCTGTTTAACATGCGTGGAGGCCGCGGAGCACATGTCAACGGTACGCGGTGTGTTGTGATGGTGTATCGGCATTTTTTTGAAATTGCGTCGTGGTTTGGCCTTATCTTTTTTGTCATTTAATTGTTTCTCCCGATGACACAATGCGCGCAACAACAACGATGCCTAATGTCCCTGACGAACAGGGCGCCCCGTTGACAAAAAAAGGTCAGACATATGTCGATAGCGCGTTCAGCTTCCAGCGCGGCCGTGTTTGTCTCTCCAGCTTCCGGTTCTGTCCTTGCCGCACCCGCTTGCCAGCCCCTTGGGTTCCGTCTCCCTTCGGCCCAGCAACTTCGACGGCAAACCCATCATGTAAATGTTCCTCGCCCCCAGCTTGCCCGCACCGAGCCTTCACCTTAACATCCTTGCAACCCGCATCGCCCCTGTCGATCTTTCCGTTCTTGTGGGCATTGTCCTTGAAGTTCTTGTTGCCGCACGAAGCGCGGCTGTGGCTCGGGTAAAGCGGGCCCGCAAGGGCAACCTCCGAGCACTGCGGCGGTTGGACGACGGGCGGTGGCAAATGAGCTGGCGGGACCAAGGCCGTGTAATGCGGAGCATTCGGCGTCGTCTCATCGAGCATCAAGTAAATCGGTTGGACTGCAAGGCCGAAGAAATCGCGAGGCGGGACGACGGTCGGCGGGAGGGTGGAATTACGGCGCCAAATTATCATTGGACGATGTAAGCGATTGGCGAGGGCGAGGACTGCAACATGGTCACCCCATTCGCCCTTCGCCATTCCTGTGGTCCAATCGCCCAATGGTTGATTGTTCCCCATCAACAACTCATACTCGCCCTTGTGGTCGCGCACATCCTTCACCACATGCTTGCGCAGGCCGTCCCGTGCCTTCGCGTGGCGCGGCGCTTGCAGTGCAGTTGCGTGGAATAAGCAATCACCGTCACCGGGCACTGGGACCTCGACAAGAATGGCGTGGACGTTTGCGGCATGGCCCAGGAGCACCTTTTCGGTGGCAATGGCATCCACTTGGCCAGCAGCTTGACGGAGGAGGGATTCCTGGCCAGCCAAGCCACCACCTTCTTGACCGAGCAATGCAAGGCAATGAGCAACAGACATTGTCGGCGTCAGGGCTTGGCTAATTGACATCGAACACAATCGGCTGCGAAGCTTAAGATGTGTGTGCTTGTTCGCCTCATCCGTGTGGTCCTTTTGCTTCGTATAATTATTCCTCGTCACATGCTCCTGTTTGTTCCGATTTGTTTCTTATGCCCGCCCGTGTTGTACAGGATGGCGAACAACGACAAAGCACTACGACGAATAATGACAAAGCACAACGACGATAAACGACGAAGCACAATTACAAACAACGAATAAGCACGCCGACGAAGAACGACAAAACACAACGACGCATATCGACGACGGTATACCAAGCGCGACAACGATGACAAACGAAGCATTGCGATGACACACGGCACCGGATTTTACAGGTACACAACGGGACGCCAAGGCGCAACGTACACACACACGTCATAATCAAAAACAAATGTGGAAGCCGCAAGCACGGGACCACAAAAAAACCACCGCACCGCGCGCGCTCCACGTGCGCGATGCGGATGGGAAAAACAGCGACGGGCATCGCACCGCGCGCGCTCCACTTGCGCGATGCGATGAAAAAAAAACCATCCTCAGTCAAGCCAAGTGTTGCCGCCATTCAAGGCGAGCCGACTCGCAAGAAGCAACCCCTCAGCGGCAGTCCTCGTCCAGCACCGGTGGTCCGTGTCCATACAATACCTGTCGCCAGGGTTGCTCACCCAGTAGCCCGGCGACAGACGCCCATAGTAGTCCCCGAAGTTGCCGAGAACGATGCAATTGTCGAAATGCTCCAGGGCCAACGTCTCGAGCTCCTGGTACTTCGGCTCGCCGTCCCAGCCCGGCGCCTGGAGCAACGACACGCGGCAAACCCGCAGTTGTCGCTCGGCAACTATTCGCCGCAGGCCTTGCAGCTCTTCGACGATGTCCCAACGGCGGTTCAGGTTCCACAGCCCGACGATAAGCACGTCGCCGCCGATCTGAACGCCCTCGAGGTACCCGGCGAACGAAGACGCACCAGACTTGCCCGACACAACGGCTTTTTCGAAGCCAGGGATTGGCTCGGGCAGGTCGCAGGCAACTCCTCGGTGCCATTCGCCGCCCTCCAGGCGACGAAACTCGGAGTCGTACCAGAACGCCACCGTGCTGTCGCAGACGATGTGCATGGCCATGGTCGAGCACGAGGGGTGCGGACAAAAACACTTGACGGAGCCGGCTGCGATATTGACGTGGTGTGTGTTGGGCACCTGGTTGGCGTTCTTTTTGTTGTTCGTGATGGTATGAATTCGGTGTTGTTTATGTTTTCCGCTCTTGTTGTTGTTGTTCGTCGTTTTTGTTTCGCCGTTCAATGTTATTCCACATTTTGGTTCGAACCCGTCATTCTCTTTGTTTACAATTCGTTTTGGGGCTGGTCACAACTACACAATATCAGAATGCCGAATGTCCCTGACGAACAGGGCGCCCCGTCGACGAAAAGCTCAAACAAATGTCAATAGCGCGTTCCTCTTCCAGCGCGGCCTCGTCTTCTTGTCGTGCGTTGAGTCATGCTCCTGCTGCACCGCCTTGACCTCCCCATGCTCACCGGCAAGCTCCGGGCCCCCATCCGGCCAGCAGCAATCCATCAATGCTACCAACGAATAGGGCGCCTCACTCTCCTTCTTTTTGCCCTTCGCGTTCTTGACACCCACACCGTTCCAGCCCTTCTTGCCGTTCTTGAGGGGCTTGACCTTGAGGAGCTTCTCTGCGTACGGTGCCGGGCGGGCGTAAAAATAAGGTGCGAACTCCGGGGCAACATCTGAGCACGCCGGCGGTGGCACGACGGACGGTGGCACCACAACAGCACACTGCGCGGCGGACATTGTCGACGCAAGACGTTGATTGAGTGCTGTGGAGAAAAAATGCTTCGATGTTGACATAATGGGTGTTGGCTACCTGGGTGGCGTTCCTGTTCTTCCTCGTGTTTATCATTCTCGTCGTTGCCTTATCCTTATTCGTTGCCTTTGGTTTTGTTACATTCGGCTTCCTCATAAGTTTGCTTCCTGTTTGTTGTTGTTGTTTGTTGTTGGTGTTCTTGATGTGTTGTTATGTGTGTCTTGTTTTTTCTTGTTTTGGCATTCCATTTATTCTCCGTCTTCTTCTTCTGTGTCTTCCTCCTCCTACTCCTCCTTCCTTTGCGTTGTGCTTGTGTTGTTGCAGCCCGCAAGCTGCGCGCGGATGTGCAGGACAGAGGCCGCCCAGAGCGACGCAGAGAGCAATTCACCGCAACGATGTCCTCGTGGGCTTGCTCGACAATCTCCAACGTGACCACGCGCTGTGGACAGCCCCGACAGACCAAGGAATCACTGCGGCACCTTCATTCATTATGTATGTATATTGTTGTACTTTGTTTTTTTCGCCACGGGTGAGCACTGCGCAAAGAAATGGCCTGGGCCACACACTAGCCTAGCACAGTGTATGTGGAAACAGCATAAGAGCGACGAAGAGTTCGGTGTGAGTGCAAGGCGGGCATGGCCCGTGTCAACTTGCCCGAGGTCGCCCTCATACATTGTATGTCGAAACCGTATAAGAGCAACGAAGATCTCGGTCTGAGTGCAAGGCGGGCATGGCCCGTGTCAACTTGCCCGAGGTCGCCCTCATACAATTCTTCCGAACAAGTGCCGGTGTCGGAGACCGCCCCCTAAAGGACAATCTCACTCAGCTCTGTGTTCAGGCAGTCGATGGTTTTTTTACATCGCCCCCTGGAGCAATCGTGTTCACTAAGGTGTGGCGGGCGTGTGTTCCTAGGAGGGCGCCGCCCGACCTCTTGGGCGGCGCCTGTGTGACGTATCACACAACTTTGCGTGACGCGTCACAGACAATGGTTGTTTGATACATAAGACAAGTGCCCCTGTGTAGGAAGGGCTTGTTGCGCGCGCCTGTATGACGTACCACACAACTCTGCGTGATGCGTCATGCAATGCTTATTCGATACATAAGACGATTGTCGTTGTGTAGCACAGATAATGTGGCCGGAGCGATGTAGCAAGACAATCTGGGGCTCGCCAAGTGGCTTGCCTGAAGCTTTAAACAAATTTGTGTGACTTTATAACAAAGGACTTGCCTGGACCATTGGACAAGCCACCTTTCATTCCAATGAGGAGGGGGGGGGGGGGGGGGGGGGGGGGGGGTTGTTGGGTGGGGGGGTGGGGGGGGGGGGGAGGGGGGGGTTGTGTATGGGGGGGGGGGGGGGGGT
>Ga0307993_1000440_pt1 | contig 14318 bp, 22 predicted proteins | sample EllFjometagen260_FD_203163 | JGI IMG/M metagenome (GOLD analysis project Ga0307993, IMG submission 203163) | Marine microbial communities from Ellis Fjord, Antarctic Ocean - #260 | ecosystem: Environmental > Aquatic > Marine > Unclassified | place: Southern Ocean | collected 2014-11-02 | reverse complement strand
CTGCGTCTTTAGCAGCCATTTTGCTTTCCATGTCAGCCATTAACTGCTCAACGCCAGACTGAATACCAGTCTTAACTTTGATGTTCTGTGCTTCGATGAAAGATGCTTGCTTCTCAGCGTCAGCTTTATCAGCTGCTTTTTGCTCGGCTTGCTTCATTGCGATTTTAGCAGCTGTATCTTCAGCTACCTTCTTTGCAAAAGCTTCCAAGTCGATGTTTTGATTGTCCATTTTGATCTCCTGATCTGCGGAAATAAGTTCCGCGCTTTTAGGTGTGTTGTCACTAGCTATATTTGAAGAAGTATCTTCGTCCGTAGCCAGAGACTGACCTGCTAGATCTACACGATTAGTGAAAGTTTTTTTGAATTCTTCGTACTCTTCAGTAGAGTCAAAAGACTTCGCGAGCGAAAAAGTAGCTGCCTGATTGCATGGCACCGAAACAACCGATACCTCAAATAACTCAGCGTCCTTAATCATTAATCCGTCGGTTTCTTTAATATAATCAGCATCCTTGACTCTGAAACCAACAGAAAAGGCTCCAAGAACACCGTCTTTAACAAGTTCAGCTACGTTGCCAGGGGCATTTTTACTGATCTTACATTCTAACTCTAGGCCGTCGGGTCCTGCTTTCATCCCTGTGGCTCTACCAATAGGCTTGTCGTAGTCATGATTAAACAAGATTATTGGATTTTTTTCAAAATTCTTTATTCCACCTTTTTGCCATGCTTCAGCTGAGATAGAATCACCCGCGCGATCGAAGTCAGCTGTACTTGCCATTCCGCGAATCATGACACTGCCATCATCCCCTTCGTGAGCTTTAAAAGTAGACGTAAGATTAAAGATTTTATTCATTATCTTCACCCTTTTTAACTGCTGGTTTAACAGCAGGCTTAACCGCGGCTGTAGGCTTTGGTACTTTAACCTTAGGCTTTTCAGCTTCTGGCTTCTTCGTAGGGGCAACCTTAGTATATTGTTCAAGGTCACTCCAAAATGCGCTTTGTTTAATCATAGTTAGTACACCAGGATATCCGCCAAATATATACTTAATAGTAGCACCTGTTACGGGCTGACGGTGACCTAAAGCAATATACTCTACTTCACTGTGTACTTTCTTTTCTTGAGCATAAAAAGCTGCTAACAGCTTAATTGCTTTAAATCTTTTTACTTTATTGCTATTCATCTTCAGTCTCCTCAACCGGTCTTCCACCCTCGTCGGGGTTAGCTGCAGAACCTGCTATATTTGCAGGAACTCTAATTTCTTGTGTGTTAGCTATCTCAGGGAATCCTAAGCGATCTCGAGCTTCTGCAGCAGTAATAATTCCACCATTTACTAGTGAAGTATAATAAGCTGACGCATCTCGTAGTTCCGGTGCTAAAGCCGGAATATCGGTAATGTCTTCGATACACTCAAAACCATAAAATCTTGTCATTGCAAAATTTAATTTCCGAACGATAGGAAGTATAGTCTCCAAATAATAAAGTCGTAAATTTGGACGAATGTTAGCATTGTTACCTGAGTCTAAAAGAATTGGAGGGATTCCGAGCGCCTTTAAAATAATCTTTTCGTTTTCTAAAATTGCACTTTGAAAATCCAAATCTTTAAAACTTACGTTTGAAATAGAGTCTACTTCAATACCGCCGTCTAAGATTAAAGGGCGTCTGCCACCTGCATCTGGTCTATAGCGTTGTTGCCAAGCTAGGATCATACGGTCTTTAATTTTATCAGAAAGAGTGTTAGGAGACTTGAGTACAAGTCCTGGAACTGCACCGTTCTTAAAGAAGTTATCCTGAAATTTACGCATAGATTGAATAAGATTCATAGTACGCGCTGCAGGACTTAAACGTGGAACACCACGGTAAATAGAGTGAAAAGAGTTTTCTTTAACATGAATAATCTCCTCAACACTATAATCTATATCCAGTAAAGAGTAGTGAGAAATGAAAGTCTTTTCGTCTGCGTGTACTGTTACTTTATCGGCAGGTAGATGATACATATGAGCACCATCATAGTAAATAAAGATATTACCGTCAATAAGAAAGTCAGTAATTAAGTTTCTACGAAAAGAGTTAATATCTTGATAAGGGTTAGGCTCTCGATTAAGTAGAGTCTCTACTTTAGATCGTTTAATGCCTTTGATAACGCCTTTAGTATTTGTGTTAGGCTTAACAAGAGTAGGAATCTCAGCAACATCATCTACGATCATGTTTACGCCACGGTTTACAATTTCTAGTTCTTCATAGGCGCGCTCGTAGCTAAGAGTATTCTCTCGCGAGCTCTCTTTTGTAGCAACGTCGTGAAATTGCGCAGGATTCAGCTTTTCGGTTCTTCCTAAGATATTATTATACCACGCCATGTTTTTCTCTTTGAATCTCTACCCAGCGCATTTGTTTCTTTGCAGTTCCCAGCGCAGGGTCTTTACCATAAATTGAATGCAACTTTAAATGATGTGTATGACATAGAGTCACCGTATCATTGTAAAGCTCAGCATGATGCTCTTCTATAAAGTCATCCCGAAGTGACTGAATATACTCAGGGTTGTGTTTATTCTTTGCAAGCCACTGGTTAAGTAGGGGCGTCAAACTGTAAAAGTGGTGAAAGTCAAGCTGCTCTGTCTCGCGACAAATCTCACAGGAGGTACCTTTCTCATACTTAGACTTTGCCTTATCTCGTACATACTTTACAACATCACGTTTTAGCTTAGGCATTTGCTTTTGGGTTCCTGATTTTTCATTAGAAGAATTATAGCGGCTTTAGGGTCACTTGTCAATAACTATTTTTGCACAGGTATCGCTAGAAGGACACGGACGCAGTTATAAATGAATATAGTGCGTATCTTAAACCATCTGCCATGTGAGAAGCCATGTTGTGTTTCGGTTTTTCCCTTGCCAGATTTGGGTTAGGATCCCACTGATAAGAATCTAAACAAATAAGGGACTCTTTGCACTGTTGATCGACGTAAAGGTTGTCATTGTCAATGAGGCTTGATACATACCCAATTCCGTCCAGTACAGACTTCTTAGCGTTAATGGTGGAGATGTCATAATTCTGCGCGAGATCGAACCTTGTTTGTTGAGCAGCTGAGTCAATATAAATAAAATCAATATCCCAACGATCAATAAGTTTTTGTATCTCAATAGCATGTTGTTCGGTTGTCCTTTCTGCGTTAAGGTACTCATCTACTAAGTAGTATTTTCCTGTGTCCCAATCGTATGCAATTACACACAGTGCTGTGGGATCTTTGTATCCTACGTCTAAACCTGCGAACACGTCCATCTTTGAGGTGTCTAGCTGAGATAAGTCTTTCACCTGAGTCTCAAAGTTAAACTTCCATATCTGACCTTCATAAGTATTAAAGTCAGCTTCATACTCTTGCTTAAATTCTGCGTCTGACATAGACTTACGTGCTTCTGCTATATCAGATTCCGACATACGAGGGTTGTCTCTATAGGTTGCTCGTATGCTACACCATTCTGGGAAATCTTCTGAGAACCCCCGATAGAAAAACTCAGAGAACCAGTTGTTCCGACCCCGTGGCGTGGAAATGAAGATTGCTTTAGAATTAGGCTTGTCGAGTGTAGGTCGAAGGGCAACGTTGAAGGCATCCTTGCCGTCAGCGAGTGCGGCCTCATCAAAGATGATAAGGTCATAAGATCTACCTACGCAAGAATCGACTTGGTTAACCGAGCCCATTCTTACAGTAGATCCGTTAGAGATTTCGATAACTTTGTCCTTTGCGTTATCTTTTGTAACCTCTAAATCAAAATGTTTAATTAGGTTTCTTTGCAGATCAAAAGAGATCTGAGACAAAGCATAGTTGGGGGACATAATTAAAATATTAGAGCCGGGCACCAATGACACGAGCTGTCCAATGATGTTGGCAATGTATGTTTTGCCTTGCCGACGAGAGACGGCAGCAGAGACAAAACGGTACTTTGGATTGTTAATCGCGTTGATAATTGCTATCTGCGAAGGTAGAGGTGTGATATTCAGCAGCTCCAAATAAGGAGATACTGGAAGTTTTAAGAACTTTGCCTCAGATCCTAATTCAACTATTTCATCAGAGATAATATCTCTGCGACTTACTTCAACTGCCATACATTTCTCTTATTTGGTAGAGTCTGCTGTCTGCTTTGCTTTACCGAAGTTTAGCGCAAACAGATCAACGAATTTATATACTTTTGCAAAAAATACGTCGTCTTTGGGGGTTTCAGTCGTTGCAGCTACTGCTGAACATACTGTTACTATTACTGGTATTGCTTGAACATACATCATGATAGTGTCCATCATTATTTCTTTCCTCCTACTGCTTCTTTGGCATAAAATGCCGCTACAATTGCGGCTACCGATACGAAGTACGTAGGTGCCATTGATCCTAGTGTTTTTGATGCTTCCGTCAATCCTAATAATTCTGCTAGTACTACAGAGAAAGGATACAGTAGCATTCCTCCTAAGGCGAACCAAGCCATATTACGCTGAGCGTCTCGCATCGCATCTGCATCTTCGAGTTCTTTGCGTCGTGCTTCCAGATACATTTCTTGTTCTGCGTCAGATACTACTCCGTCGCCATTTGTGTCCGCTGGATGAAATTCATTTTCTACCATTTTACTTTATTCGCCCAATATGCGGCAGACATTTTGCCTTTAGCTATATTCTTGGCGTGCCGCGCTTTGAAAGACTTTCTCTTTGCTTTCATTGCTGCGGACTCACCGGCCTTCGGCTTCCCTGCCGTACTAGCTCCCTGCTGACCGAAACGAATTGTTTTAACTTTGCTGCCCACCTTAGCTACTACAATGTGAGACTTCTTTGCGTGTCCGGGGGTGCGTTTAGGCTTATTATAGCCTGATACTTTTGCTCTTTTTAATCTGGAGTCTTTTTTCTTTTTCTTTACAGCCATTGTCTAGCTCTCCTCGCATTCACAAGGATCGCAATCACAGTCCTCGCATTCACAAGTATCTAACCATCCTAAAGATGCTTTTGCGGCTTCTTCGCTGCTAAATGTTTTTAAGTCTTTTCCTTCTTCTTTGACGTACCATATGGCACGCTTTTGATAAATCTCAATCATTTCTTTCCCCGACGCCGCTTGTTGCCTGCAGCTCTTTGCCCACGTTTTGGCAGCTTTCTTTTTGGCTTTTTCATACTATCTCCTATTTAGAGCATACTAACAACCATTACTATTGCAAAAAATATTAACGGTATTGTTACTGCCACTACTGAGCCCCACGTGAGCCATTGAACTATAAGTTTATTTTTTTGAGATTTCTTATATATTTCCGCTTTTGCATCTGCTTCTCTTTGTCTTTTTCTATCAGACTGAAACTGAAGCCAAGCATCCCACATTCCGGGGTAACATGCATAAATTAGGTATTCTTTTAACCACTCTTCTTCTTTCTTTAGTCTTTGTAATTCCATAAACGCTGAAAGTTCGTCGCCATTGCCACCTTGTTTTGCTTTCTTTGCTATTATTGACTTGTTGTCAAAATATGAGCCTACAGTGTCAGCAACTTCATATAGTTCTTTACCATTAGTAAGTGCTTCCTTTATAATACCGAAAGCCGCATTAGCTGCGGCGATCTCTAATAACATTAGGAACCCATATTAAGAAGTGCGGCTATTACTCCTGCCAGGAACATTATAATGGTTCCACCTACTGATAGCATGCGGCTATCCATCTTTTGTAAAGTTACGTCTATCGTGTCTAGTCTTGTAAAGGTAGTCTTCCACCTTTCTTCGCACTGAGCTTCATGAACGGCTAAGTCTGAAGCAACATGATCAATTTGACGAGCAGAATCATGAAACCGTTCAGTGGTATCAGCGCTCCAATTAACATCTGAAGGGGTTTTATTAATCTGTTCCATTGAGTAGTTTTTCCATAAGCTTTCCATAATTACCCTGACCAAAAGGTATAGAATCATTTATCTGTACATTAGTCTGGTTCTTTATGTTGCTTCCTTCGGCTTTCAAAAGATCTGCCTGCGCCTTGATCTCGTCAATACGCATTTTATGAGCCATTTGTAATAGATCAGCTAAGTCTTTACTAGAGTAGACACCAGATTCCTGAGCTTCTTCGAGTTTAGATGCGATCATTTCGTCTAATAGGGAACCGATGTTGTTCTTGTTGCGGTAGCCCATATCTAAGTATATAGTATCAATGTATTTCTTCACTTCGCGTTTATTAAGGACTTCGACTACCTGTGATTCAGGTACCTGAAGATATTCGCACACACCGCGAATATTGCCGTACTGTAGATAACTATTCGCTATCTCCAGCCCTTCAGGAGAAATTGTGGTTAGTTCTTTTGCCATGGTTCAAATTATACTCAAATAGAGGTTGGTTGTCAAGAGATTTTTTTCTCAGGTCTAGTCAGCTAGCGGGTTATCGAGTGCTCTTTGCAGTTTCTTTCCAAGACGGTCTTCCAGTTCCTTCATGTCTCGGGTCGTATCTGATTTTAAAGAGTCACGTTTGTTTTCGAATCTTTCATTTGCTTTATCAATCATTACGCGTACTTTTTCTTCAGAGTCACGAACCTGGTCTTCAACTCTATCGGCTTGCTTTTCTACAGAGATAATATCGTCTCTTAGCCCAGATTTGATGTCTCGAGTATATTCGATTGCTTCATCGAGTTTAGTTTCTATAATCTTATTACGAGACTCAATAGCATTTACATCTATATTTTGTACAACTTCTTTCATATCCATGTAATCTTTGTAAAACTCGAATGCAGCCCAAGATGTACCACCTAGAGTTGATAGTGCTGTAAGTAGTACAGCTGCTTTTCCACCTTTGAAGGTCATGCCTCCAACTTCAAATTCTGCCATTATTCCACTACCTCAATTTCATCTACGAAACTTAAATTCCTGAGATTTTTAATCTCTTGCTTTAGCTTTTCAACTTCCATCCTTTTGACTTGGAGTTCTAACTCATACAGCGAGTTGCAGTTGATGCGTTCTTTCGGCCCACCGATGGGAATATTTATCTTAGCGTATACTCCCACATCTGAGACTTGATTTTGAGGAGACATTGTAAATTCGCTAGGATTGTTGTTGTATACGTTATTATAAGGATTACCAGTATTATTGTTCAGAAAGCCGACCACTCCGAACTCAAAATTAGTCGCAGCTCCAATCGCATTCTGGCACTCAAAATTTCCAGCACGTATCCTATCAGAAGCATAAGTTTGTGGAGAGTTTGGCAAGTTCAAATTTAAAGAACTCGATTCTCCCCAAGCCGCAAAGCTTCCACATACCAGTACTACTATTAACAATTTTTTCATAATATCATTTGATCTTTGAACAAATCCTCGATGCTATAATTGAAGGGTCTCGCACGCTACTTAGTATCTTTGACTTCGAACAGATATAGTGCGCCTTATTTTTGTGATTTTTGTGTAGATAAACCTCTACAATCCTTTTATCTAAGTAACCTACTTTTAGGAGAGAAGGTGTTGAAGCAAAAGGTACCTTCTTCCAATCTTTATCAAACACTCCAACAGAGTAATAGCTTATCTCTCTTCTAGCATTGAACAGCTCCATTTTGGTAGTGTATACTCCAACAATGTGAGAGGGTTTAAGCTTTGGGTATGTTGGTGTCCACTGGTGAGCACTTGCGTACCCACCGTTTAGGACTAGAGCCAATATAATAAGTAATCGCATTACTGGGCAATACACTCGGCTGTTACAACTGCTGAGTATGATCCCGCTGGAAATGCTTTGTTATATCCATAAGTTGCTTCTGAAGATACGTCAAACCATACGCTTCCTGCAACACTTAGAGGGAATTCACTAGTGTTATTGTATACTATTTTATCAGTATTAAAAGCAGACATACTTGCATCTGACATCTGATTGGCAACAGTAGAGCCTGTCCAATTAACTACATCTCCTTCTAAAGAAGGGCTGGAAGTAAAACTAATTGGAGTTGTGATTCTTGCGTTGTAAGCACTCGCTGTAATAATGTCATAGCGAATGATAGGAAGTACTCCACCATCAGAAGCACTAGTACTTAGTTTAGTTGCGGAGGGGTTACCGTACACACCGTCAGTGTCTGTAACAACAACACATTTAGAGGCTACACTGCCTGAAATCGGAGTGGTTGCTGTTGCAAGTACGGGAGCGGCCATTATAGTAGCAAGTATGATTAGTTTATTTTTCATAATTTAGTTAGTTCCTAGTGCTGTGAGGCACCCTGTTGATAATTATTTATCATATTGGAGATCTAGCATTTCTTCGTGCTTGCGTTGTTGGGCTAAACCAACTCGCAAAGCTTTTTTATTATTGGGTATATACCCATCTTTCAACATCGGTACATCTTCGTACTGTCCACCATTAAGAGCAGACTTATAAGAAGCTGGTATGTAATTCATTGCAAATAGCGCCTGCTCTTGGAGAGAGGCTGAGTCTGTCATCATTTGCATATTGAGACCTCCAAGCATTTTTTCAAGGTCTACTTTAACTTTCTTTCTTCTTTTTTTGCGTTCAAACTCTTCTTGTTCTTTTTCTTGTTCGAGTTTGTATTGCTTTTCCATTTCTAAACGTAGAAACTCTTCTTGCTCAGGATCCACGTATTCTTCTGGAAGTATGTCCGAAAGATTGTAAGGTGCTTGATATCCTTCGCAAGACGGGTCTGTTTGTGGGTCAAAGCATGTATCATAACGATAAGTATAAATTACAGAAGGATCTACGACACTTCCTATACCTTCGACCTCGATAGAGCCGTTACCCCAGTAATCTATAGGAATATCTCCTATGGGTACTGTTTTATAGATTGTGTTACCCTCGAGCCCAGACCAATCATCTGTTTCTCGAAATATATACCCATCGCCTAAAGCATTCTCGTTTTGTACATGGACGAGCATTGGATCATCAATATTTTTCACTGCCGTATAACGATAAATAACATTCCCTACAGTAAGACCAGCTTGCTGCGGCAGAATGTTTTGCATTACCCAGTTATATCCAAAGCTAGCAGCATTAGTACTGCTGCCGTAGACTTCTTCAGAGTAAGAGTAAGAGGAGCAGACTAGCGACACCGCCAGTAGCCCAAAGTGTCTGTTTAGTAGTTTCATCCATACTCTCCGCTTCTTCTTCTTCTACAGGCTGCTCTGCAGTGTGAGTTTCCCAGCCAGCTTTTGCATCATCGCCGATCATACCATCATAGGGGCAAGGTGTTCCTGCCATTAACATTGCATCAAATACACGCTTGTCCTGACACATTACTGATACTGCTGCAACTTTCATGCCCATATCGTAAAGAGTCTTTGCATTCTTCAGCTTTTCACAGTTCATATCTCTCATAGTAGTACCCATGGAGATACCCAGTATCTGGGTTTGCACTGCACCCGCAACTCCAACCGTACATAAGTCCGAGTTTGATATATTCATCGTCGGACTAATTGCCGAAGGTGGTGGAGACTTTAATGTAGTAGTCGAAGTACTGTTTACGTCACTTCTCGTTGTACTATCTGTAGTAATAGTATCCCCAGGCGTTACAGTACTGTCGTCTTGTGCATACACCAGTGAAGACGCTAAAAGTAATGGAATTAATATCTTTTTCATGTGTTACCTATATAGTTTTAATTTCTAGAAGTATACTACGAATGAAGCATTTTGTCAAGAATTATTTTATACTAGGACGTTGACATAAACCCCTAAGCGTGCTTGTCGATATCCGTATTTATATCTCAAGAATCTTCCGTAGTTCTGTACGGGCCTCAACTAGGAACAGCGGGCCAGCTGACATCCTCTGGAGAAGTTACGGTAGAATTTTCTGCAGGTACGTTTCTGAGAGCGGCTCTGTATGCTTGCCAGTCTGCTACAGTTGTTCCTGAAGGTAGTACTGCATCTCCTATTTGTGTAAAGTCGGAATTAAAAAGTTTCATATCTCTTTGACCCCTTATTTCCGCGTCTAACCTTTCTCTATCAAGAGCCCATGCATTATTTTCCCAAGAGGCCCAAGGTCCTGGATAAGCAGGCTTATCTTTCTTAAACTCAGTTCCATTCCAGTACCAACTTCCTATATCAGAAGTGTCTGTATCATAAGGAACAACGTGGGCCACACAATCCCCATAGGTTGCGCCGTCTGTATACGCTGAGTCTTCTGAAGGCGAACACACTGAGTTAATTTCTCCATTTTCCATTACCATAATTACTTTTATCATACTATATACCCCATTATTTCTGTTTTTTGTCCTGTATTTGTTCTAGTAAACACACTAGAACCTCTTTGTAAGTCTCCGCTCGAAGTCGTGTAAGTAGTACCCATAGTATGGTTCGTATAGTCAAACCTAGCTTTTCGATGAGTATACCTAAAAAAGTTTTCACCTAAGTTTTGATATTGCTCATACTCATACTCTATATAAGGCCCTATCATTACATATGCCTCATCTATTGAACCTGCGGCTCCTTGGTACCAAGCATTATCGAAGGCACCTGAACTAGTAGTAAGATTTACGGCTCTTGCTGCCACTGCTCGCAGCATTGGTAGCTCACTTGTAAACCCTATCTCTCCATTTGATTTATAAACATTTATGCCATAGCCTGAAGTAGGTTCTGTAAACTCTGAACAACGCTGTACAACTGCGTAGTCATATGACTGGCTATACTTCATATAAGCTCTTAGAACTCTTGTACCACTTGCAGTAAAATCCGCGATATACCCGCCTAAACTCTTTACACCAGAGGTTCCTCCACCAGCAGGTCTAGCAAATACAAGGCAATCTGAGGTTAGTGTATTTGGTAGTGTTACATATGCTACGTTAGCAGGCTTCGTTCCGGTTTGTAAAACTTGAAAAACCTCACTATTCTCATCAATTTGAGTAAAGCCTGAAGTATTAACTGATTGTATTCCGTAACTCATATTCTAAATATCCTTAATTGATAAGTGTTGCCAAAACTCGAAGGGTCGCTTGAAGACCTTGATATAGTAAGACTAGTACCGCTTGAACTTAAACTGGCATACTGAGGGTCCCCGCTAGTTTGCCACTCTATTCCGATTGTTGCATCTGTAGAACTAAACCCTGCTTGAGTAACAGTTGCGGAACTGCCTGCAGCAAGAGTACCAGTATGAACTCCGAGAACTCTAATAGTTCGATCAGTCGTATCTAGTCTCGGTATAGTTCCTGATGGAGGGAATACTTGCAGTCCATAGCCTGCTCCACTTCCTGCGGCTCCTACAGTAATAAGGTTCCACGTCGCCGATACTCCACCTGCTGCAAAAACACTGGAAAGGGTTGTGCTATTAGAGCTCGAGGAAGTCTGTTTTACATGTATGTATTGATTATTTGTTATAGTTTTGTTTGAAGTGTTAAAGTTGCCGCTGCTAGGTACCGAAGTGCTGCCAGATATTGCGAACGTAGCAGCACCGGAACTTCGAGAAGCCGTAATGCTTGTACTAATACCTGTAATCTGTGCATAAGAGTATGACACTGTGCTCAAGGCTGAGGTTACATCAGTAAAACTAAACTGGTCTGGAGTACCATCAGCGGCTGGAGCATTACTGGTTACATACCAAATATCTGAAACTCCGCCTACAGCAAATGAAGAGCTAAGTGTAGTGCTATAGGAAGTAGAGGCATTCTGTTTTACGTGTACGTACTTTGTATAACCATTAACTGTTTTAGCAGAGGCATTAAAACTACTAGCGGCAGGAGTAGAGGCACTAGCTGATACTGCAAACGTAGCAGTACCATAGCTTCGCGATACAGTACTGTTTGTGTTAATACCTGTAATTAGTGCTGAACTATTTTGTTCGGTGCCTACATTTCCTGTTTTATCTGTAAAGGCAAAGGCATTTGGAGTCGAATCGGCTGCTAAGGTTGTAGAACTATATGCGTCTGTTACACCTCCTATATTAAGAGTACAGCTTGCTGCAGTAGAAAAAGATCCTGAAGCTGTATGTCTAACTGCAAACGTATTTCCATTTACAGCAGTAGTATTAGCACTAGTATAACCGCCTCCATTTTTACTATAAGTACCTCCTGATATACTTACCGAGGTTGAGGTGTTTAAACCTGCTACAGTTATGGTATTCGAAGTCTGAGCAGAGGAAAGCGCAACATTAGTTACGTCAGTAAAAGTAAAGGCATTTGGAGTCGTATCGGGGGCGACAGATCTCGTTACTGTAAAAGTATCATTAGTAGCGTAATATGTGCTACCATCTCCACCTGTACTTGTAGGTCTTCTTACAAATATTTCATATGTTGTGGTATTCCCAGCAGTAGGTAAGGAACTAGTAAAAGATATAGTAGCTGTTCCTTGACTATTTGCTAGAGCTGTCCCTAGATTTGTAGAACCATTATTTACACGTACTGCGTAAGTATCTCCAGCAGTACCGTAAGTTACAACTGTAGTAGCAGTAGTAGTATTATGAGCAATAGTAGAAGAAGAAGGGTTTACTCCTGTATCACCTATTAAAAACCCAGGTCTTGTTGCACTTACAGTATTAGAGACAGTTGAAGAGCTTCTTCTTGCTCGAGCATATACAGTGCCGAATCCACGTGAAATTGTAAAAGTAGTGCCGGTCTGCCAGTTGTCGGGAGTAGTATCTCCTACTTCACAAGCGTATTGTAAAGTTCCTCCACCTCCAGATGCTGATAAAGCTACTGTTGCGGTGGTGTTTCCCGAAGCAGGATTGTTAAATGTTACACTAGAGGTTGTAGGAGCTGAAACGCTCGCTTGCCCATCATCCCACGTTATTTCCTTATCAGCATTATTACCTCCACTAAAGGGCGTGGAACTTTGCGACCAGATCCAAGTAGTAATATTGCTGCCACTATTATAGCTATAACTTGCTGCAGTTCTAGCGAGAGTGAGACTTCCTATCTTTAAGGTGGCGAACGTAGAGTTTGGTCTATTACCGGTTAAAACAAAGGTAACATACCCTGTTCCAGCAGTAGTATGGTATAAACTTTGAACATCAGCACCTGAAAATACACTATCTAGGTCCTCATTACTGCTTCCGTTTTGAGTATTGGAAATAGTACCAAAGCCACTACCTGACTTACCTGTAAGGGTAATGTTATAGAAAGACAGGCTCCCTATATTTACCCATTTTGTTTGAAGTGTTGCCATTAGTAGTCTAGAGGTTCTAGCATAATTATTAGCTCTTCATCAGACAGTATTTGATTAAAGTCTGTATCTAACGGAGTCTGAATAGTTCCGGAGTTAGTAACGGGCTCGAGGTTTTCGTAAACGCCGTCGTCATACCACGATCCTGTCTTGTAGTGAGTATCGTATTCAGTAAGAGTACCTGTCCAAGTAATTGTTATAGCCATCAGTTATACTCAGACGTCAAAAAGTTAGCCTTGCTGGGTGCGGACCATAGTGAGCAGTTTGTAAGCATGTAGTATCTCCGGTTAGGTTTTGTGAACATTTCGCAATTATACAACAATTCTCAAAAATTGTCAAGAATTTTTTTCAAGTTGGTGAGCGGGCTTCTTGAGTTGTGCAAGTCTTTTTTAACACCCTTTTGCTTTTCTCGATTCTCTTAATGGTATACGTGAGGGGGAGCGCGGCCGCGCGGCTTATAACCAGGTCGTCTAACCGCCCCTCCCCTTATGCTTTTTTATTCTAAAAAACATGCAGAAAAATTTTATTAATGCTTGACTCTTTCGCTGATCATGCTATAATATCACCTCATTAGACAGATAGGGAAGGGCTTCACCATGACATTATTTGCAATTGTTTTAAACGTTCTTTTGATCCTTTGTTCGGTTGTCGGCTTTACTGTCGGGCTTCTTGGTGGCGTTGGCTGGCTGGCTCTGGTTATGGGAGCAATTATGATACTGCTTACTTTTTCCTTAAATTGTTTAATAAAAGCTTGATAATCCTTGCTGTTTAATGTTACAATAACTTTCAATTACTTACTACGGAAATAAAATTATGACAGACGTAAACTACACACCAGCAATGGTTGCAACACTCGAAGCGGCACAGCCTATTGACTATGCCAAAGCTCAACTATTAGCTAAGCAATTAGACAGAGGCGTTCGTTCCATCATCGCTAAGACTAAGCGCGAGGGCTTCAACTATATCAGCAAGCCCGCACCTGCTAAGAAAAAGGCCTCCCCAACAAAGGGCGATATGGTCGCGGCTATCTGCGCGGCTCTGGATATGGATTCATGCGAGGGGCTAGAAAAATCTACTGGCTCGGCACTCAATAAACTAATGCAAAATATCGCTTGACACTAACAGGTTTAGCCCTGTATAATCAGGGCTTAACCACTGGAGATTTAATTATGAATATACCAACTTTTTCTGGCTATACTGGCTCTGTTATTATGGCTATCTTTGCCTTCACTATGCAACCGATGATTGCGATTGTCG
>Ga0307993_1000432_pt1 | contig 14399 bp, 19 predicted proteins | sample EllFjometagen260_FD_203163 | JGI IMG/M metagenome (GOLD analysis project Ga0307993, IMG submission 203163) | Marine microbial communities from Ellis Fjord, Antarctic Ocean - #260 | ecosystem: Environmental > Aquatic > Marine > Unclassified | place: Southern Ocean | collected 2014-11-02 | reverse complement strand
TCCCTAAATCACCCTCAGCATTTGATGTCAACGCTACTGAGTAGTACAGGCTTTTCTGAACACCATTGCTTTCACTTAATGCAAGATGATCTCTGGTTTGTGAATAATTATTACCAATGCCAACCCATGCAGCTGATGCCGGTATTTCCTTAACCTGTCGCATGCCTCTATGGTCCATAGTCCATCTAGTATCACCATCAATATTTTTTATGATAGGAAACCATGTTGCTATAGCTTCATTCTTAGTAAGACCACCTAAATTCTTTGTGTTATGTGTGGCAATTGTGCCATCCTCGTTATATATTACATGAGCAAGTTTATTATTTTTACCTACCTGCATATCAATGTTGCCTCTTACTTCACCATCAATATCTCCTTTGACTAATAAGTCTGCATTGCCATCAACTATACTATACATATTACCAGCGACTTGCGTAGTAAGATCTTTAGCTACAGCGATATTAGCATCACCACTTATATAGACTTTGACATTACCTTTGATTTCAACAGTGTCTTGACCTACTATCAATGTATAATTATCTCTTACAATTCTTTCTATCTTTGAACCATTAGGTTGTATCTCATATTGAGTACCACTCTTATGTCTTTCCATAATACGTTCAGCACCAGGAGTATCATCATATTCTTTAACATGACCACTCTCTGTTTCCATAACATTATTGGTTGGATAGATTGGTGCATATCCACTAGCTGGTTCATATGCTCCTTTAGGATCAGCTGCATTTGGATCTGTTTCACCTCTTACTCTTACATTGTTATCGTGTAGCCCAGCAGTCTTTGTAGGTAGAGTTCCCATAACCACAAACTCTTGCATCATAGGATCTTCGAAGAAACCAAACACTAGTGTTCCATTCACTTTGATATCACCAGCTGATGGCGTTGTAGAAAGACTAACGTGTCTAATAACTTTTCCAGCTGCACCTGTTATTTGTTCATCTAATAAATCACCATCTTTCCATAAAACTTCTGCAATTAAATTTACTGATTGACCTATACCGCTTATAGCAGGAACCGATGCTGGCATTGAAACATTTGACCAGCCAAGATCATTTGTAGATATATTGTCATGAACGTGATACACATTTACTTTAGCTCTTCCAAGCTTTAAAGGATCTAATATATCTTTTACTATTCCGTAATACATTATGCGTACTCTCTTATTAATGTCATATGTTGTTTATACTCATAGTTTTTACCGTTAAATGTCATGATATGATTGATATCAGAAATTATATAAATTCCATCTGAGATTGATGCACTATTTTCTTGCCCACCTAATTCAATGTTTACTGACATACCACATCCAATTGTAGGTATTGCTGATAAATCCCTAACACTCAATCTTGTATGATGTATTCGTGCCATTTGGTTTACTGACATGCTGCTTTCAGGATCATTAACTGTAGCAAATAAATTCTTCTCAGTATTATACAAATTATTAGATGATTTATATACAGTCTGCACGTGCGCTGAAGCTTCAAGTGCTTGATTTTTTACAACAGTGGTTTCATCTAGACTCACTGAATGAATTTTGTTTCCGAATTCTCCATCAACAATTTTATCAGTAAAGTTTCTTTTATATTCTAGAACAGTAAACTTATTTGATGTTCCTATAGTATCTATGTTATCTCCTGGTGCTTCACTACTTTCATTACTTATTATCTCACCTCTTATCGCAAATTCTTCCCTCGGTCCTTTCATAAATTTGTTACCAGCCATATGCTTTAAAGAACCCATTCGTGTTTTTCCACCATCAACAACTCTTTGGTATATATAAAATCCAGTGCTATGAATATCCATAGCGCCATCCACCACATTTTCTAAAGCATCACGTGCAGAAATATTTGGTACAATATATTTACCTGTAGTAATTGCCTTGCTATCTACATATAAATACGGTCCAACATCTGCTAGTGCTTCCTCAAAGATTCCAGCAGCAATTTCGTGACTTGCTCCTGAAAACGCTGCATTGATTGGAACTAATTTTAGTCCTTGTTCTACAAGTGTTATTAAATGTATATTATATTCTTTATTAGATTTGTTTATCATCATATTACTAATACCATCAGCCTGGAAGAAATATGTAACTTCTATATCCATATAAGTAAAAGTAAGTGTGATAGGTACTAGTGTGTCTTTGGCGCCAATAACTTTATCAAAGAAGTTATCGCCATCAATAACATGAATAGATCCTTGCACATAACCCTCTATGCTTTCAAACAAGGTTAAATCCTGAACTAAACCAGAAATATCAGTTGCACCACCGTGTACTACTAGAGATTCTAATTCCATATTAACCCATTATTTTTGTAAACTGTCTAGCAATACGACTTACGTATTGAGATTTAATTACTTTTATATTTCTATTTTGATCAGTAACAGCTTCCTCAAAATTAAGATAGCTATAAGGTGTAGTTCCAGCAGCACGTCTTGTTGTCCACTCTTTAGTTGAATCATCAACATGGTGATGAGGTGCGTATGCTTGACTCTTAATAAAGTTACATGATACATTATCCTGAGAATCAACACCACTTATAGTCTCACCAGTTAAAGCAAATGTGCCAGTTGTTTTTTCTATAACAATATAACCCATATTAACATGGATCTCTTTAACTATACCTGTTGCGGATGACACACCACCTAGTACAGTCTCACCTAAAGTAAACTTATTATTGAGGTCATCATCGGTATCTGCTGCAAGGTATTGATATTTTTCTGTGCAGTACTCTATTAATTGGCTGAACTTCATCGGCCAATCATCCCATATATTTTTTATTTGTGGATTGAGCAATAAGAATGTCCAATGATATTGTTCAGTACCGTATAATCTTTGAGAAAGTATATCAGGTCTTTCCCCATCTTGAATCGTAATTGTTTCGTAGTGCGCAGTATTATTGGTTAACTCCTCTGATACCAAAGCTTTTGCTGTTATATTTTTTAATACATCTTTATTACCTGACCCATCAACATCTACAACTACATTACTTATATTTTTAAAATACATATTAGAATCCCCTCTCTACGTCATCTTTAAATATCGGTGCTATTTCTTTAAATCCTACACTTAAGTTAATTTCTACTGGTGAATTATTATGTTTAAAGAATGAAGTATTATTTGGATTGTATGTAACACTTACCGATTCAATAACAACAGGTGGTAACTGAATCATATCTTGTGCTCCATGGAATGATACTATACAATGATCTGGAACACGGACTGTAAGATTATCTGTTTTGTCTGCGTGAGCTGCCATTCTAAATTCTTTAATAATTGCGGTTGCTGAAATAGATTCTTCTATACTGTCTGGTAAAAAATTAAAGACAAAGGAAAAAGTTCTCATTGGAGTATTTTCATAAGCCATATACTCATTAGGATTTAAAGCATTACCGTGATGTCTTTGCATTTCATCACTCAATACACCACCAACACCATAACCAAGAAGTGAAGCAAGACCAACATTACCCTTACCTAACCATTTAGTTATAGAACTGCCAGAAATTATTTTACTTTTAGATTTACCAGCTGCTTTTGCTAACCAATTTAAACCACCACCAGCACCAGCAATTACAGTAGGATTAAACACTGTGGCATTATTAATTTTATCCTGACCAAAACCGCCTTCAAGTGCAGCTGAGACTTGTCTTGACTTTTCACTATAACCTACTGTATCATTTATCTGAATATCTGTAGGCATATACATTGCTATTGAACCTTTAAAATCTCGCACGGCTTCACTAAACATGCTGGTATTGTCGCCAGCAGCTTCCAATAATTCTTGATGTTCTTGACCAAGTATAAAATTTCGTTCTTCCTCTCCAGACTCGTTGAGGGTGCCTTCTGTTGCAGCCGCAGCCGCAGCAAACTTGGTCGCCATAGCTTCTGTATGCATATTGTAATTTACGTTGACACTTCTCCAGTCTTTCAACATAGCTTTCTTTTTTTCAGTCATTAATCTCATAAATTCGAATACAACATACGGTTCAATACCAGTCTCGTCAATATTAATTTGTTCTCCAGCAGCATTTCGTGATGACCGCGCTAGAGCATACTCACTGGATTGATGAGTATTCCAATTTACTTCTTCATGGGTTTTAAAGTTCTGTGCAACAGTTGTAGGATACTTAAGATTAAATATTTGTTCGGCTTGAAAGAATTTGCCTAATCCTATCTCTTCTAATCTTCTAGCATTTGTTTTCGCTGCGATACTGGCTAGTGCGGCCTTTTCTTCAGCGCTTTCACGATATCCTGACATAATAGTTCCTTTGTTTGTATATTACTTATTTATACGGATTATATAAATACTTACATGAAAAAAACATATTCAGGCAAATGGAAACCTAAGAACATAGGCAAATACAATGGTGATGTCGATAAGATACATTATAGATCTCTATGGGAAAGGAATGCATTCAGATATTTAGATGATGCAAGCTGGGTGAAGTGGTGGCAGAGTGAAGAAACAGTTATACCATACATATGTGCAACAGATCGTAAGCCTCATAGGTACTTTATTGATCTTCATATACGAACAACCTCTGGTCGTACCCTCATAGTAGAGATAAAACCTCATGCACAAACACTACCACCTAAAAGGAAAAAGCTTAATGAAGCATTAACCTATATGAAGAATACATCTAAGTGGAAGTATGCTGAGAAATGGGCTGATGATAGAGGTTATGAGTTTCAAATATGGACTGAGAAAGAATTAGAAGCTATGGGCATAAGAACAATGACCATGAAATTTAAAGCAAGCAAGACGAAGACCGGTAAGAGAATATGGAAAACATTGAGTAAGCGTAAGAAAAAGGTATAAATATAGTTATGAATAAAGAACAGAATGACGGTAAGCTAGAACTATCTCTAAGAATATTAGGTAACGAAATAATAGGATTTAAAATGGTGGTAGATGATTTTAAATTAAAGTTCCTATTAGGAGGCATAGCTGCTCTTGGTATCATAGCATATATTATGGTAGTATTCGGACCACAACTAATGGAGACGTTTAACAATGGCTAGTTTATTTGACAAGTTAGAATCAGAAGCATTTCGTAAAGGATTGCAAGCACGTAGCAAAGAAGCAAACGTGTGGTTCTCAAAGAATGTTAAGAAGCTTGGGCCATTAGGTAAGGCTGTCTTGAAGGATGATAGACTAATACAAAGGCAAAGCGCTAAGACAGGTGAGATGGTAATGTACACATATAATCCTAAGCTTAAAAAAACATTGCCTTACTACGATACATTTCCTTTAACGATTGTTGTCGGACCAGCTAAAGACGGTTTTTATGGTATTAACTTACACTACCTACCGCCTAAGATTCGTGCGATCTTCTTAGACAAATTAGATGCTATCACAACTAATCAAAAGTTTAATCTTATGACTAAATTTAAGATTACATATTCGTTATTAAAAGCAACAAAGAATTATAAATACTTTAAACCGTGCTTTAAACATTATCTGTCATCAAATGTATCTTCAAAGATTATGAAGGTTCCTTCTTCAGAGTGGAATATAGCAATTTTTTTACAAACAGCATCATTCAAGAAAGCTAGTGAAGGTGCAATATGGGCTGACTCAAGGAAACAATACTAATGGCAAAAGTTGGCATAGATGCAATGAAAGCAATGTTAGATCGTCGTGGTGGTATAGCACGAGGTAATAGATATGAAGTGATGATTAGTCATCCATATAATACAAGTAAGTTCGCAATAGATGCTGCGGAAGATCATAGACATGCAGTAGGTAGACAACAAGCATATGAAAACTCTCCTCAAGGGAGACTAGATTTGGCGGCAAATCCTATGCCTAGTTTTCTTCAAGGGCCAGAAGCTACATACATGTTGTGTACAAGTGTAACTCTTCCAGGCAAACGTATATCAACAACAGAAAACACTGCTGATCACAACCTTGCAAAGAAGCCTTACTCAATGGCTACTGATGAAGTCACAATGACCTTCTTGTTAACAGGTGATTATTATATTAAAAAGTATTTTGATATGTGGATGAATATGATTATAGATAGCACAGCTAATCATTATAAGACAATGTATAAAAAAGATTATGTTCAGGATGTAGAAATAAGAGCTCTACAAGGAAACGAAGATGCTATTGTTGGATATGGTAATCTATTAGAAAATGCTTACCCTATACAAATGAGTGCAGTTGAATTAGGTAATTCCTCAGATGGTGTAATGGAATTAACTATCACATGGGAATATGATAACTGGCGTTCACTTGATATTGCTAAAGGATTTAAGGAATCAAGCTTTGCTGAAGATAAATGGACTCACCCTGGTGAGAGAACATCCGGTGCAGCTATTAGTGAAGATCCTGATGAAGATTGGGAAGGCCCAGGTGAAAGAGACAAACCTCATAAGGGTGAAGGGCCAAGGAATGAGCAAAGTGGAAATCCTGATGAAAGCTGGGAAGGTCCAGGAGAAAGAGAATCTGGTAAAGGTGAACCATTTAGTGGTGATCAGAAATATGATGGTCCAGGTGAAAGAGCTGAACAAAAAAACAGTGATGAAGATTGGGAAGGCCCAGGTGAAAGAGATTCTGGTACTAAAGGTTCAGGACCAAGAAATGAAGAGGCTGGAGTTGAAGTACCTCGACCAGGACCAAGAACATCTGGACAAGGTGCACCATTTAGTGGACCATATAGACCTGAAAGACCAGGTCCTAGAACATCTGGAAATTCAGCTGAAGGTCATTATAAACCTGCTAAGCGGGCTAACCGTGCAGATTATAGTTCGCAATTATCTGAGAAGTTTAGAAAAAGGAATACAAGAGGTCCAGCTGGACAATAAATAATTTAATAATAATGGAGTGAGATTGATATGTTACCTAAACTAGTAACGCCAAAGTATGATATGATTGTGCCCTCAACAGGCAAACCTATAACATATAGACCATACGTGGTCAGAGAAGAGAAGATATTGTTAATAGCAATGGAATCTCAAGATGAGAAACAAATTGAGAATGCTGTTCTTAATATTATCAGAGAGTGTGTAGAATCACCTATTGATGTAGATTTATTAACAACGTTTGATGTGGAATTTATTTTTGTGACTTTACGAAGTAAGTCGGTTGGTGAAGGTATTAAACTGGGTCCAAGCTGTACACATTGTGATGAAGAAAATGAAATAAAGATTAATCTAGATGAAGTCACAGTAGCTAATCTTGGTAAGGATGTTGATACACATATTAAATTAACAGATGATATATCTCTTGATTTAAAATGGACTACCATGAAAGATAGAGCTGAAGATTTGACCGAAGATACTGAGACTGAAACAATCATTAATTTATTGATATCTTCTGTTGAAACAATTTATAGTGGAGAAGAAATTCATACTGTAAAAGATGTTCCTAAAGAAGAAGTAAGAGAATTTATTGAAAGCTTGAATACAGATCAGTTCGAATCGATTGTGAATGTATTAGCTAAAGCACCATATTTAAGTTATGATGTAAAATATAATTGTAAGAAATGTAAGAAAGAGAATACTATAGAGTTAAAAGGATTAATTGATTTTTTTCAATAGCCCTTTCTCACAGTAGTGTAGTAGGTTATTATAAACTAAACTTTACGTTGATGCACCAACATAATTTTAGTTTAGAATCCCTTGATAATATGATGCCGTGGGAAAGGGAAATCTATACTTCTCTTTTGAAACAGCACGTTAAACAACAGAACGAACAAAGGAAAAAAGCACATGGCTAAAGATGATCAAAGAGAAGGTAATGCTTTATTAGGCAATATTGTAGCTCAGCTAAGACAGCTGAATCGTGCAACCGTCAAAGACAAGCTTAGAGATGCTGAAGCCTTAAAACGTGCTGAAGCATTAGCAGCTTCTCAAGTAGTTCAAGCTCAAGAATCTGGTGCTCTAGTTACTGACGCGCAAGACTTCCAACGTAGGTTCTTAGCGGGACAAGCCAGAACAGAATTTAATACTGCAATCAAAGATCGCCCTGCGAAATTATATGCTCAACAATCTTTAATTAGACGCTCTGATATTCAAATTGAGTATCTGAAAGGTATTGAAGCAATGAACACACAAAGTGTGATCGAAAATTACCATTTTTTAAACGAAATAGAAGGATTGGCCAAAGCTGCTGCTGTAGCACGTAGAGGTCTATTCAATGAATTTACAAAGAATTCAGGACGTGGTAGTGCTACAGGCATGCCTACTGGTGGTAGTGGTACTGGTGAAGAAGGTGCACCAGCTGGAGTAGATGAAGGCCCTAGCATAAAGTTAGTCAAGGTTAATACTGATGCACTAGTTCAAAAACAAAGCTTTGGTAACGCTGTCAGAAGACAGATGTTAGACCTTATGAAGCAAGATAAAGAAGGTATTGATCAAAGTGCACTAGTTGAAAGCGTAGAGAAAATTAGATCTATTAATAGTAAGATGCTTGCCTTTATGAAGCAAGATAAGAAAGATAGAAAGAAACAGTTTAATACTGCTCAACGTAATGCTAGAGAAGCACGTCAAGAAGCTATAAACAATTCAGGACGTGGTAGTGCTAGTGGTACAGGCATGCCTACTGGTAGTGGTGCAGAAGACGATGACGGAAGCGGCGGTGGCTTTTTTGCTTTCCTTAAAGGCAAAGCTGGTATAGCTGGAGGTGCTGCACTTACAGGCCTTGCATTATTTAGAAAATGGTTTGGATTTGGAAGTAAACGTGGTTTCCTAAGAACGATGAAGCTGAGATTTAAACTCGCGGGTAAAAAAATGTTTCCGAAATCAAAAATGAAACTGAGCAAGAACCCAAGAATGTGGCCAATATTACTTGTAGGTATTATTGCTAGTTCATTTGCTGATTCATCATCCGCTGCGGTAGATGAATTCAGTGCAGAACAATCAGACACTGCAGATGCATCTGGTGCTGGTAGTACTCCAGACGGTTCAGGTGAATCTATTTTAACTTTTAATAATGCTCTTAATGCTGCACTAATTGCCACAATGCTTCCGATTAAAACTATGAGAACTAGAGTTGCAGCTGGATTAAAAATAGGATTAGCGAAACTATTTAAAGGAGCTCCTAAAGGTTCTTTAAGAGCTAAAATGTGGGCTCAAATGAAAAAGCCAACTAACTGGGGAAAAGCAAGCAGAGGTTTTTTAAGAGCCTTTGGACCTTGGGGTATGGCTGCGTGGGCTGTATCAGAAATAGTTATATGGAGAATTAATTCTGTTAGGAAACAACAAGAAGAAAATGAAAGCCTTATGGCAGATATGAATGCAGTAGATAATGAAGCTAGTGCTGCAGACTTTATGGAGAATGTTGATATGAGTAAGTTTGTATTTAAAGAGCAGAAGTCGATGATGCTTGCAAATCCAAATACCAAGCAGAAGAACAACGTTAAAATGTTATTACAAACAGTGGCTAAAAATAAAGCGGCACAAGAGGTTTATATACAAGAATTAATGAAACAAGGTTGGGATGAAACTACATTAAGGGGTATGGCTGCTCAAATAAATAATCCATCAACTACTCTGACACCACTGTCATCTTTGAATACAGGACACCCTGCATGGAAAAAGAAACAGAAACTTCTCGAAGAAAAAAAGAGAGCAGAAATGATGGGAGGGTTATCTCTTTTTACTAAAGACTATGCTCCAATGGATGTGATGGATGATAGTATACAATATGGAACTGGAGTTGGTATCTATGGAGATCAGGGAGATCAAATCATGGGTGGGGCTATCACAACCGTAAATAATATCATTAATGAAACAATATTTATTACTCCGGCTAAAGAAAATAGACATCATATGGCAAAAGGCCCTAGATAATAAAAAACCCCCGATTAAGGGGGTTCTCAGATTTAACTCTTAAGCTTCAGCTGCTAACTTAGCAAAATAACTCATCGTGTCGTCATTGTCTTTATCAGCACGTGCGACCGGATCTGCTGCAACCGCAACAGGATCTGCATTGATGAAAGCTTGTTCAGCTGCATTGTCTTGATCTCCAGCAATGTCTTGATCGATATAATCAGTTTCATTACGACTAGTGATCTCTTCACCTAAAACTCTAGTCAACTTAAGATTAAGCTCACTATAAGATTTAAACGTAGAAGGATCAGTAAACTCTTTTAGAGCAAACTGCTGGTTGTATATACCTTCCAACGCTGTATCATCTGCATTCAATGCTTCAGCAGCACCAAACTCAGAACGATCATAGTTACGGAATCCCGCAACCTGTGCAATCTTCATCTTGAAGTTAGCGCCTTTCCACATATCAAATGGATTGACAGCTGACTCATCTTGAAACTTAGGTTGCATAGAGTCCATGATCTTCTCAAAGATCTTAGCACCATAAGTGTATAACATTACCTTACCTTCGTTCTCACGATTCTCCGGATCTGAAACGACATAGATATTTGACACATAGTGAAGCCTACGCTTACGTCTACGAGCCATATCTTTATCCGCTTCTATACCTGTATTCCAAAGTTTAGAATTCATTTCTGACACAGGGTCGTCCTTTTGTATAGTAGTTAGAGATTTCTCTACATACCATTGACCAGTTGGACCTTGGAAGAAGTGATCCCAGAATTTAGCCCAAGGTAAATCATCACCTTCGACTGCAGGTAAGAATCTAATAACGGCATAACCGTTACCAGCTTTATCTACTGATGGTTTCCACATACGGTCGTCGCCGAATGATTTCTTATCTTTAGTGCCTGTTCCAGCCGCACCTACTAGTGAACTCATGTCACTAGCTTTCGCTTTTAAGTCTGCAAAACTCATTGTCTATCTCCTTTAAAATTTTATATTAATTTATATTGCTTTGTATCAGTATATATTATATCATAGTTATGATAAAAGTACATACTTTATTTAAAAATATCTACGATAATCTTTCTCATCTTACTGTCATCGAACCTTAAGAAAGACTGATACTTAGATATCTTCTTAAACAAGTCCGGCCACAAAATAGTTTCTGTGATCTCCTTGTTCGCCTTATCAATAAACCCAGTCAAGCGGTTTACTATACACAATGTCTCTAAAGACACCGTCCCTTCAAGATGAAGCTGGACTATTCTTGGATATGTTTCGTTTATTTCCAAGAGTTCATCAAACTTTACATCTGAAATTTCTTCTAACTCATTCCTAAATACATAAGATAAACTGTCTATCTTCTTTAAGAATGTTGTATACGTATCCTCGTCACGTACCATATCACTACTATACTTATTACCTGCTACTTGATGTGCAGCAAAGTATAATGCAATGTCGTCACGTGTCTTAAACCGTTTACCTATCTTTGTTAATTGAAACTTATCAGGTCTTCCCCAATAAGTCTTCTGCGTTACATTTGTTTTAAAATTATACTTAAAACAATCGTAAGTTCCATTGAAATGTAGGTTAACTGCGTTGTGAACTGTAAATGCTTCATATCCCGTCATTCTCATATAGGCAACACATAGGTTGGGTTACCCCCTTGTAATAAGTTAAGCTCCTTCGCTTCGAACTCAACGTGTTCTATAATCTCCTTAGAGATAAGTTTCTTACTGTCCCTAAGATCGATCTCGTTGTCCTCACATACATCTATAATAGCATCAATGTAATTGGTGCCTCTATGTGTTCTAACGAAAGTTTCAACTAAATTTGAGAAAGACTTCTTATTGATATCTTCCATTATTTTTGTATCCCATCTTTATCATACGCTGGACTAAGAGTCTTCCAATACATTGTCTTCTCTTCGTTCTCACCATAAAAGTCTAATGACCATACACCTTCACGTAGGTATGTCTCGCAATGGTTCTTATAGATCCTTGCTGATTCATACTTCGCTTGAGCTCCTCTCTCACCACGATGAATTGCTTGACGCAGTGCAGATAGTTTCTCTTTAGTAGACTTAATGTATAGCTTCACGTTAACCATGGATAGACCATGATCTTCGTCTAATGCTAATACATTAGCTGCAATATTCTTATAGGTTGTGGGTTTCTTCGCCGCTCTTGCTTTAGCTAAGTTAGCCGCTGCTGCTGCACGTTGCTCTTCACTCATCTTACGTCTTGCCATAATATATTCCTATTTGTTTGTTGATACATCTATTATAACATAGAATGTGTCAATGTACATACTAACCTTTATATATTTTTTGTATGTGTGTTTCAAATGCTTCTACCTTGTCTACTCTATTAGGCCATTTAATATATTCCCTTTCAGGATTAGCCTTTAAGTTATTAAGTAAAGGTGTGATTGCATTATATAATGTGTCTAGTTTGTCTTGTGCAGACGTACTAGCTTTTGAGGCTGATGCTAATTCTTTTGAGACATCTAAATCTGACTCATCAACTAGCGTAAAACCGAAATCGAAATCTGACATGTTACCCTTCCGTTAGTAATTTGATACCCTTAGTCCAGTTATCTGCTGCATCTTCTACATAGCCTAATGCTTTAAAAGGAAAATCCTCTTGCATAATTCTGTTACCATTTGGGTCTTTATATGTGATCGAAAAGAATGAATGTTCTCCATCCATTCCTGTTACTACTTGATAAATCTTTGCTACACTACCATCGTCCTTATAGTGCTCACTCATTAATTTTGTATTGTTCATGATCTCTCCAATAAAATAAGGTTGGGGACCCAGAAGATCCCCAGGAGTTACTACTACTTAGTGGGTGAATACCACCTAAGTTCTTTTAAAATGCTAGACTAGCCTTAAGAGTAGATACGCCATCAGCGCTTCCAGTCTTAGTCCAATCAGCAGTCCATATACCACGTGTTATAGCAATTGTCTTAGCTGTAACACCAGCAGATGTCTTAGACATCGTACCTTTAACAACACCTAAACCAAGGATATCTCTTGAAACAGAACCTTCGTTTGTAGATGTACCGTCTGCATTTGAATCATGAGTAGCGCTAAGCGTTAAACCTGCAACAGTAGTTGAGAAAGTAGTATCAATGTTATTACCAGCAGTTACTTTATTATATACTACTTTAGCTGTTACGCCACCCGCAGTATAAGTTGCTGTTGTTTCTCTTGTAGTTGCAGTTACATCAGTCATTGCGACTGTTATACCACCTACAACACCAGATGCATCAACCGTAGTTGAACCACCAGAGATCTGATTAAGACCAATTGTGATTGCACCAGCTTTCATTGTAACACCTAGAACAGTTGAATCTGGATCATCTCCAGACCAATCACCAATCTTAAAAGTTAGTGGACCTGTTGTAGTTTCAACATACATATCATCTACAGCAAAGTCTTTATCAAGTACAACCGTTACAGTTGAGTTACCTTGAGTTCCTTTCATTGTAGTTGTTATGTCTTGAGTGTAAGCGCCATGTGAATCCAGCGTTCCCTCGTATAAACCTGATAGGCTTATACCAGCAACCGTAGTCGCAGATACTGCCATTGCCGCCGTCGCGACCAGTAGTTTTTTAAACATATTATTTCCTTTTTTATTTAAACAAAAATATCTTTTTTAGAGTGAAGATATAGATCACTGAGAACTATTTATATACTTTTTATATAGTAGTTCTTCTTTTTCATAAGCTTCGACTTCGTCTAGCTCACGGTTTTCGTGTAATTGTTGTACATGCACCATTTCGTGACATACTGTAATGATAGCTTCTTTGAAGCCTAAGTGTGTGTCAATTTCAATATCGTATTCATCGTCTTCTGCAGAGTCTGTTGTCCAGCCCTTTACGTTGTCCTCACTTATATCTTCGCTTTCGATTGATACAAGAATTTCCTCAGGAATATTTAATTCCCTTTTGCAAAACAACACAACGTCTTCTAATAACGCCATACGTACCTCCATCTTTATTTGTGACTCATACCACACGGTGGATCTAATTCTTCTTTTAACTCTTTAATGATCTGTTTACATTCTTGAGCGTTAGTACTTATGTCATACCTTTGATACCATTGCCCCATCATTCCCATCTGCTTCATCTTTTCGTTGAGCAGGTCTAAACGTTCCGTCGTCGACATCATTGATCCTATAGTGATATAAGCTTATTTATACATATTATTAACTGTAGAACTGCTCATATCCCGCAGTTAAACATTCCCCATTGGCAAGTGAATCACCATATCCAGATAGATAATCTTCGAATTGTTTCTCTCCAACAGGATCACCTTTCATTGATTCAGGTAATACTTGTGGATTCTCAGAACATTCGTTGGCTACCCAACCTGCAATATAGAATCTATTCTTAGTTCTTAAAAATGTATCTCGCTCTTGCTTGTCTGCTATAACTGTACTCATATTAAACTCCTGTAATAATTTCATAAACATCTTTCCAAGTTCTTGCCCTCTCACATTCGTAAGAACAAGTTTGGTTCCAAGGGTGATCGATAAGGATACCTTTTAAACCGGCATCGTTACCCATACCTATGTTAGCAGCTTTGTCTTC
>Ga0307993_1000429_pt1 | contig 14434 bp, 7 predicted proteins | sample EllFjometagen260_FD_203163 | JGI IMG/M metagenome (GOLD analysis project Ga0307993, IMG submission 203163) | Marine microbial communities from Ellis Fjord, Antarctic Ocean - #260 | ecosystem: Environmental > Aquatic > Marine > Unclassified | place: Southern Ocean | collected 2014-11-02 | reverse complement strand
GATTTGGTTGTTAGCTAGAGACATCGCAACCTGTCGGTTTTTACCAATTTCCAGCTTGAAGGACGCATTGGTCTTTGTGCGAACATCCACCCCGATCAAGGGAGAAAATGCCTCTGTCATGGTCATTTGACCAATCTGTCGGTTGGCTAAGATGTCACCATTGGCATCTACGGGGTAGGGTTGACTTGGTTTATCCTGCACCTTCTGCAAACGAAGCATGTTGGTTTGCACGCCGGCTATAGTCAATGTATTGGTGTAGCCATGGGTCATATTGAAGGCGGTGAATCGCTTGCGAATAGGTTTCAGGCGCATCAACCCCGTATAATTCACACGCCAGTTTGGGATCGGAAGCATGGATTGCAAATTGACCTCTCCGGCATCCATGATTTGTCCATCACCATAGGCCATCAAAAAGCTTTTGAAGAGCACTTCAGACTGCAAGACAGAGAAGCCATTGTAGCCATAGCGCGACGAATCGGTATCTGAGATGAAATCCTTGCTGTACAATGGATCCAAGCCCAGCTGCCGATCACCAAATGCATTGGAAATGCCCAATCGATTTGACAGGAATTGCTGGTAAGCATCGGAATCGTAATCGGGCGACTCAGACGTCTCAAAGGCTGTTGACCAGGCAAGCCAAGAGGTTGAAAAAGTTTCCGAGTTCATGGGGCTGAACTCATAGTACCCAGGCCCATTGGTCAGGTTACTGTCCGCACCCAAACCATCCGAATACCTGAAAGTGCTGCTTTCCATGTTGCCATAGTTTTGCTGTGCTGTCAGGGTGATTCGCATGTCCTTAATCGGTTCAACCTGAGCCCGTGCATTCAGGGTTCTTGTCAAGGTGGATCTGGCGCGATTTGGCTGACTACTGTTGTCAACCATCCAACCATTTTCAGCTGACCTCTGGCGAATATTGACCGGCATACCAATCACATAGTCCCATCCCGGAGACATGCCTTTAGAAGGGTTCAATCCGCCAACCACCGGCAAGGGATTAAAGCCTGGCAGCAGGCTACCCGTGTTCAGGCTACTAGAAACATTGATCGATTTGACCATAGTGATCAAATCCAAGGATGTCACCACAAGGGTTTTCACCCAAGGCGCCATACTCTCCTCTTCCTCTTTCACAGGCTTCCTGCTTTGAGAAGCCTCCCCTGCTGAGGGCCGACCCCCAGCCCGTAGACTTTTGCCACCTCTTTTACTGCTGGACTGCTTCATCTTTTTGTAGAAGGGGAACTTGTTGTAAAAGGTGTTAAAATTCAGGTTGGCTGACGCCGTCCATTTTCCAGAATTTTCAATGGTGTTACCATAATCCAAAGAGTCAATTTGCTGAACTGCAGCAAGCAATGGTTGCGCGTTCCAATCAAAATCTGTTTGGTACCGAAGCTGCATTTGCACGAACTCCAAATAAGGGATTTTGTTGATTGGCAATGGCCATGACGCATTCACATGGTGATGGTACTCTGTTGGCCTGCCGCCTGCCATCAGGTTATTCAAGAGGTACGTGTCAATGCTATCCACACCAGCAGGTCCGGGCAACTCATCAACCCTGACACGCATGCGGCCGGTGTAGTCCAATTTGAAGTTTTTGCTTAAATCCCACACCAAGTTATAATTGCGATCCATGGTCATGCTTTTTGCATAGGTCGTTGGCAACTGGAATTTTGGGTTGTCAACATTGCGCATTTGCATCACCTGAACCACCCGATTCACCTCTGCCCTGGCGCTCACCCTTGAGGGTGTCAGATTGAGGTTCATGTCTCTGATCAAACTTAAATTCTTGTTCTTGATTCCCTTGAATGGCGCAATATTTAAGGGGATTCGCTGGTAATTGTAAGCCAAATTCCCTCTGTAGGCATCCCTGCGATCCTGGATGGTGTTCACGTCGCGCCGGACGATTTCATTGTATGCATAGGTAGCACTCAGGTTTTCAAGATCCCATGGCTTGGGCTTGCCTGTGCCTGATTTAGCTCCTGGACTAGCCCGCCCGCCCAATTCACTCGATACTGGACTTCGCTGACGGCCTTGGGTGTTGCTGTTGCCTCCGCCCCTGGCTAAGTGGATATTAGTGAAGTTGATGCCACGCCGCTGGGTGAAATCGCTGACCATGCCACGCAAGGAGTCGCGTTCAATGCCATCGCTCAGATTTGCCAATGAACGATCCATTTCCACATCTGGGCTCAACGGGTTGAACAAGGGTGTTTTCCAATCCTGTGAATGGTTGATGAACATTGGGAACCGCCAACGGCTTCGACCAGGGATGAATTTATCGAGGTCCAGTTGTGTCTGGAAATCGTAAGAAGCTGCGGTGAATTTATTTCGTTCCTGGGGGTTCATCTCCAACGAACCGAAGCCCGGTGTAGACATGGCCCCAGAGAGGGCAATTTGGCCTAAATCTGCCAACTGAACCGTTCCACGAGCCAGGGCAGCCATGCCACCTCGGTTGTCAAATTCTACCATGCGAAGCTCATTGATCCAAATTTCTGCGCATTTACTCAGGCCATCATCGCCATCTATTGTGCTTCGCTTCTTAGGGTTCCTTACACCAATCAACACCGTTCGCACATCGCCTAAATTGGGTGAGCCTACCACCCGTACAATGCCCTCATCCTTGATGAGTTCATAGGGAATGCTTGAGGAGACATTGGGGTTGTTGACCATGGCTGCATTTCTTGCCAATTTCAACTCTGTTAACCACGAAAAAGGCAGATCAATCATGTTACCCTCTGGCCAAATCAACCCTGGATCCTTCTCCCCCCATGCCGTCACCTGCAAGGGGATTTCAAATTCATAGTAATTCAAATTGTAGTCATTACCAAGGCGAATGAACAGATGCAAATCCCCATCCAAAACGGGCTCTGTTTGTACGGTGGATTCCACATGAGTGAACAACTTCAGTCGTTTGTTCATCCGCATATCAATCGATGTGTTTTTGAACACAGCCCGGGCATCGCCATCGCGAAGGTTGCATACATCCATGCTTAGCGATTGCTCATTCTGCTGCACCAATGACGTATTACCAAGCAGCACTTCCCGATCAATTCCCGGCGGCAACATGTAGGGGATGGGCTGACGACCGCCATTTTCTTCCAGGTTCACTGCATTGACAGAAAAGGTGGTGCCATCATTCTGATCCACGGGGATCAACTCCCTGGACGCTTCCAAGGAAAAGCGGTAACGGCGCCATTCTCCACGAACAAGTTCCAAACGGGCAAATCGCATCACGACTGGTTCTTGCCACTGCTGCAATACCATGCGCAAAAAGCGAAGCGATCGAAAATCGGAAGCCCCATTGACGCGTCGATCTGGCGCGAAAACAGGGATCTTGAATTGGATCCATCTCACCGGTTTACGGGTGTTATCTGGCAGCAAATCCGTCGTGGTTTCGTAGATGTCTGAAACATTATTTTGCCCAATCACTAAATCCTGGGGTCGCATTGATATGGTGTACTGGAAATACTGCTCTGCCTTGTTCAACGTGTTGTCCTGGTTCACATCCTCCCTGTCTGGCAGGTTGGTGTAGGTCGCCGGCAAGCCGTTGATCAACGTGGTTTGAGAGTTGCCGTCAGGGTTATTCCAATAACGGTATCGCTGCAAAATATCAGCACTGGCTTGATCCAAGGTTTCACCTCGGTAGTAGGTAAAGTTGTCAGCCGCTGGGTCTGAAGATGCGCTCGCATACGCAGCTGATGAGGCGCCAAAGGCCGTGTTCAATTGGCTCAGGTAACCCTGCCCAGCACTGCCAAGCCAACGCTGTTCATCTTGATCATTGAGGCCATCCAATCCCACATCCTGATGGCTGCGTGCGCTGGGGTCATTGTCAAAAGATGTTGTCACAGGTTGATAGCGAGAGGTATACCCCCACACCGAAGAATCGACATCCATGAGCAGGCCTTGTGGGTTGAGGCCATGCTCAAAACTCTGCCTTCCATCCTTGAGGACGTCCTCAGATAGGTTGCCTAAGTGGAACACCAGATCTCCACCTGGCGCTGACGGGTCATCCAAGAAGGGGTCCATGACCCAAAACTGAATGAACTCAATGTTCTGCTCCTCGAAATTGTTGATGGTCAATTGACGCATCAACCCACCCCATCGGGAGGCAGGGTTGTTCAGTGATCCATCGGATGCAATACCCGAAGAAAGTCCCGGAAATCCATTGACATCAAAGTTGTAGGCACCGCGCTCAGTCGGATCAAACTGCACATCAAACATGGCGATGTTGCGTGCCATACCGGGCTGCAGGGGAATGTTGGGAAAGACTTCCGACAAGGGGACCATGCGCTGCCTGTGATCTGAGGTGATGGACGGATCGTTGCGAATATTTTGTGGCGTCTGTCCATTTGAGGCATAAAAGCTAGGGTCTACAATGTACCAACTCAACCGGCCCCGGTTAGCGTTGGAAGCCCAATCATTCATCAGTGACGCCTCAGGGTACCTTAACAAGCCTTCCGGTGTGGAGGCAATGCGCCAAGTAGTGGTTCCTCTCAAATCAATGGTCGTCTGACTACTCTCAAAATCATCCAAGTACGTCGTGGCTTCGCCATTGATCTTGATGCCGCGGGGAGACCCTGGCAGCAATTGAGCAAATTCTGCCGTGAGTTGCACCTTGGATGGGGCATTAGTGGACACAAAGGGCAAGGCATCAAGGGCGCGGGTTAACGAAGGCAAATCCTGATTGAATGTGCTGTTCAAGCCCCAAATGCGATTAGAAATAGGCTCATCCCCCGCATTGACCTTTTGAGTCAGTGGGCGTTCAGACAGCCTGAGCATAGAACCACCAATGACCCAGTCTTTTGACAAACTGTGTTCAATAGTGGTGCCAGCAAAAGTCTTCGCCTGCATGTTGAACATGCTGTTGTTTTCAAAATTGACCTTGATTGGCATCCCGCTAGACATCAAACTTTCATTGAGGATACGCACTTGCCCCAAGGCATAGTCTACGGTGTAATCCTGATTTTCCATCAACTTGCGTCCACCAGCGGTGACATTGATTGAACCCCTTGGGATGTTGAAGGCATTGAGCTGAATCAACGAACCCCCTCCACCTTTGTAGCGCCCCTTGATTAAAAATTTATTCAACTGTGTTTGCTCTTGTGCGCGAAACAAGGTCGAATCATAGAGCTGTTGGAACACATAGCGTTTGCGCTCTGCCAGGGTAGGTAAATGCTTGGCTAAAGAGGACCCAAATGGCTCCAAGACAGGGAGGATGATGCGGCCAGTCTGCGGCAAAACCGTGACTTGTGGAATGAAATCAAACAAGCCATCAGGGAATGGATCCCCATTGCTATTCACCCGATCAAGGCCCATGACTTGCACCAGCAGTTGATCCTTCACTGAAGAGTTTGGCAAGAAAGGGATGGGCATGCCTGTTGCATCATTTCGGTACATGATTTCCAATCGGAAATCCTCTTGGCTCAACTGGTAAGCATTCAAACTGTACACGTTTTTCATCATCAAATCCCAAATGGGAGACTTCACTTGAAGGGTGCTGTGTTTCAAAAGCTTAACAACCAAAGCCTGTGGCGCCAAGACGCCATCATTGGCAAATTCACCCACCTGGTAAGTCCGTCCATTGGCTGTATACTGGTAGGCAATGGCAAGAACTTCATCCTGATTGAGTGCCATATTCAAAGTGATGAATCCCAGCTGCGGATGAAAGCTGTATTCGTTAGGCAACAATTTGCGTGCATTGCTCAACTCTGCATACTCCACATTGGGGTCATAACCTGCACCGCTTAAGATGGAACCCGACGATGCATTGTTGCGAATACCGGAAAAGCGTTGCGTTAACTCTTCTGGTGCCAACCGATTGCTGCCGTTGGTTGGCAGGTTGCTGGCACTAGGGGCTGGGAAAATAGCTTCGCCATTGCGCCCAGCTGATGTGCTACGCCAGGCATGCGATTCCGCCTCGCCCAAGTCCAAAAAGGCAAGAATATTTCTCACCTGTGTGGGCGTGCTTCTGCGGTTAGTCAACCATATCTCCACCTTGGTGATTTGGATGGGGGACTGAATCACTGGCAAGGTTTTCAGCCAATCCTCATAGTGATCACGAAAATAATGCGACATGAAAAAGTGCCGGTTGGCCTCGTAATTGTCTGCTTCAATGCTGAATTCCTGCGTGGTTCCCCCGCCTTGAATATTCAAACTTTGCCCTTGGCTTCGTTGCTCAGCCATGACCGTGGTTACCGTGGTATTGCCAAACTGGAATTTGCCTTTGAGACCGAACAAGCTCTGCGCACCCGTGATCAAACTCCCTCCGGTCGGCAGACTCACATCTCCCATTTCCAATGACTTGACAATGTCATCCTCCAAGCCAGTGAAGTTGAGTTTCATCTTGTTTTCAAAGGCAAAGGTTGCTTTGGTGTCATAGTTCAATTTGATATCCAGCCGATCCCCCAGCTTACCTGTCGCATTGATCTGCATGTCTTGATCAAAATCAAAGGCCAAGGTTTTCCTGTTTCGCTCAGGAACGATGGGGTTGTCAATGTGCTGATACCTTAGGCCAAATTTCAATTGCGCTGAGCCCTGGGGTCGGATATCCAACTCATCACTACCAAACACCTCCTTGATGGCTGGATTATTGATGGTCATGTCAGGCACCATGCTTGGTCCTTCTCTTTGATCAGCAGCTGACCCTGCTGCCCACCGGGTGCGCCAAGTTGCCAGTTCTTGGTTATCATAAACCTGTGCCTGGTACTGCGCAGCCGTTAGGAAGGTGGGGGCGCCAAAGGCTGTACTTCCAATGAATCTTTGCAGTTTGTACATTCCAGTAACCGGATCATAGGTCACTTCCGTGTGGATATTGCTTGGCACATTCAATCCTGGGAAATTCCAAGAATTGTTGCCACTGGTATCCACAACTTGTGCTTGCAACCCTGTAGAGAGTAGCCCCGCAAGACATGCGATGCAAAAGGAGAGGAATGGGTTCTGCATTAGAGCTTGGACAAGGCAGATTTGATGACTGCTTCAAGCTCTGTGGCTTCTTCTTCTGCGATGACCTTTGCTACAACTTTCTCAACGGCTGGCCTGGAAAATCCAAGCACCATCAAGGCCTCGATAGATTCCATTCGCAATGACCCACCCGTGCTTCCTGACATGCTTTCAGATACATTGGCTCTGGCAATTTTATCGCGCAAATCTACCACGATTCGCTGGGCAGTTTTTGCCCCAATGCCTTTAATTTTTTGCAAGGATCCCGAGTCACCACTTGCGATGGTCTGGACGGTTTCTGATGGCGTCAGAGCAGACAATATCATGCGAGCGGTATTGGCACCGACGCCGGAGACACTCAGTAGCAAGAGGAATACATCGCGCTCACCCGTCGTGGCAAAACCATACAGAAGCTGTGCGTCTTCACGGTAAACCGGATGGGTAAACAGGCGAATGTCGCCATCGGCCATCTGGCCATAGGTGGTCAATGAGATATGAAGGTAGTAGCCTATGCCAGCACATTCCATGATGGCATGGGATGGACTTTTTTCAATCAATGTCCCTTTGAGGTGGTGAATCATGGTCTATTCAACGCCCATGTCGGGCATTTCTTATGGCTGAATGGCAACTTTTCCAAAGGTTACTTGTTTGCCTTCCGATTGGCGGACAAGCAAGTACATGCCTTGGTTTAAGCCATGCAATGACAAACGACTTGACACGGAGCTGGGAAGCAATTCCTGGCTTCTAACCCGACGACCCGTCATGTCAATCAACACCAATCGTGAGGAAAGACTCATGGCTGGGTAGTTTACAAAAAGCACATCCCTTGCAGGATTGGGGTAAATGTTAACGCTTGTCTTCACTGATTCATTCTGTGAAGCCGTAGCGTCAAAGGAAAAGGCCAAAGGCACTTGCAAGCTGTCATTGGGGTCCAAGGCATTGAAAAATGTGTACCAAATGCTATCCAAGCCCACGTTGCTGTTGCGGGAATATGCATACCCGCTGAAATCGTAGGACACTGCCCCTACTGCAATGTTAACTGTCCCCATGCTCGTGGTTGTACCCACACCATAACACAGATCAAAGCAGAAGTAATTGGAATCCACCAAACCGGTGCTGCCAACCCTGGCGATTTTTACGTAGTAATCATGTGCAATGGTGTCAGCGTTAAACAACTGAATATGGCCCTCGCCATATGGCATGCTGTTGGGGTTGACAACCACCAAAGAATCCACATGGTGCAAGGTCAAAGATTGGCCACTGGCAGCTAATGCAAGGCAAAGACTGAACAAGGTGAAAAACTGCTTCATATCAAGGGGACTGGTCGATTGGCCTCAAAGATACGCCCACAGAAATGAAAAGACCTTTAATTCATAGCTATTCTTTAACCGCATTTCAAGCCTGTCGTGTATCTTTGAGTGACCTTAAATCAATTTCACAACCCTACCCGATGAAAAAAATTGCCCTTGCCTTAGTTGCCATGATTAGCTACGGTGCCATCACTGCACAGCCCACTCGACTGGTCCTTTTTGAGGAATTTACCCAAGCATCTTGTGGCCCATGTGCTTCACAAAATCCTGCCTTCAACGCCCTGTTAGCTGCCAACAGCACCAAGGCTATTTCCATCAAGTACCAGACCAGCTGGCCTGGCGTGGACCCCATGAATGCAGCCAACCCAGCCGACGCACAAGCCCGTGTCACCTACTACTCTGTTAGCGGTGTGCCATGGTCTGCAATGGACGGCTCTGCCACCAACGGAAGCAGCTATTCAGGCGCTCCAGTAAATGCCACAACAGCTGCCATCAATACGCGTTACGCGGTTGCTCCTGGACTGGCTCTTTTAGCAACACATACGCTGAACAGCACCTATGACTCCATTCAGATTGCGGTGAACATATCAAACAGCACATCTTCTGCATTCAGCTCAGGCTCCTCTGGCTCTTTGAAGTTGCACACTGTCATCATTGAACGCGAAATCAACTACCCTACTGCTCCAGGCAGCAATGGTGAGAAAGATTTCTACAATGTGATGCGCAAAATGCTTCCCACCTCAGCCGGCACATCCCTAGCCGACAGCTGGGCTATTGGCGCCTCACAGACTTTTGTCTTCAATGTGGCCCTGCCAACCTACATCGCCAACCTAGGTGAGATTGCTATCGTTGCTTTTGTACAAGACAACAGCAACAAGGACGTCATCAATGCAGCCTACAGCGCGCCCCAAGCCGTCACCGGACTCGCTGATGCGGGCATTGTGTCTGTTTCCGCTTCAACCAGCGGCCTGTGCGATCCTAACTTGACCCCTTCTGTCACTTTTAAAAATGCTAGCACAATTGCCATCACATCAGCCACCTTATCCTACACATTGAATGGTGGAACCCCTGTAAATCAAGCATGGACAGGCAACCTTTCAGCAAATCAAACTGCCACTGTCACCTTTCCGCAAACCACCTTGTCTGGCAGCTCAGTTGTTGTCGCCTCTGTTAGCGGCCCCAATGGCTCTGCTGATTACAACGGAACGAACAACAACAGCTCACCTGTGTTAGTCAGCCTGCTTGATGCCACGCCTCAAACTGCACCAAAGAACATGGACATGGAAAGCACGCCTGGGTTCACTTTGCCTTCAGAATTAATTTTTGAATATACCGCAGCTAGTGAGCCATTGGTGGTCGTTGTGAGCAAGGCAAATGTTAACGGTTTGAATTATGAAATCGGTGGATTTGGACAATCTTCCAAGTCCATTATTTTTGATTTCTACAGCTGGGGACATGCCGATGTGGCTAGCTTAACCATGCAAAAACTTGACTTATCTAGCCTGACAACTCCCAAGTTGATGTTCACGCACGCTTATGCTCAGTACAACACCACAACAAATGAACGTTTCGAGGTGCTGGCATCCACAGATTGCGGGAGCACTTGGACTAGCCTCTTCGACAAAACTGGTGCGAATTTGGCCACCACCACTCCCAAAACGACTCGTCTCTTCCCAACAGCCGCTGAATGGGTAACAACCACCATTGATTTGTCTTCGTATGCAAACGCCTCTGACTTGGTCATCAAGTTCAAGGGCACCTCAGTCTTCTATGGCAACAGTTTATACCTGGACAACATCTGGATCGCCAACGGCGCACTTGGATTGGAGGAGCCAACATTGGCTGGCCTTAATACCTACCCCAACCCCGCTTCTGATGTTGCGAAGGTTGAAATCGACTTGAGCAAAGAAGCCACGGTTGGCGTGAATGTTTACAGCAATGCTGGCCAGTTGGTCATCGCTGTAGATGCTGCATCACTTGCTGCTGGAACCCACGTGATTGACTTGAATGTTGCTGACCTTGCCAATGGCATGTACACTGCACAAGTGAACATCGACGGTGCCATTCGCAGCGTCCGATTGTCAGTTGCTCACTAAGTCATTGACTGTTCTATTGAAATCCAAAAAGGTCTACGATTATTTCAGGTTTTTTAATCTCACTCCATGAAACAATTCCTTTCTCTTTGTTTGCTCACTTTCAGCTTAACTGTTGTTAGCCAAGGGCTGCCCGATGTCACCATTCAGACATTGAAAAAGCAAAGCATCAAAGCATCTGAATTGACCCATGACGGTCCGATGGTCGTCTCATTTTGGGCAACATGGTGCAAGCCTTGTATCAGTGAACTCGACGCCATGGCGGACTACCATGAAGATTTGGTCGCTGATGCGAACTTGAGAATGGTGGCTATTTCTATTGACAACGCCAGAACCAGTGCGCGTGTTGCGCCGTTTGTGGCCTCTCGAGGGTGGAACTATGACGTCTACATTGATGCCAATAGTGACTTGCGACGGGCCATGGGCGTCAACAATGTGCCTCACACTTTCCTTTTGAATGCTCAAGGTGAAATCGTCTGGGAATCCAACCGCTATGTCCCTGGAGAGGAAGAGGTATTGGTTGAACAAATTGAGGCCTTGGCTCACAATGAAAAATTGAAATTAAACAGGGGGAAAATCATTCGCGGTCAATCCACTCAACAATGAGGGCAGCTCAGCTGGCCTTGATTGCCTACCTGTTGATGCCAACCCTTCACGGGCAAGGCAAGGTGAGTGTACTGTTCCAGAGTGATGCGCAATGGTACCTAGAGGATGAGGTGCTTGATCCAACAGGTGAATTCTACCCCGACGAAGAATTCCTAGGCCAAGGCCATGCCTTGATAACCTATAAATCTGGGGATTTCACGGCAGGTTTTCGCTATGAAAACTACCAAAACGTCATGCTTGGTTTCCCTACTGGCTACCGTGGCGAAGGCATTGCCTACAGGTATGCGCAATGGCAGCAAGGGGATTGGAATTTCACGGTCGGCAATTACTATGAGCAATTTGGCTCAGGTTTGATTTTTCGTTCCTACGAAGAACGAGGCCTTGGGCTTGACAATGCCATGGACGGGGTTCGTCTCATTGGCGATCTTGGGAATGGCCTTCAAATCAAAGCCGTCATGGGACGTCAACGCTTGTACTTCGCCACGGGTGAAGGTGTCTTGCGCGGGGTGGACCTGGGCTGGGACTTAACCCAACCATTCCCGAAACTGTCAGACAAAGGCATCTATGCCAACATTGGCGCTTCCTTTGTAAGTAAATTTCAGCGCGGCTATGACCCCATTTTGAATTTACCAAACAATGTGGGTGCTTGGGCCATTCGAGGCGATGTCAGCAAGGGTTTATGGAACTGGTCATCAGAGTATGCCTACAAAATCAATGACCCCAGCTACGATAACGGCTACATCTACCGACCAGGCCAAGCCCTTATAAGCACCTTGACTTTTGCTAAAAAAGGCTTTGGCCTCTTGCTTTCCGGCAAGCGCATTGACAACATGAGCTTCCGCTCCGATCGCAATGCACAGCAATTCGACCTCTTTGTCAATTTTTTACCTTCAAACACCACACCCCATCTCTATGCCCTGCCTTCCCTGTATCCCTACGCAACCCAAATCAATGGTGAGCAAGGCGGTCAAGTTGAAGTCAGCTACCAACTACCTCGAGGCAGCAGGCTTGGCGGCAAATATGGTACACTGTTCGTCCTCAACGCAAGCATCGCGCAAAGCATAGACAAGCAAGCGCTCGATGATGGCAGCATGGCGCAGGCAGGCAGCATGGGCTACCAGTCAGATTGGTTAAAAGCCGGTGAGGTTCCCTATTTCCAGGACATCAATGCCAGCTGGTCAAGAAAATACTCTCGCTCCTACAAAACCATGTTGACCTTTTATGACCTGCGTTACAACAAAACCGTCTTGATTGATGGGGTAGGCGATGCTGTGATTCTAGACTCACCCAACATGGATTCAGTCATTCATGTGCAAGCCGTCGTTTGGGAAAACCAGTTCCGCCTAGCTAACAAGCAAACCCTTCGTTCTGAAATTCAGCTGGCTTTAGCTGATGGCTATCGCGGTGACATGGCGATGGGACTCCTTGAGTGGACCATCTCATCCAATTGGACCCTTGCCGCACAAGACATCTACAACTACGGCCACCCCACCCCCTCACGGCGACTTCACTACCCCATTGTCTCTGTCATCCACTTCAATGGACCCACCCGATTCCAAGTCGGTTATGGCCGCCAACAACAAGGTGTCTTTTGTGTCGGCGGTGTCTGTCGCGTGGTGCCACCATCTAACGGTCTCAGCATTTCAATCACCTCTTCACTATGACACGACTTGCTTGCTTTCTGCTCATCATAGCTGGCCTTCTGTCCACAAGTTGTGACGTGATCGACGAGCCATTCAAGGGCGGTGGTCCAAACCCCATTGACACCAACTCCATCATTCAGGGCGATAGCCTGATACAAACAGGCCGGGTCGTTTTGGTTGAGGATTTCACCGGGCATCGCTGCAAAAACTGCCCCAAGGCAGGCAAAGCCTTGAAAGCCTTGGACAGCCTCTATGGCTCATCGGTGGTTGGCTTAGCCATCCATGCAGGCCCTTCAACTTTCACGGGGGTCAACCCCGACTACCCCACGGACTTCACGACAACCACTGGGGAAGAGTTGGCCACCTTTTTTAACATATTTGCATTGCCTTTAGGCATGGTTCAGCGCATGGACTACCCCAACTCACAACAAAAATCCTACACCGCATGGACAAGCCTCACCGCAGGTGAACTTGCCTTGGGTACCGAAGCCTTATTCCAATTGAAAGCCTCCTTTGACAGTCTCTCTGATGTGGCCGTTTTGGATGTCAATGTGAGCATGTCACAAGCGAGCAGTCATGGCATTGCACTTGCGATATACCTCAAAGAATCAGGCATTATTTCCCCACAATTGATGCCCAACAATACCCGGAACTTGACCTACAAGCACAACAATGTATACCGGGCAGCACCCCTTGGGACATTTGGCAAAAGCCTCAGCGCCACATCCGTGGCATCAGGCGATGTCTTCACAGAAAAGGTCACATTCACCCTTGATCCCCAGTGGGATGCTACACATTGCCATTGGGTAGCCATTCTGTATGACAAGGACAACTACAAGGTGATACAGGCTGCAGAGCTAGCCATCAGGCCTTGAAGCCATTCACCTTCAGGTTGCGCATCAATCCATCATAGCCCGTGCGCTTTAAAGGGTGCTGATCAAAAACCCTGTCAAAGGCCTCTTTGCTCATCGATGTCCAGTCCTTCAAGTCCATTTCCGTCCATTTACCCGGCATGAAATCAGGCTCCTCATGAGGCTTGCTATGGCGATTCCAAGGGCAGACATCCTGGCAAATGTCACAGCCAAACACCCAATCCTTCAACTCACCCTGAAAGGCATCATCCATGGCGCCTTTGAGCTCAATGGTTAAATGGGAAATGCACTTGTTGGCATCCACAACTTCAGGTGCAATGATAGCCTGTGTGGGGCAGGCATCGATGCACTTAGTGCAGGTTCCGCAATGATCCATCACTGGCTGATCCACCGTGAATGCCTTGTCCACAATCAACTCTGCAAGAAAGAAAAATGATCCTTCTCCTTTGCGAAGAATCAGGCCATGCTTACCAACCCATCCAAGGCCCGAACGCTTGGCCCATGCCCGTTCCATCACAGGGGCGGAATCCACAAAACACCGTCCACCAATCTGGCCTAAATCAGCCTGCAGCAAATGCATGAGCTCAAAGAGCTTATCCTTGACAACCCGATGGTAATCCTTGCCATAAGCGTATTTCGCCATCTTGGGGTGGCCATCCTCTACCTCATCCTTTTCGGGGAAGTAATTGTAGGCCAAGGTGATGACGGACTTGGCACCGGGGACCAGTAAGCGTGGATCCAGTCGCTTGTCATGGTGGTTATTCATGTAGGCCATGGACCCCTGGTAGCCATTCCCTAGCCATGCATCCAAACGCGGTGCTTCTTCTTCAAGAAACTCAGCCTTTGCCACCCGACAGGCCATGAAGCCCAATCGGTTCGCATGTGCCTTCAGAATCTCAGTAGCAGAACTCATTGATCATTGAATAGCCCCGTATTGCCCGGCAACTTCCGACCAAGGTGTTTGAAGGATTTATCCATGG
>Ga0307993_1000420_pt1 | contig 14633 bp, 9 predicted proteins | sample EllFjometagen260_FD_203163 | JGI IMG/M metagenome (GOLD analysis project Ga0307993, IMG submission 203163) | Marine microbial communities from Ellis Fjord, Antarctic Ocean - #260 | ecosystem: Environmental > Aquatic > Marine > Unclassified | place: Southern Ocean | collected 2014-11-02 | reverse complement strand
AGACAAAAGAGATATGGATGAGCGTAGGTGGTTAAAAGCCTACGAAAACTATAGAGGTCTTTATAACAAATCAGTTAAGTTTAGAGCATCTGAAAAATCAAGGATCTTTGTCAAGATCACTAAGACAAAAGTACTTGCCGCCTTTGGGCAGTTAGTAGATGTAGTATTTGGTACAGGCAAGTTTCCTATAGGCGTTTCAGAAACTACTATACCTGAAGGCGAGTACGGCAAAGCACATTTAGATACGGCAAACCCTGCCCCCGGTATCGAAACATCTTATCCTGATAATATTGGCAATCGTATAGAAGACGAGCCACAAGAAGAAAAAAACCCATACGATGTAGGCTATGAAGGCGATGGTCTTACGCTAAAACCCGGAGCTTCTTTTGGTAACGGGATATTTACAGAATCTTTAGAAGAGCAAGCAGAAGAGTTTCTTGTAGAAGGAAATAGCCCTGACCCTCAAAAAATAGATATAAACCCTGCACAAAGTGCTGCAAGGCGTATGGAAAAACTTATTCACGATCAAATAGAAGAGTCTAACGGATCTTCTGAAATTAGAAACGCTTTGCTTGAGGCTGCTCTGCTAGGAACTGGCATTGTTAAAGGGCCTTTTAATTTCAATAAGAAATTACATAAGTGGGATGAAGATGAAGAGGGGAACAGAGAATATAATCCTTTAGAAGTTAGAGTCCCTCGAATAGAGTTTGTAAGCTGTTGGGATTTTTATCCTGATCCTGCTGCTACTGATATGGAAGAGTGTGAGTTTGTTGTACACCGCCATAAAATGAACCGCAGCCAACTTCGTCAACTTAGGAATATGCCTTACTTTAATGAAGACGCTATTCGTGAATGTCTGCAAATGGGACCTAACTACGAAGAAAAAGATTTTGAAAGTCAGTTAAAAGATGATTCTAGAGGTAGTGAAGACTATCAAGGGAATTATGAAGTCCTTGAGTATTGGGGCATTATGGATGCTGAGTATGCACGACAGGTAGGACTTGAGCTACCCGACTCAGTAGACGATTTAGACGAAGTACAAATTAATGCTTGGATAACTGGAGATAAGCTGTTAAGAGCGGTTGTTAATCCTTTTGCACCTTATCGTATTCCGTACCATGCTTTTCCTTACGAAAGAAATCCTTATAACTTCTTTGGCATTGGCGTAGCAGAAAACATGGACGACAGCCAACAAGTAATGAACGGACACGCAAGGATGGCCGTAGATAACCTAGCCCTATCAGGCTCTGTTGTTTTTGACATTGATGAGTCTGCCCTTGTAGGTGGACAATCTATGGAAATATATCCGGGAAAGATATTCCGAAGACAAGCAGGAATGCCCGGACAGGCTATACATGGGTTAAAATTTCCAAATACATCCAATGAAAATATGATGATGTTTGATAAGTTCAGGCAGCTTGCAGACGAACAAACAGGAATACCTAGCTTTAGTCACGGACAAACAGGTGTTCAAAGCATGACCCGAACAGCGTCAGGTATGTCGATGTTGATGGGAGCAGCGAGTTTAAATATTAAAACGGTTGTTAAAAATCTTGATGATTTCTTATTGAAACCGTTGGGGGAATCTTACTTTCAATGGAATATGCAATTCTTTGAAGGTGATGTGGATGTTAAAGGTGATTTAGAAATTAGAGCATCTGGAACAAATAGCTTGATGCAAAAAGAAGTACGAAGTCAACGATTGACTATGTTCTTACAAACCGCACAAAGTCCTGCTATTGCTCCGTTTGTTAAAATTTCTAAACTTATAAGTGAACTGGCCTACAGCTTAGACTTAGATCCCGATGAAATACTCAACGATCCTGAAGAAGCAGCTATCATGGCTCAAATAATAGGTATGCAAAATGCTGGACAAAATACAGGCGAGGAAGCTCAACCTTCTAGTCAACAACCCGCAGCAATGGGAGCCTCTGGAGCAGCACCTCAAGCACCTCAAGACCTTGGAGTTACAGGTACTGGCGGTGGCAACATCGGAACTGGAAATGTACCGCAGTCAGGGGAGAGTGAGTTCTCTGGAACGGTTGCTGCAGCTCCCCCAATCGGTTAAACAAATAATTAAAGAGACTAACTAATGGGTAAAAATAAAAGAAATGGCTCGATGCGGGAACAGATGGAAGGGATAGCAATAGCTATTGCACCTATTACATCTAAAAAGAAACGATATAAAAAACAAGATGGCGGCGAAATAGATTCTCAAATGTCTGAAATTCTTCCTGAAGACCCAAACGAAACATATAGCGATGCTGAAATTCCCGAAGCTACCCATACAATGCCAGACGGTACTGAAATGCCGGGAGCTACACACGAAGAAAACGAACAAAGCGCAATGCCTGATACAGAAATGGAAGACGAGTACTTAGACTTTATAGTCTCTCAGTCTCTAAATCCAGAAGAAGAGGCAGTGTTAATGAGTAAATTAGAAGCTGATCCAGAGTTAAGCGTTATGTTTGATAAGCTTATGGATACAGCTACAGAATTTTCAGGATCTGGTCCCGTTGAAGGACCCGGTTCAGAAGTATCCGATTCGATACCCGCAAGGTTGTCGGATGGTGAGTTTGTTTTTACAGCAAAAGCAACAGAGTACATAGGCGCAGACAGATTACAAAGTATGATGGAAGAAGCCCAAACTGCCGCTGATGCTGAAAGACAAGAAGTTGCCCTCGGTGGGGTAATGACTGAAAAACCGCAAGCAAGCCTTTTAGGTGCGCTTTCAGATGAAAATATCAATGATGATGATATCAGAAAAGATATGAGGTCTGTTAACCCCCGATTGCAATAAACGATAGAGCTACCTTATTACTTAAGCCCTTTATCACAACATAAACCGAAAGGCTACCTTTACAAAAACAAACCCTGCACTGTCGACATTTGCAGCTACTTTGTTTAGAAAGCCCTGAGTAGGAGTATAGAAGATGGCACAATCTCAAGAAAAAAACGCAAACCCTTATAACGCGAAAAAAGAATGGCACACACAAAAAGAGACGAAATTCGAATCTGCTGACGGTGTTTTTTTTCAAAAGCCTCAAGAAGTATTAGAGGAAGATGAACCTAAGCAAACTAAGAAGGAAGCTTCTAAGGATAAACCTTATAAGAAGCCTGATTATAAAAAGAGATACGATGATTTAAAAGCACATTATGACTCTAAGCTTACTGAGTTTAAATCGAGAGAACAGGAATTACTAGAGGAAGCTGCTCAAAACAGACCTCAATATGTAGCTCCTAAGTCTCCAGAGGACTTGGAAAGGTTTAGATCACAATATCCTGATGTTTATGAAGTGGTTGAAACTGTTGCACACATGCAAAGCTCTGAACGGACTAAAAGCCTAGAAGAGAAACTTGCAATTTTAGAAGAGCGTGAAATAAGTTTAATTACTAAACAAGCAGAAGACAGACTGTTACAGAACCATCCTGATTTTGAAGAACTTAAAAACAGTGATGAGTTTCATGATTGGGCGAAAGCACAACCACAGTCTATCCAAAATTGGATATATAATAATGCTAATGATGGCGATCTCGCTAGTCGTGCGCTAGATTTATTTAAACGTGATATGGGTATAGGTTCTTCGAGAGCTACACAGCCATCTTCAACTAAGTCCAAAAAATCTGCTGCTGATATGGTTTCAACCAAAACAACTGCGGTTGAGCCTAAGCAAGATAAAATTTGGACTGAAAGGGAAATTACTAAAATGTCTATAGATGAGTTTGATCGGTTTGAAGATGAAATCGGAAAAGCAATTCACGAAGGCAGGATAGTAAAATAATAATTAACTTTTAATTTTGATATATATAATGGAGAGTAACTATGGCTTATAACGCCTCAGATCAGTTCTTTGAACCCGGTACTGATACAAATGCAAACTTTGCAAACTCCGTCAGTGGTCAAACTAATTCGTTTTTTCTTCCCGCAGTCTACTCTAAAAAGGTTCTTAACTTTTTCAGAAAGGCTTCGGTTGTAGAAGCGATCACCAATACAGATTATGCTGGTGAGATTGCCGCTTTCGGAGATTCCGTAAAGATTATAAAAGAACCTGAAATCACTGTGTACCAATACGAACGTGGTGCAGACGTTACAGCAACTAAATTAACAGATCAAGAGCTGACTCTTGTAGTTGATACAGCTAACGCCTTTAAGTTCATCGTTGACGATATTGAAACTTCAATGTCTCACGTTAACTTTAAAGAAGTAGCTAGTTCATCTGCAGCATACGCCCTTCGAGATGCTTATGATGAAGGTGTAATTGCTACTATGTTCGCAGGTGTTTCTGCTTCCAGTCCTAACCATATTCTTGGTTCTGACAATGCTACTGATTTAGCAGCGGGCACATTTGATGGAACTGGTAATCTTGACATAGGTTTTGGATCATCTGAACATGATCCTATTGATGTACTGTCGCACATGGCTCGTCTACTTGATGAGCAGAACATTCCTGAAGAAGGTCGTTGGTTCTTAGCCTCGCCTGACTTCTACGAAATTCTTGCAAGTTCAGCATCTAAACTTCTGTCTGTTGATTACAACGCAGGTCAAGGCTCAATCCGAAATGGTCTAGTATCCTCTGGTAAATTGCGTGGATTCGATATGTACAAATCAAACAATATTGCTGCTGCATCTAATGCTGCTGGCAAATGTTTGGCGGGTCACATGTCTTCTACTGCAACAGCACAGACGATTACAAGTACTGAAGTATTGCGCGATCCTGATTCGTTTGGCGACATTGTACGAGGACTCCATGTTTATGGATCCAAAGTACTTCGTGCTGACGCATTAGTATCTGCTTTCTACGGTATTGACTAAATAGTTAGGGGGGTGTAAAAACCTCCCTTTTCTTTTAAAACAAACAGATTCTATAGAGGTAATAACATGTCGGAAGTAAACATAAGAGACACTGGGCGCAACTCAGCAAGAACGGCAGATGTTCGCGAGCTTGCAACTAAAGTCCAGAAACCATCAGACACAGAAGCAATAACTGCAGCTAATACAATTACAGCGGCCGAATCAGGCACTCGTTTTGTTATAAATATTGCAGCAGCCAAAATACAGACTCTTCCTACTCCAGCAGCGGGTTTAGAGTATTGGTTCTATGTAGGAGCAACAGAACCCACAGGTACGCATACAATAGTTACAGCATCGAGTGCTAATATTATTGTAGGTAACGTATCTTCTCCCGAAGACGCAGCAGGCTCGGTAGCTACTGTTACTGATGCAGACACTATTTCATTAGTAGCTAGTAAAGCTGTTCATGGCGACTATGCGCATGTATGGTCTGACGGAACTAATTGGTATCTTGACGGTGCCTGTAAAGTACAAGATGGTATTACTACAACTCAAGCGAGCTAATAATGCCCCAATTAGGTAGTAATAAAAATCCTATAGTCCTAAATGGCTCTAGTAAGCCTAAAAGCACTAGAGTCTTAGGACTGTTAGGTACTTCGTATTCTGGTAAAGCTAAACAGAAATATGTTAGTAATTACGATAACATATTCGGTAAAAAGAAAAAGGATGCTTAATGGCTACTACATATCTAACACTTACTAACGAAGTTCTTAGAGAGTTGAATGAAGTTCAATTAACATCAGCAAACTTTTCAGACGCTGTAGGAATACAGGCGTTTATAAAAGAGTCTATTAATAGATCTTTAAATGACATTGCTAATGCAGAACCTCAATTACCTTTTTTTGCTGTTGCAACTAGCGGAGATACTGATCCTTTCTATGGAAATGTTAATGTATCTACTACAGCAGGAACACGCTGGTACGTTCTTAAATCAGGAAGCTCTAGTATTACTACAGATTATTCTACTGTAGATTGGGATGATTTTTATCTTACTACTATAGGTGTCTCAGGAGAAGCTGCTCCCTATGTATCTAAAGGTTTGCGATTTATTACTCTTGCAGACTGGAAAAGATATATTAGAGATTCTGAAAATGCAGATGATGCGGATACTCAAAACTACGGAGAGCCTTCTTATGTAATCCGAAGTCCCGATAACCGCAAGTTTGGACTAAGCCCTATTCCTGATAAAGAATATAAAGTTTATTTTTATGCGTTTAGTGCGCCTACAGAACTTTCTGCACATGGGGATACTATTGTATTGCCTGACCAATATGCTTCTGTTGTTACAGCACGCACACGTTACTATGTTCATCAATTTAAAGAAAGCTTGCAACAAGCAGTTTTTGCATTGGATGATTATAAGCAGGGGATGAAAAGAATGAAATCTAATCTTATTAATCCACAGCCTAAAAATATGACAGACGATAGGATTTCTTTCTAGTGGCAGCGTCGCAACCATTTTCAGTTGCGTTACAGGGCGGTTTAAATATATCTAGCAGTTCGCTAGAGCTTTTGCAAACCCCCGGAATTGCAACTAAGTTGAAAAACTTTGAAGTCTCTACAAGGGGAGGCTATAGACGTATTAATGGCTTTAATTTTTTTGGAGATGGCACAAGACCTAACAGTGCTAATGCCATAGAAGGGCTACAGGTTTATGCTGATGGAGTAATAGCTGCAGCAGGAACAAATATATACTTTAGTCAAGATGGCGATAGTTGGTTGCAGATTAACAAAGCTAGTGTTGCGGCAGGGGGAGATAATTATTCTGCTTTTACAGGACGTAGTGCTTCAGCTAGAACTTCACAGACTAAAGCTTCTTTTGCAGTTTTTGAAGGTAACACAATATATGGTGAAGTAGTTGTTACTGATGAAGGCTCTGGAGCTAAACCCTTTTATTTTAAAATGACAGGAACAGGTGCGCTAACTGATAGAACTTTTTTTGCAAAAGAAATAACAGTAAGCGGTACACACTATCCTAAATACTGTGTTATACATGATAAACATTTAGTAGTTGCTGGTGCAGCCACGGCTTTAAATACTATATTTTATAGTGGAACAAATGACATAGATGATTTTACATCAACAGGCTCTGGTAGTATTGTATTAGACGATCAAGTAGTAGGTTTAAAATCTTTCCGAGATGAATTATTTGTATTTTGTAGGAACTCTATATACAAATTACAAAATATAAATGACTCAACTAATATAGCAATCGTACCTGTTACAAAAAACGTAGGTTGCGTAGATGGTAAGACTATACAAGAGTTTGCAGGGGATTTGATTTTTCTTGCTCCCGATGGTTTTAGAACTATTGCAGGTACAGCAAGAATTGGCGATGTAGAGTTAGGAACTATTAGCAGCGCAATACAACCATTAATAAATTCAATTGTAGGATCAACCGTTATATTTGAATACAGTAGTGTTGTATTAAGAGATAAATCGCAATACAGAATGTATTACAGCACATCAGGCTCTTCTACATCTAATTCTAAAGGTATTATAGGCACGCTTACTAAAAGAGGATTTGAGTGGTCAGAGATAGCAGGCGTACAAGCTCCTGCCGTTACCTCTGGATTTAACTATGCAAGAACCGAAAAAATATATCACGGAGATAGAGATGGGTATATTTATAATCATGATACGGGAAATACATATAACCCCGCAGGAACATCTGTAAATATTGAAGCTGAATATCAATCGCCTGATTTTGATTACGGAGACTTTGGTACTTTAAAAACCTTAGATCACGTTAAAGTGTCCTTACGTCCTGAAGGAGATGTATCTCCAACACTTAGAGTTCGTTTTGATTTTGATAGTTTAGATAGACTTCAGCCCGGAGATGCTAATATTATTTCAGCAACTCCTTCTATTTTTGGAGACTCTGTAGCTATTTTTGGTACAAGTAAATTTGGGTCGCCTGAACAACCTTTAGTTAGGGCTACAATAGTAGGAAGTGGACACAGTAATTTTTTTAAAATATTTAGTAATGATGATAACGCTCCGTATACTATAAACGGATTGTACATCAACTATAGACCTTCAGGAAGACAATAATCTAAAAGGGCGTTAGTCCTTCGGAAAAGAGAGAATTAAACTATGGCTCAAGCATACACACGACAAAGTACAATAGCTGATGGAGATACCATCACGGCTGCTCTTTTTAATGACGAGTATAATCAACTTTTAAATGCTTTTGTTTATCATGCAAGTAGTGCTACAAATTCTGGTCATAGGCATGATGGAACAACAGGCGGTGGTGGTAGTATATTTCGCATAGGCGACTTAGATTTCCTAAATAAAATAGAGGCAGACAGTACTAACAATCGTTGGGGTGTGTTTGTAGAAGTATCTAGTGCAGCGGTAGAACAAGTCCGCATATCTGACGGTGTATTTTCCCCCGTTACAGATAGTGATATAGATATAGGCACAAGCTCTCTATACTTTAAAAATGCTTACATTGATAGCATTACAACTACAGGTAATGTAGCTGTAGGCGGTAACTTAACGGTTACTGGAACTACAACTTTTAACGGAGGCACACTAACTCTAGGTGACTCAGCAGCCGACAATGTAGTTTTTGGCGCTGATGTAAACAGTGACATTATTCCTAATACTGATAGTGCTTTTGATCTTGGTAGCTCTTCACAGGAATGGAGAGACTTATACTTAGACGGTACAGCACACATTGATACGCTAGACGTAGATGTAAACGCTACCGTTGCAGGTACACTAGGTGTTACAGGCGTACTAACTGGTACAAGCTTAGACATTTCTGGAGACATTGATGTCGATGGTACAACTAACTTAGACGTTGTTGATATAGACGGTGCAGTCGACATGGCTACTACACTTGCTGTAGCAGGTAACGTAGACTTTAACGGTGACTTAGATGTTGATGGTACTACTAACTTAGACGTAGTAGACATTGATGGTGCTGTTGACATGGCTACAACCCTTGCAGTTGCAGGTAATGTAGACTTCAATGGTGATTTAGATGTAGACGGTACTACTAACCTTGATGTCGTGGACATTGATGGTGCTGTAGATATGGCTACAACTCTTGCAGTTGGTGGTGAAATAACAGCAGCAAGTTTAGATATATCAGGAAACGCAGACATAGATGGTACATTAGAAACAGATGCACTATCTATAAACAGTACAGCAGTTACAAGTACAGCAGCAGAACTTAACATCCTTGATGGTGTTACTTCAACAGCTGCAGAACTTAATATCCTAGATGGCGTTACAAGCACTGCTACTGAATTAAACATACTAGATGGCGTTACAAGCACAACTGCAGAACTAAACATCTTAGATGGCGTTACAGCTAGTACAGCAGACATAAATTTAATAGACGGTATAACTAACGGAACAGTTATAGCAAGTAAAGCTATTATCACAGACACAAACATAGACATAACTGGTGGTAGAAACATTACTATTAGTGGTGAGTTAGACGCTGCAACCTTAGACATATCAGGTGATGCAGACATAGACGGTACTTTAGAAGCCGATGCAATTACTATTGGTGGTGTAACTCTAGCAGAAACAATTAGTGATACTGTAGGAGCTATGGTATCAAGTAATACTGAATCAGGAATTACAGTAGCTTACCAAGACGCAGACAATACACTAGACTTTACAGTCGGTACACTTAATCAAAACACTACAGGTTCAGCAGCTACTTTAACAACTGCAAGAACTATTGGTGGTACAAGCTTTGATGGCTCTGCAAACATTGCAGTAGCTTTAGCAGCAGAAGCAACAACATTAGCAACAGCTAGAACTATTGGTGGTGTAAGTTTTGATGGTAGTGCTAATATTAATTTACCCGGTGTAAATGCTGCAGGTAATCAAAATACAAGTGGTACGGCAGCAATAGCTACAACAGTTACAATTACTGACAACGAAAGCACAAACGAAAACAACGCTATTATCTTTACAGCCGGTGGAGACTTAGACGGTGGTAATTTAGGCTTAGAGTCGGATGGTGATTTAAAATACAATCCAAGTACAGGAACTCTTTCTGCTACTAATATTTCTGTTAGTGGTACACTTAGTACTGTAGATTCAGTTACTATGAGCGCTAACAATGCCGTTGTATTTGAAGGTGCTACTGCTGATGCCCATGAAACTACACTTACTAGTGTAGACGCTACAGCCGATAGAACAATTACTTTACCTAACGTATCAGGCACAGTTCCTGTATTAGCTGCAGCAAGCAATACACAAATTACTTCTACACCTGAAGAACTTAATATTCTTGATGGTGTTACAGCAACAGCAACAGAATTAAATCTTATTGATGGTGTAACAGCTACTACAGCAGAACTAAACATCCTTGACGGTGTTACGAGTACTGCAGCAGAATTAAATATCTTAGATGGTGTAACTTCAACTGCTGCAGAACTAAATGCTTTAGACGGCATTACAGCAGTAGTAGGAGAACTTAATGCTTTAGACATAGGCAGTACAGCAGTAGGTACTGCAGTAGCTTCTAAAGCTGTTATACTGGATTCTAGCAAAGATTATACAGGTATACGAAACCTTACAATCTCAGGCGAGCTTGATGCAGCTACACTGGATATTAGTGGTGCTATTGATGTTGCAGGAACTACTAACCTAGACGTAGTTGATATTGATGGTGCTGTTCAAATAGATGCAACAGTTTCTGTTGGCGTTGACGATCAAGGATACGATGTTAAATTCTTTGGCGATACTGCTTCAGCCTATATGTTATGGGACACATCTTCTGATGATCTTATTTTAGGCGGTGGTGCAGGGCTTATCGTGCCTGACGGACAATTTACTCTTGCTTCTACAGCAGTAACAAGCACCGCAGCAGAGTTAAACATTCTAGATGGTAAGGCTTTTCTTGATGAAGACAATTTGGCTTCTGACAGTGCGACGGGCATAGCATCACAACAGTCTATCAAGGCTTATGTAGATGCTGCAGGAACTACTACTGAAGGTGTCCAAGATATTGTTGGGGCAATGTTTTCAAGTAACACTGAAACAGGTATAACCGCAACATACCAAGATGCTGACGGAACGGTAGATTTAGTTGTAGGAACACTCAATCAAAATACTACAGGTTCAGCAGCTACATTAACAACTGCCAGAGCCATTGCAGTAGCAGGAGATGTTACAGGAACAGCGAACTTTGATGGTTCCGCAGGAATATCCATAACAACCACACTAGCTGCTGATGCTATTGTTACTGCAAACATTACAAATGCAAACGTCACGCTGGCTAAGATGGCAGCTAATAGTGTTGATAGTGACCAATATGTTGATGGAAGTATTGATACAGCTCATTACGCTGATAACTCAATTACTGGCGCTGAACTAGCGGACAACATAGACATAGCAGGTACGTTTGATGTTACAGGAGCTACAACTCTTGATAGTACGTTAAATGTTGCAGGAGTCGTTACAGCCAACGCTGGTGTAGTCGTAGATAACATTACAATAGACGGTACACAAATTGACTTGAGTTCTGGCGACCTAACACTAGACGTTGCAGGAGACATTATCCTTGATGCAGGTGGTGGCGATTTAATTATAAGTGATGATGCAACTATTGTTGGAACAATTAGCACTGGTACAAGTGATTTAAAAATTAGGTCAAGAGTTTCTGATAAAGACATGATTTTTCAAGGCAACGATGGTGGCTCAGAAATATCTGCCCTCACCCTTGATATGTCAGCAAGTGGTGCAGCAACTTTCAATAGCCAAGTTACTATAGGAGGTAATTTAGTACACGCGGGTAATTTAACAATAGACGCTGCTGGAGACATTACTCTTGATGGTGATGGTGCAGATATTAAATTCTCAGACGGTGGAACTGAATTTGGTCGTTTTTCCAGTACTTCTTCAAACCTCAACATTTTTTCACCTGTATCTGATAAAGATATTGTATTTAAAGGCAACGATGGTGGTGCAACAATCACAGCGCTTACTTTAGATATGTCAGCAGCAGGAGCAGCTACGTTCAACGACAAGATTACTGCGGTCGGAACCTCAGTGTTCACAAACTTGGATATTTCTGGCGATGTAGACGTTGATGGCACACTTGAAGCGGATGCTATTACTCTTGGTGGAGTTACTTTAGCTGAAACTATTGCAGACACTGTAGGAGCTATGGTTAGTTCAAACACTGAATCAGGTATAACTGTAGCTTATCAAGATGGTGATAATACATTAGACTTTACAGTTGGAACACTTAACCAAAATACTACAGGTACTGCAGCAACTGTTACAACTGCAGCACAACCAAATATTACAAGTCTTGGAACACTTACAACACTTACAGTTGACAATGTTATAATTAATGGTTCTACTATTGGTCATACAGGAGACACAGATTTAATAACGGTAGCTTCAGGAATAGCTACAGTAGCCGGTGAAGTCTCAATGACTACACTTGACATAGGTGGTACAAATGTTACATCTACTGCTGCAGAACTGAACATCCTTGATGGTGTAACTTCAACTGCCGCAGAACTAAACATCCTTGATGGAGTTACAAGTACTGCTGCAGAACTAAACATCCTTGATGGAGTTACAAGTACTGCTGCAGAACTAAATGCTTTAGACGGAATTACTGCAGTAGTCGGAGAGCTTAATGCTCTTGATATTGGTGGCACTGCTGTTGGTACAGCCGTAGCTTCTAAAGCTGTTATACTAGATTCTAATAAAGATTATACAGGTTTAAGAAACTTAACAATTACTGGTGAGCTAGACGCGGCTACTTTAGATATTAGTGGAAACGTAGACATTGATGGTGTTTTAGAAACAGATAACCTAACAGTCGGTGGCGCTCAAGGAACTGACGGACAAGTCTTAACCTCAACAGGGAGTGGAGTAGGTTGGGAAGACGCAGGCGGCGGAGTAACATTTAAAGCCTTTGGTACTTCTTCCCTTATGGTGGGAGACGATGCTACAGGCACAATTGATGCGGCTAACTACAATACAGCTTTAGGTGTAGATGTATTTGCAGCATTAACGTCCGGTGATAATAATGTAGCAGTGGGTTACAGTGCAGGTGCTGCAGTCACGACAGGCGGAAACAACACTTTTGTAGGCGCTCTTGCGGGTGATGCGATTACTACAGCATCTGACCACACAGCAATCGGTTACAATGCTTCTGGTTCAGCTACTATTGGTTCGGGCAACACATCAGTTGGCAGTGGTGCAAATGCATCTTTTATAACTTCTTCTTACAATACAGCGGTTGGTTACCACGCCCTTAACCGTAACACACACACGGGCAACACCGCAGTGGGGTGGACGGCTGGCTACGACCTACTTTACGGCGTAAATAACACGGCTATTGGTAAAGACGCGCAGCCACCCGGCTCATATGTATCCAATACCTTTACTCTAGGCGATGGAGGCGTCACCAACCTCCGCTGCAACGATACTAGCATCTCATCTTTATCTGATAGACGGGATAAAGCTGAAATTACTGACTTAGAGTCAACAGCAGGTCTTGAGTTAATTATGAAGCTACGCCCAGTGACCTACTACTGGGATAGGCGTGAGTGGTACGACGATAATATTGCTGATGGTTCTAAAATCGAACGTACCTACGACAATGAAATTGCTAACTCAGGACAGAAATTAGGTTTCGTTGCTCAAGAAGCATTAGAAGCAGCAAGCGGTATTAAGAGTTTAGAAGATTCTCAGTTTGTTGCAACTCTCAACCCAGATAAGCTAGAGCTTGCCCCCGCGCACTTGATTACACCTTTAGTCAAAGCAATCCAAGAGCAAAATGCATTGATTGAGGCGTTAACGGCTCGCGTAACCACCTTAGAAGGTTAATCTTATCTTATGGATATAGAACTATGGAATACATTCCTTACCTTTATAATAGCACCTATTATATATAGTATACGACAGAACTTTGTAGAAATTAAAAGGATAGACGTTCTTTTAAATAAAACTAGAGAAGAGCTTGCTAAAAACTATACTACTAAAAACGAACTAGAAAATACTATGGATAGACTTATCCGTATGCTTAATAAGCTTGAGGTTAAACTCGATAAACTTTTTGAAGTTAAAACTAATTAGGGACTACTATGCCACGTAAAAGAAATAAAAATAAAAAACGACAAGACTATCGAAAGGGTGGACGAGTTGGCTATGCTCCCGGAGGACCTACTTATAAAATTACAAATGCGGACGGTACTCCTTTCGAGCCTTTAGGTTATGTTCCAAAACCCAGTCCAAGTAGTTCTCCTACGTTTGCCCCTGCTACAGAATTTTTAGGATCTGGTTCCGGCGAAGGCAGTTCTCCTACGTTTGACCCCACTCCTAACAAGAACATTCCATCAGCAAATACTACTAGTAATGTAGTCACTCCAGATTCTTCAACAACAGGTATTACAGGCCTTGTTGATAATGTATTTACTCCAGACCCAGTAGAACCAGACGTAGAACCAGACGTAGAAACACCACAAGACCCAGTAGCAACACCGGATTTTGTTTGGAAAAGCAACATGGAGATGGATGCTAACGGTAATATAGTTATTAGAGGGGAAAGCGAAAACCCCGGAGAGCCTTCAAGGACTACTCCTTTCGATACGAGTGGGTTTGTTGTTGGACAAAAACTAACACACTCTAACGGTGTTCCCTATACTTTTGACGGAACTAGATGGATTAGGGGGCAAACAACTACAGAACAAAACACAGCCACGCTAGACAATATGACGGCTGAAAAAAATCTTCGAGCGCTTGAAACAGGTAGAAATGCAGAATCTATAGCTAAGGGAGATTT
>Ga0307993_1000413_pt1 | contig 14703 bp, 19 predicted proteins | sample EllFjometagen260_FD_203163 | JGI IMG/M metagenome (GOLD analysis project Ga0307993, IMG submission 203163) | Marine microbial communities from Ellis Fjord, Antarctic Ocean - #260 | ecosystem: Environmental > Aquatic > Marine > Unclassified | place: Southern Ocean | collected 2014-11-02 | reverse complement strand
AAGAACCTGAATTAGTTGAATTAATAGCAGATAGAACATTGTTTAAATCTGTTCTAACTGTAGGGAATGATGCGTTTGCTATGTTATAATCGTGTTGTGCCATAATGTTTTCTTATATCCTTTTTAGAACCCTTTTGCAATAAAATCAAATGTTCTTGATACATTTGTTCCACCTGAATTTTTAAACAAAATGTTAAACCCATTAATAGTTTTACTTGATACAGTAAAGAAATCTCCTGTTGCCATATCTTCTCCTGTAATTCCTAGTGCATAATTAACAGTTTTATAAGGGTTTGTAAATGCTACAGTTTTAGTAGATGTGCCAGATGTTATATTATTTCCACTAAATATTCTATCTTCCATATCTATTGAAATTGATATTTCTTCTACTACAGGAGTTGAAGCTAAATCGCTTGAAGTTAAAACAACTCTAAATTTAAAGTATCTGGCAGTATAATTACCAATTACAAAGTTTTGAAAAGATGTGAATGTAGAGTTATCATCACTTGTTGCAATCTCAATATGTGCATTAGAATTAGCTGGTGTATCTCCATCAAAACTAGAATTTTGAGAATCAAATAATCCTGATCTATTATCAAATAAATCATCAGGGTCATCTGAAGTTTGTTTTAAAGTAGCTGTAAGTCTGCAAGTATGTTTAGCACCTATATCAACTACATCTGCAAATAAGTAATTACCACTTGCAAAAAAATCTGCATTAGCAACACCAGAATCAAAAAATCTAGTTGTTTCTGCATCAAAGTTTCCACTAGCTGCATCAAATAATTCAGAAGAATCTAATCTTAATGTACCATCTACTATTGCTGTATTTGTTAATGTTCCATCAAAATCAGGGTGTTCTGATACTGATGTTATTGAATTAAAATTTTGAATCCCTGTAACATTAGAAATAATAGCTGTTGCATTAGAACTAAAGTTTCCAAGTTTATCTACTGCTTTAATTAAGTAAGTTCCAACTCTTGCTGGTACGTTTATTGAAGTTGCTGGTCTTGATACTTTTTCAACTAAAGATACCGAGTTTGCCCAATCTCCATTTCCATCTGTTAAAGAAGAATATCTAATCTGATAATAAGCTAAATCTAAATCTGCTACTTGCGACCATGATAAATGTGCTTCTTGTCCTAAAATATTACAAGAAAAATCCTCAACATCTTGTGGTGGTTCAATAGCACCAATGATAGTTCTTGTTGCTGATGTATAGGTACTAGATACTCCTAAAGTATTTACAGATTTAACTCTTACATCATAAATTTTTTGATCTATTACATTTAAAACTCTATGATTTAATCCTGAACCTTGTGCATAAACAATATAATCTGATTCTGTACTTAATTTGTATTCCACTTGATAGTAGTCCACAAAACTATCTGTACTAGCACCTACTGTTACATTTAAAGCTACAATTACAGTTCCATCATTATATTCAATTAATTCATCATCTAATGTAACACTTGCTGGTGGTTGAACAGTAAATGGATTAGGTAAGTTTGTACTGGGTGTTGATGCTACTTGTGTTTTTGTAGCCCATGTATAGTGTGAATCTTCGTGCTGCATTAAGTCTAAACCTAATGTGAAATCAGCATTAAAATTAATTCCTAATATTCTAAATTGTTTATTAGTAAATCCTAAACTAGAATGTGTTACTCCTATAATATCTCCTATTGCTACATCATAAGCACTAAAGCTAACATTGATTGTTAAACCTAATGCTTCTCTTGATCTTCTTAATATAACTTCTGCTAGTTCTAATGCTTGATATGGACTTGTAATTGTTTTCATATCAAATCTTCCCTCTAATAAGAATCCACCATCAACAGCTTTCATAGCTGCGTGTTTGTCTGCTGCTGAATATGCACTATCATCTATTTCAGGAAATTGAACTTCATCAACTTGATAGTTTCTTGCTGGATTAACATAAGAACAAATAACTCTATTATACTTTGAATTTTTAGTTGGACTTGCTAAAGTATAACCACCAATAATATCATCTTCTGTAACTGTGATTGATGATGAGCCTGTTGTTTCAACAATTAATTTATATTTACCACCAACATAAGGAAGATAACCTCTACAACCTTTTAAAAATTCTCTAACATTATCTATAACTGGACTTGATGTATCTATAATTGCGTTACAATCCATTACATCTATTGTAGTTGAACCATAAGCTGTAACATCTGTATCACAAATTCCTGATGCAGTATAAAAACTTGGTATATCAATATTAGCTATTGGTAAGCCTTTTCCATATCTTGTATTAGTTAAGTAATCTAATAAGCACCATGATGGGTTATTTGAATAAGCAGCAGTTTGAGCAACAGAACTTGAATTATAAGCTACTACTTTTTTACCTTGTACTATTGATTGAACTTTAGGAACTCCTGTAAATGCGTCTTGATTCCATTTAAACTTTAAAGCTAAATAAGAAAGACCTGATAGTTTATGATTGCTTCCCCAATTAGTTAATCCTGATAATAAACTTGATGCTGCTTGTCCATCAGTTCCATAATGTGGTTCAACTGTAATTAAACTTGTAGAATCTTTATAAAAATTACTATCTCCACTTCCTACTGTTCTTTGAACATTATCGGATAGATCGCCTGACCATGTAATAGTTTTTTCATCTATTTTAATTGAAGTTATATCGTTAATCTCTCCCTCTGATAATATTATAGCCATATACAAATAGGTGTTATCTGTACCAGAAGTTTCCATAAAAACTCTAGTTCCACCAATCATTCTTTCTCCATAGATTATAGGAATGTTTGCATCATTAGATTGTTTATTTAATAGGATTCCTTTTTCGTAATTATCAAATTCATTAGTACCAAAGTCTGACATTTCAGGAACTTTAGGTCTTAATAACCAAGCTATTCCAATACTAATAACTAATCCAACAAGAGGATTCATCTTTGCAAAAAAACTAGTTGCTGCTTTAAAAAAACTTCCAAAACCCATTATGCTCTACCCCATTTAACATCTTGTACTGTTTCAGAACTAAAATCCATTCCTACATCTGTACTAAAGAATCTTTGTTGTGATGTGTTGTTTGTTTTTCTACCATTCTTTTTATCAAAGTCTGCCCAATGAGATACTACTGCTAAATTAACTGTACTATCAGTTTCGGATTCATTAACAGAAAAACTTTCTATATTGCCTGAATATAAAAGAAATGGGTCTGCAATAATAGAATTATCATCAGCTAATAAACCTCTATAAATAGTTACAGCATCATTAACTACATTCTCTCCTAAACAAACTGATATGAAAGTTTGATCTGCACCTGATAAAGATATTGTTAAACTTGATTTAGTTACATCTGCTTGTTCTGTAAAATTAGAAAAACCTAATATAAAATCACTTGCTGAATAAGTAACTGAACTACCTGATATTGATGATGTTAATGGAAATGAGTTATCTGTAATATTAACAGGAGTACCAAACCCAAGTGTAATAAGGTGGAATGGTCTAATATCATTAGTCGCTAATTCGTTCTTTAATGCTGTTGTCAGGCTTCTCGTCATATTCCTCGAATGTTCGTCTAGTTACTTTTATTGAATCATTGACAGTATAAGTAGCATTTTTAGATGGGTCGCTATACTTTCCTTGATTCAAAGATTGAGCATTAAAATCATCAGCTTCAATTATTTCTTCTGCTAAAAAATCAACACTAATCCAATACTTGACTTTATATTTCATCTATAAGGCTTCTTCAACATCAAATTGGTATTCATAATATAAATTTCCATCTTTATCTGCACCTGATACTCCAAATTCTTGAACATCAGTTGTTAAAGATACTGTAAAAGGAACATTATCATAAGTAACTACTCCATCATCTGCTAGTGCTGTAAGTAAAGGTGGTTCTATTGTAACTGTTGCTGCATTACTTGAACTCGTTACATCTGCTACAACCATATAAACTTTAGAATGAGAAGCAAACTTTAAGAAATCTCCAGCTTTAAATCTTCCAGCACCATCTGCACCAAAGCCATTCATAACGATTGTTGTATCTCCTACTGCGTGAACACCATCTATTAATACTGTTCCAGCTTCATTACCTCTAGCATCTTCAAGTTCTGGTGGTATGATTGTAAAGGTTTCTTTCTGTCCTCTTTGTTTAACAATAAAAGCCATTAACTCTCCATAGACATCTGATCTTTTTGCAGTAATAATTTGAACTGAAAATGCCCATCTTTGATTATCTATTTGTCTAACCAATCTTTTACCTGATACTGATTTAGATATAATAGTATTTTGAATAGACTTTATTCCTAAAGTTCCAAATTTAGCAGTTGATATAGGGAAAGCACCAGACATTATATAATACTTTTCGCACCTCTCTCATTAACAGCTTGATTAATTAATTGAGTTATTGTTCCTCTACTTTGAGTTAGTAGTTCGTCAAATCCTCTAGCATCTACTGTATTGATGTTAAAATTAACTGTTGTACTTCCACCACCAGAACCACCTCTTGCTGATTGTTGTATTTGTCCTGATTGGTTAGGTACAAATAATTCAGCACCTTGTTCTCCTACCATGTATGGTTGTCCTTTTTGAACTGAACCACCACTTGCTAAAAATTTAGAAGCAAAATTCACTAAACTACTTCCCATATCATTACTACCACCAGAACTAGCTGCTTGTTGTGCGTGTTTTTCTGCTGTAATCAATTTTTCAATACCTAATTTTGTCATCAACTGTCCTATTTGAGTATTTTCCATAGCAATTTGAATTGCTTGTCTTGCTATCTGTTCTATTAAAGCTGATATAATTTTACCTAAAACATTTAATGCCATGTTTCTTAAAGTGTCTGATAATTTTTCTCCAAATACTAATGATCTTGATAATGCTTCTGACATTTTTGTAATACCACTATTAATACCCTCTGCGATTATCATTCTAATATTTTCTTTTTTTCTTCTAATATCTTCTAATACACCATCATTTAATTCTCTAAATTTATTAATAGCTTTTTGAGTTGCATTTGGAATTTCAATAGACATTTCATGTACATATTCTGGTATTAATTTAAAGGCTTCTTTTACTTCTTCTATTATCGGAAAATTAGAAGCATCAAACCCACCACCAGTAAATTCTCTTTTTGATTCTTTAAATGCTTTATGATTTTCTTCAATTTTTTCTGCAATTTTATCTAATTCTAATCCCATTTTATAATAAGCAGCAGTACCAGCAGCAGCAGCTAAACCAGCAGCAATTAATCCAATTCCACTTAAAGATACAAGAGTTGTCATACCAGCAACAACTGGAATTATTGCTCTACCCCAATTAAGAAACATTTTAGCAATTTTATATGAAATTATTATTTTCAATGCTTCTTTTAATGCAGAAGAATATTCTGCCATTAATTTAATTCCACTAGCTAATTTTTCAACTGATACTGCTAAAACAGTTCCTACACCAACTCCCATTTTTTCAATCATGTTAGCATTTTCTGCTAACACTACATTAAGATTGCCAAATTCTTTTTTAAGACCTTCAAAGAAACCAGCATCTAATATTGTTCTTTTAAAATTAAAAAATTTATCTCCTATCATTGATAGAGTACCTTCAAATGTTTCTGCTAATTCATCTGTTGCACCACCAAATTTTCCACCCTTACCAAATGTTTTTTGAAGTGCGTCTGCTGTTTCTTCTATAGTTACTACTGCACCAGCTTTAAATCCTAACATAGATTTAACACCTCTATCTCTAAATAGATCAGCAGCACTAATACCAGCACTCATTGATCTTTGGATTTGTTCTGCTGTAGTTTTAAAATCTAGTCCTGTTACAGCTGCAACATTACCAGTAATTTCCATAAGGTTAGCAAGTTCTTTTGCATCTTTAGAAACAACTGCAAGAACACCTGAACCAGCTTGAATTTCTTCTAGTGAGAAAGGAACTTTAGCAGCAAACTTTGCCATTTCATCAAATGCTTTTGCACCCTCTCGTGCAGTTCCAAATAAGAATTTTAATCTAACTTGTAATCCCTCAATTTGTTTTCCAGTATTAACTAATGATCTGATAGCAAGTCCAGCACCTAAACCAATAAAAGCACCTTGTAAGCTAAATACAGACTTTTTAAGCCTATCTAAACCACCTCTTACACCAGTTAAAGCCTGTTTGGACTTATCTTTTGCTACAATGTCTATTTTAAGTTTTTGTGCCATTATTTATAATTCTTTGCTTCTGCTAGTGATTGGTTTCTTTTATACCCATCTTGTTCTTTTTTCAAGTAGGCTAACCATAAATTATAATGACTTACTGGCATATCTAATACTTGTTGAATTGGAATGTGGAGTCTGTCTGCTATTACTAAAAGCGACCAAGTATCAGGGTCGCTACCTACTTTTTTTCGGCTTCCTCGAATGAGGTATCTGCAAGAATTTGATTAGCGATAGTAGCTATAACATTAGAGTCTGCTTTTTTTCTTAAAGCAAATTTATCATTAACATCAAAGGCTTTAATCATTTCTCCTTTGTCATCTTTGACTTGAAGTTTCATTATAAGTAAATCAACTAGAATAGTTAAGTCTTGAAAGTTATTAGACTTTTTAAAGATAATGTTTTTTTCTTCAAGAGTTAATGGTTCTGAATAGAATATACTAGCATTTCCATGCTCGTCTTTCCATTGTTCTACTTCGATTGTAATAGTTTTAAGAGTTTCAAAATGGGATTTAACCCTATCTATAATTGACATAAATTAAATTATACAGTTGATACTGCTAAAGCACCAGTTCCTTGAAAAGTAACTGTTCTTGAAATAATTGCGTCCATTGTATTATTGATACTCATACCAGTAACAATTCCTGTTCCAGTATAACTTGCATCTCCAGAAGTTGCACCCTCTGGTAATAAAATAAATGAAATAGATGCACCAGCAAGTAAAGTTTCTTGAGGAGAATCTGATTCGTCAAAGTGCATTTCTAAAGTACCTGAAAATGAAGTTCTTCCTGTTATAAATGATTTAGTTGCATCTGTTAAAGCAGTATCTTCTACTACATCTCCAGTTGTTTCTAATGTAAATCCAGTTAGTTCGCCACAAGCTGTGCCACCAACTTTTACTTGTCCTTCTTTTCCGTGATGTGTTGCCATTTTTTATCCTTATTAATTTTCGTTGGTTGGTTTTGTTCTTGCTTATAACCTAAACTTAAAAAATGTTCAAGGTTAGTTTCATTAACTTTAATCTCTGAATCGCCTTTATATAGTTTTATGTCTTTAGCCATAAGTCCTTTTATTACTTTTCATCTTCTTCGTCAATATCTTCTTCATCATCATCTAAATCATCATCTAATTCATCATTATCAGCTTCTTCCCATTTATCATGTTCTGATTCATCAATATAATTTTCTCTAATTTCTTCTATTAAATCTTTTACTTCTTCACAAAGTAAAGACTCTTTATCATGTAGTTTTTCTATTTGATTTACTTTCTTTGAAACTTTATCTAATGTTTTTTCTAATGTCATACCTTATCCTTATGGTGTGCCTGATTGATATTCATACATACATCTTATAGTCATTTTTATTCCACCTACTGGAAACAAAGAACCCTCGTCAGTTTCTACTTGAATAACTTCCGAATCAAGTGCTTTACCATTTCTGGTAATATCAGTTTCTATTGCAGTTTCAATAGCTGTAATTAAAGCATTTCTAGCAGTATCTATATTATCTTCTGCACCTTTAACAAAACCTAGTATTACAAAGTCAATAGTTCCATGCCTTGTTTTAGCCCCACTTCCAAGTTCGCTATCATCTCTATTTTCTTCTGATGTTTGAATTATAACTGCTGGGTATTGTTGCATAGATAATTCGTCTAACAAAAAAGGTTGTCTTGTAGCTTTCTTAATATCTGGACTAGATATGTTTGAAATAACTGTCAATAAGTTTGATGCTATATCTTCTCTTATACTCATATTCTTGCTTTCCTAAATTCTTTGGCTACAAATTTATTAAATTGTCTGCCTATTATATCAGCAGTTCTATCATTAAATCCAAAAAATTCCCTCTTATTTTTTCCTAACACTTGATTAAATACTGCTCTTTTAAGCATTTGACTATTACTGAATCCTACTGATACTTTATTTGTTCCTGTTTTTCTAATTGTTTTTCCACTAGGAGTTAAAGCACCCAACATTCTACCAGAATAAAATAAATCTACTTTAGTTGGATAGCCTTTTTTTTGTAAATGTTTTAAGTAACCTTGTGAGTAAGGTGCAAAGGGTCTATCTCTAAAGTCTATTCCTTTTGCAGTTTTAGTTCTGATAATATCTAATAATTGAAAACCACCTTGTAGTATTCCTTTTTCAATAATGCTTTTAAATTTTCTCTCTATTCTTTTGAATCGTTTTTTAATGAACTCTGAATTAGTTTTGATTTTTACTTCTAAAGCCATTTATCTAGTTAATCGTCTATATCCATGTAAAACTTCTCTTTCGCCTACAGAGATACTAGCATCTGAATCATTATCGTATTCAACACCATCTTCTAATATTGATCTCATTTCTTTTGCATATTCAGAAGAATAAAATTCAATCATTCTTTCAAATCTATCTTTATCTGTTTCTGGTCTAAATTTAGTTAATGCTGGTAAAAAGAATCTTGATAAGAATAAATAAACACCAGCCCTTTCGAACTGATCTAAATTAATTTTTGTATTATCCATTTCAGCAGTTTGTAATGCTGTAATATCTGTATAAATATTATTTTTATATACTGGAAACCATTTAGTTCTTAATTCTCTTAATATATCATTAGTAGTTTGTGCATAGAAATTAACTGTTTCTGTTGCGTTATTTGTTATACCAAAGTCAAAGGCATCTGGTTGATACTTTGTTACATCAGCAGCTACTATTACATTTGCACCAGTAAAGTTCGCCATTTAGAATATCCAAATTAATAAGATTATTCCTACTATAATACCAGCACTTACTTTAGGATTATCTTCTGCTAGTTTAATATATTTTTGTAAGTTTTTCATTTCTTTTTCTCTTTTCTTTTTTTAGGTTTTAATTGTACTACTGTTTCGTTTTCAAAAGTTTTATCTTCAGGTGTTTGTACAACTTCTTTTACTTCTTTAATTTTTTTTGTTTCATCTGATGCTAACGTAAAACCTCTTGCTTCCCAATTTGCAACATTAGCTTCATAATCAGCTTGTAATCTTTCTATGATTTTATCGCCTTTTTTTAACTTAACTTTATTCATAATATTCTCCTATGTGTTTGTCCAATGGGCGATTTCTCGCCCACCAGATATAAGTCTTAAATTACGGACTAACAATACTAGAATCAACTGTTAACTCAACTCCATAAGAGTCATGTAACTCGCCAACTCCATATACTGCTGTCGCAACAATTTCGTCTGCTCTTAAAGATGCATCTCTTTGAATTTCAATTTTCAAATCTTGCATCATAGCTAGACCAAGTGCGTCTTTATGGAATATACCAACTTTGTAATCCCCAACTGTACCTGTGTTTGCCATATTTGCAGATTCAAAAAGTTGAATTCCAGCAAGTTGTCCAATGTATCCACTTCTTAATGCTTCATTAGAAGTTTCAGTATCTAAACCAGCGAAGGTATTAGTCATACCTGATTTAAGATCGTAAGCTACATGAGGGTGCATTACTGCATAACACTCATTTACTGGTAGTCCTAATGATCTTAAAACTGCTGCTGCATTAAAGATAGCTGCTGGTGCTAAAACTGCTGACGCACCCCCAGCTGTTGTTGAAAACCCATCAAACAAAGCAAGTAGATCAACGTCAATTTTTTTAGCGATTGCTTTACCAAATAATTGTCCAATGTCTGCTGCTACATTTCTTGATGCACTATTTCTAGCCATGTCAGTTAGTGTAGTCATAACACCAACTTCACTTGCTGTGATAGTTACTTCAGTAGGGTTTATTGCTGTATTGCCCAGATCAGTTGCATCTGCTACTGCTGCTGCTGCAATTGCTGGATAGATAGGAACTTGAATTGCTTTCCCACCACCACTTATTGTATAGTTTTTAACCAAATTTCTCATCAAAGATTGCTCTTGAATGACAAACTGGGCTTCTGCGATTATTGCTGTGTACAGTTCTGATACTGTACTACTTGTTGTTTCGTTAGCCATTGTCTTTATCCTTTATTTTATTTGTTTAATATAATTTGAGTAGGTCTTTCATCTCGTGCTTTTTTGTATTTAGCATATGTAGCACGATCTTCTGACTTACTCATGTCCAAGTCCTGAATGTTGAAAGGTTTTACAGTTTTACCCTCGACACTACTCTGGCTTCCTGAACCAGACAAAGACCCTTGACGGAAATGTGGGTTAGCATCTAAAAACTCTTTAACTTTATCTTGTATCGTTAATAGTTCTCCTTGTGAGTTATATCTCACATTAGAATTATTATCAAGAATTTCTATTCTACCATCATCATTATATTTGATCTCATTTTTAATTAAAGATACGACTTGTCCAGCATTAATAGCTTTATGTTCGTTAGCAATAGATAGAATTGAGTTATCAACTTTCTCTTTTTTCATCTGATCTTTATATTTATTAATTTCTATGTCTTTTTCAGATAATCTATCTTGCATAATCTTTTCAATATCAGCTTTAGATTTTGCTTCTTTTAATTGCTGTTCTTTTAGAAGTTCTGATTTTTGAGATGCTTCTGCTTCAAGAATCTTTTGTGTTTTTCTTTGTTCAGCTTCTAGTCTAGTTTTGATTATGTTATCAATTTGTTCTTGTGTAAAAGTTTTCTGTTCTGCTGCTTCTACTTTTACTTCTTCTTTTGGTGCTTCTGTTTGTTCGTTTTTCGGTTGAACTACCTCTGTTTCTTGCGTCATTTTAAGACTCCTAGTTGGTTAATAATTATGCTTTATCACTACTTTTAATAAAATGCAAATATTAGACATCATCTTTAATAAAGGAATAACTGCCTACTTTAGCTGCAATTTCAGGTAATCTTAATTCAAATCCCTCTGCTAACCAAGAATAATAAAATTTATCATAATCTGTTTTCATCTCTTTTTCTAGTTCTACAAATTTATTATAGTCTATTACATCTATATTCTTTTTCTTTAATATCGCTTCTGCTTTATCTATCATTACTCTATTTCCTTTATTAGTTTAATAAATTTAGGGTCAACTAAATCTACTTTGTTCATGTTATATAAGCTAAAATTTTCAGCAAACCATTCATAACCATTTGCTTGTGCATATTTAGTTGGGAATATTCTATTAGTTATTTGAGTGATCTTTCTTTCTACTTCTGGTCTAAAACTATAACCATAAGTATATGTTGAATCTATTGCTTTACCTTGTAATTGACTTACATATCTCATTTGATGAACATGATGTCCGAACTCGTGATACATTACTTGTCTTAATTGGTCTAATTCATTATCAAAGTATTCATATCCTATTGTAGGTCTATAACTTAATTGATCTCCATGTTTCCAATTCTTTAATGTTGTGAATTTAGTATCATTCATATAGTTTGTTTTTGCTAATCCATTAGCAACACCTTCTTTAGTTTTGTGTAAATCTTTAGCATTTAATTTTAAAGTACCATCTCCCATAGATGCTAAATTACCACCCTTTCTATTGGTAAGGGCAATACCTCTTAATTTAGGTACATTATATTTAACAGCTAAATCATTTAATTCATCAAATACTACTGATACTTTTGTAGCCATTTCATCTGATAATAAACTTATATTTGAAGTGCCTATTAATTCTGAATATGTAAATCTATTATAAGGAGTTCCATCTGGTTTTAATGGGTATCTTTTATCCTTTAATCCCTCTGTAACACTTTTAGTTACTCTTGCTTGTGATACTGCTTTAGGTACTGTTCTTATATTAGCTAATGCTATTGGGTTTGCAAAACTACTAATATTAATTTTAGATTCTTTTTTAATAATAGGTGTTGCTTCTTTTAATATATCTGATTCTTCTCCATCTTCCTCGTACCAATCAGGATTAACATAAGAGAATTGGTGTCTGCAATTATAACCACCTCTACTTACCATTGGAGTTCCTGACTTCTTACCTTTCCATGAATTACTATTCCATATTCTAGTTATATCAGCGATAGTATAAATACCTTTACCACTTCTATCATAGACTCCATTAATCATGTTTCTACAATGCGATCTAGTAGTTGGTATTACATCTCCATAGTATTTAACATAAGTAAGTCCAGCATCTTTAGCTTTATTAAAGTTTAGTGTTGCATCAAAATCTCTTAATGAATCGTTTAATATCTGACCAGCATATCGTTTCATGTTCTCGCCAACTCTTGTACTTGCGTATTTACTTTGAAGTATCTTAACTGCTGCATCTACTCTTGATGCTAATGCTGGGTTATCTTTATTGTTCTTAACATAATCAACTAATCTATTAACTGCTGGGTCGCTTGAAGTAGCATAGATTCCATTGATAGACTCCCTTAATTCTTTTTCTAATACAGTAAATTCAGTTCCAACTAATGTATTCTGATAGACTTTATCTGATAGTATTCTTGTGAAGTTATTAGATACATCTTTAAACTGTGTGTAATATTGTTTTTTAAGATTCTGAACTAATGCTAAATCTCCCTTTGTAAGTTCCTGAAATTCTGGTGGTATAAGTCCAATAGTTTTAAACTGTCTTTCAACTCGTTTAGCTTGTTCTCCAAATCCTTTTCTAACTACTCTATCTGCAAATGGTAAATACTCCTTATCAAGTATTGCTTTGATTTTAGGTCTAATTGCTACTGCACTTTGTAGTTCAATTAACTTACCAGCAGTTCTAGGAAGTGATGTATCAGCTAAAGATATGATTTGTGCTTCTATTCTATCTAATGTTTGAGTGAGTTGTTTGTAGTATTCAATCTCGGCTTTCTCAATACCTTTGATTCGATAATTTGTTAAATCTTTGATTATGTCTGCCATTTTGTTCTAATTATGTTCTAATATATACTCCAAAAAGCTAGTAAATACTATGCTCGTTTTTATTTGACTGTTATATCAATATTTTATACATTTTATATATAAATAACAAAAAAAGGAGAGCTTATGAATATAATATCAATGCACAATGACGGAATAGATGCTTCTAAAAAAGCTGTTAATAAATTTTTAGAAGATTGGAATAAAGACACAGGTGGAAATCAATATGGAGAACCTATGTATTGTGGTTTTGCTGGTGTTGTAATTTATGATGTAAGATCAAATTCTAAAATTGGAAAAGAATTAAAAGATTTAGGATTTAGAAAACATTATCCTGCAGGTCTTTATTTAAGTAATCCATCTAATCATCATGGTCAATCTATGGATTGTAAAGAAGAAGGTGCTTCAGCATATGCTAAAATTTTTAGAGATGCTGGTTTAAAAGCATATATGACTTCAAGAGCAGATTAAATTTTAACTAATGAAATAGGCGATCTTAATGGTCGCCTTTTTTATATCTGTTCTTCTTCTACTGTTTCTTGTTGAACTTCTTCTTGTGTAAATTCTCCAACCTCTGATTTAATATCTATCTCATCAAAGATTTCATTTAACTTTTCATCATCATCAATAACTGTTCTAGCTATTTCTTTATCTACTTCTTTATTGAAAGTAGGAGAACCAATGTTTAATGCTTTAGCTTGTTGGAAGTACATAAGATCACTTGCATAATCTCTAATGTTAAATGAATCAGGATAGTTAATCTCTCCATCAAATGTTGTGTTTTGAAATAGTGCATATAGATTAAATAATTGTTCTTCTGCTAATTGTAGGTTATCTGCTTTTTCAGATAGTCTAGCATTAAGTAATTCAAATTCAGTTTGTAAAGCTACACCAGAACTAATACCTGACTTAGTACTTCTTACTGCACCAGTATGTGCAATTCTATTAATAGCATCTACTTTGTGTTTAATTGAATCCATAATAGATTGTAAGTTCTGTCCTGATGGTTGTAGTAAATAAGGTTTTAAGTTTGGTTCTAATTCATCAGGCATTTCTATAACAGCACCAGCACCAGCACTAGCATTTACACTAGGAGTCTTAACTAAAGAAGGGTGGTTTGTTAATCTGATTAATTGTTCCATTTCAGAGTATTCATTGTAAATAGATTTTTGAAGATCAGCTATATCAGTTAAATCTGATTGACCAATTCCTCTCTTATGAGATTTAGAATTATATAAAATTACTGCTGGTATCTTACCAATCGTATTCGGTGCAGAATCCATTAGTCTAGGTTCTGAATTTTTAGGAAGATAAACTGTATCAATTCTATCAGGATACCATAAACGGAAATACTGACCACCATCTCTATCTACTTCTTCTCTTACTTTTAAATAGTCAAGTTCGTACTTACCATTAGCTTGTCTTTGAAAATTCCAATCAAATACATTTTCAGGTGTAAGGATTGATACATAAGGTCTTATGTCTTGGTCTAATTCGTCTGCTTTTGTGCTTGTTGTAATATTTGGTTTATCTAAAATCATAAAACAATGACCATAGATAGATGCGTAATTCTGTGCTTGTCTTATTACTGTGTTTAAGTTGTTACCATCTAAATCTGCATCTTTTAAGAATGCATCTAAACTAGGTTCGTCTTGCATATCTGCAAAATCTCTACTCGGTCTAACTCTAAATAAAAATGATGAATATATTTGAATAATGTTTTTACAATGATTATCGCAAGGAGTATTAGCAAGTCTTTG
>Ga0307993_1000412_pt1 | contig 14728 bp, 12 predicted proteins | sample EllFjometagen260_FD_203163 | JGI IMG/M metagenome (GOLD analysis project Ga0307993, IMG submission 203163) | Marine microbial communities from Ellis Fjord, Antarctic Ocean - #260 | ecosystem: Environmental > Aquatic > Marine > Unclassified | place: Southern Ocean | collected 2014-11-02 | reverse complement strand
TAAATTTAAACTACGATTTATCGGTGGAAAGACCTGCTGCGGAAAAATTTGGTCAAGCTTTGGATAAAAACACGGCTTCTTTTTCTTTGGAAATGTTTGAACGTTTTAGAGAAAACCTTGCCCCTCAATTAGACAACGCGGGGGTTCCTGAAGTTGTTACTGATCCAATGATTCGTCAGGTCAGGGAAGCCCGAAATCAAGTTTCAAGAAGAGGCAGCAAAGACCGCTATGATCTATACGACAGCTTTTTAGATGCGCTTATAGAAAAACAAAAAACGCAAGCTCCAGACGTTACGGCTCAAACTCAAAACGCGGCGCAGGATGCTGCGGCTCGTGATTTCGATGACCAAGCCAGTGTTCTTTTTCAAGGCTTGAACGACGGTGAAACGCAGTCATTCAATAACTTTATGATAAGCATAGAGAATTTAAACCCTGCCGAAAAAGCTGGAGCAATTCTAGAGTTTGTTGCTGAAAACAGCATGAGACCAGATACTCATCCGGGTAAGATTCTAGCTGAAAAGATGGACTTTTTAGCTAACAACCCGTTAGTAAAAGTTCCCGATGCAAGTCAGATGGATTCCGCAGGTATTTCTCTATCGGACCTTAGACAGATTAGAACAGAGGCTTTAGACATTGCTCGGGATGGTCAAAAGACACCTACGGTTCGAAGGGCGGCTGGCTTGTTTGCATCTGCGGTCGAAGACGACATCTCTAACTTTTCTAATTTTGGAGGTGGAGACACTTCTTCTGCGCAGATAAAAGCTTTGCAAGATGCAAACGCATTTACAAAAGCTTTCTCGGATGTTTTTTATCGCAGCTACGTTGGGGATGCTCTATCTCAAACTAGAGCGGGCGCTTATAGAATTGCTCCGGAAACTATGGGGGCTAATTTTACAACCTCTCGGTTTGATCCTAATTTCTTAAAAATTAGAGATATAGAAGAAGTTGGTAGGTTTATGAGGGACCAAGGAATACCCGGCGGCGAAGGGGCTTTGGACTCCGTTAATGGAGTTATAGAGCGTATAATTAGAACCGCTAGGGCCGAATCTATTAATCCAGAAACGAACGCCGTTTCGCAAAAGCTTTTGCGTCGATGGGTACAAAAAAACAAACAATTGTCGGAGGTATTTCCAGAAGTCTTTGCAGACCTAAATGAATTTGAGGTTGCCAAATCGATGTTTGAAAGAACGGCGTCCGGTGTTTCTGCACAAAGAGCGGCGTTAGATAAACAGATAAATTATACCAGCGTCTTGCGTAGTAAAACAGGAGAAGTTAGGACAAATCCCACTTCGGCAATTGCAGAAGCAATGGCTGCGGGAAAGGATCAGGTTCCAGCGTTAGCTAGGTTAATTGATGTTATACCTTCTAAAGGAGCCGTTGAAAAAGCGCCTCTTTACGAAATAACCGACCCGGCAACGGGAATTGTTACTAAGTTTTTTGATCGTAAAGAAGCTAGGGCGGCTCTAGAAACCATTCCCGGAGGAAAAATTTCTCAGAAGAATTTGTCCGTCACTCGCGACGAAGCTTTGGATGGATTTAAGTCTTCGTTTTTTGAATACCTCGTATTTGGACAGGCGGGAGGTCGAGGCGGCTCTTCGATACAAGACCCTTTAAAATTATACCGAGACCTTTTTGAAAAACGCTTGGTTGTCGGTGGAAGAACGTACTCTCGTAGAGGTGACAGACGACGTTATGACACTCTCACAGGATATTTACAAAAAAAGGGTGTTTTTAACGACCAAGAAGTTGCGGGCTTGAAGAAAACTTTAGAAGCATTAATCTCAGCAAAAACCGATGATGCCGCGGGAATGCTTGGAGAAAACTTTGAAGAGGCCAAGCCAATCCTAGACTTTGCGTTAGCAATCTCAGGCTCCGCAATCGGTACAAAATCACAAAGCTTGTTGATGGGAGGTCAAGGCGGACCGGGATCAATTATTGCCGCAGGTAAAGGTGCCGAGGCTATGCGCAACATCTTTTTACGGATGCCTCAAAATCAACGGATGCTGTTTACTGCGGAATTGATGCAAGACCCCAAATTAATGGCACAGATGCTTAGAAAATATGGGGATGGTGACCAAAAAAAAGGCGTTGTGCAATCAATTGTAGATTGGTTAAAAACCAACGGGTTTTCTGTGGCTCCTCGCAGGGCATTTAGTACATCTGTTCAAGGGGACCGGGAACCTACTTCAGAACAGTTTGACCCCGGAACCTTTAAAAACTTACCCTCTACAACAGAAGGAGAGTTTGAGCCGGAAACGTTTAAAAGGCCCGGTGTTTTAAACTTTCCATTAAACGAGCAACAGGGCGCAGTGGCTCCACCACCTAGACCCCCTGTTCAGAGACCTTCGCCTGCGGTTCCTCCCACCACGCAGGCGAGGGCCGTACCTAGTCCCGTCCCGGCTCCAGCTAGCTCTGGTCCGGTTGATAGGACTAGGTACGCAGCCCTATTCCCAAATGACTCCATCTCTGGTATGATGCAAGCAGCCTACGGCGGAGAAGCTAAGAAGATGCGCCGCGGTGGAATTGCAAGCTTGTTGGAGTAACTTATGGATTTCAGAATTCTACAAGACACTGAACGCCAGATGTTACGAGACGGTAAATCATCCGCGGCAATAGACGCGATGAAAACAGCCTACCGTCAACAGGTTTTTAATCCTGACGGGTACTCGCAGGCCGCGGGCCTCGGCTCTTTTGCCAGCGGCGGCGAAGCATACGGCCCTCCTCCTGTTAGTGGACCTGTGCCGCAAGGGATTAACAAAAACATCGGAATGGCAGACGGAGGCGAAGTTATGGACGGTATTGGTTCTTTAAACGAAACAGCGCGGAACATGACTCGCGGACCGCGGGGCATTGGCGCTTATCAACAGTTCGCGGACGGCGAACCTCCTCAAGTTAGGCCTCAATCTCGCCCTCCTCAAGTTAGGCCTCAATCTCGCCCTCCTGAAATGCAAGAAATGGCTGAAATTCGGTCCTACTTAGATGGTTTGCCAGAGGCTCCATCAAACTTGCGACCAATGGCAAGACCCGAAGTCGAAGAAAAATACTTTCAAATAAACTCTTATGAAGTTGAAGGTCAGATGCAAAACGCCATTGATTTTAAAGACGGTATGCGCCTGTCTATGCAGGATGTTGAGAATATAATTAGAGGTAATCGCACTGCGACAGAACCTATGATAGGAAGAGAAACCGGAAAAGAAGTCTTAGATTTTTTACAAAAAAACAACCCAACTTCGCAAGAGTTTATTGATTACTTTAGCTCTGCGCGGCTTGCAGGGGGTGGCGAGGCTTATCAACAGTACGCGGACGGCGGCTCTGTTCCAAGGCAGACTATGATTCAAAACCAACCGCACATGTTGGCTTACATTAACCCAGAAGAAGAACGGATGCTAAGGGAGAACGGCGGGGCGGGCCTTCCGGGTCCGGGCGGCGTTCCGGCTTATTGGAATTTGTTTGAGCCCAGCACTTGGAAGGGCGGTGAGAACTACACTCCCGGCGCAGGGTTTGAAGGTCTTACTTCGGGGTCGTCCAATTCCGCGCCTGCTGCAAGTCAACCGATCACCCGTTCCGCCACAACGCCAACTTTCGATAATTTAACTGCCGCTGCAAACGCAGGATATCACGGGCAGGCCGTAAACATTGCGGGAAAAGGACTTCAAAAAGTTGAGTTTGCAGATTCCAATTACGACAAGAAAATGTCTAACGTTTCAGCCGCGGGACCTAAAGAATCCGCAGGAATTACGACGCTGTCTGCAAAAACATACAATAAAGCTAAAGATATCTTTAACCCAAATTCTAAGGCTATTGCAGCAATGCGCGGCTCTGGAATTGCGGGAAACCCTAGCGATCCAAGAAATCAGGGGCTAACAATGTTCCCCGGTCCCATAAGCTTGGGTCTTAAAGGGTTGGCTTATCTTGGCGGGTTAAGAAAAACTGATCCAATTGTTAAGGTTACAGACGATAAAAATGTTTATCAATCCCGTGCCGGAGAGTTCTACATTGTAAACAGCGTTACAGGGTTGCCTATGATGGTTGAATCACAGGATGACTTGTCTTTAAGTAGCTCCGCGAAAGAACGCATGGACACCATGATGGAAGGCATGATGAACAATTCTGACGAAAGCGGACCCGAAACGGGTGGAGTTACTACGGAAACGGGTGGAGTTACTACGGAAACGGGTGGAATTACTACGGAAACGGGTGGAATTTATTCCGGACTACCCCCGGCACCGGAGTACATTACTTCAAGCTTTGTGCCTAATACACAAATGTTCGCGGAAGGCGGGCCTGTTTTCATGAAAAACGCAGGTTCGGTGGAAGTGGCAGCAAGACGAGCCTCAAACGAGGACTTAGACAACTTATCGGCGATGATAAAATCAAACTACGGTTTTGATCCTGTTTCGGTAGCCTTGGAGCAAGGGATTGATCCAGAGTTGGCTCTTCGTGTTATGTATGAAGAAAGCAAGGGCAAACAAAGTGCGGGCAGCGAGAAGGGCGCTCGCGGTTTGATGCAATTAATGCCGGGAACCGCCAAAGAGTTGGGTGTTAATATCGACGATGCACTGGAAAACTACACGGGTGGGTTACGCTATTTAAAGAAAATGACAAACCAATTCGGTTTAGAACTGGGTCTAGCGGCGTATAACGCAGGACCGGGAAATGTAACGGAGTACGGGGGTGTCCCCCCGTTTAAAGAAACGCAGAATTATCTTCGGATAATTGCGGAGCCGTTTACAGGAAACAGCGTTGAAAGTATTATTAATACTGGCGCGGAAAACTTTATAATGAACCAGCCTGTATTTAACGCCGAAGATGTAGCCCGAGGTCGTGGAGTTCGCCCACCAAAAAGACCGCTGTTTATCGACCAGCAGTATTACGAGGGCATAAGACCGCAATCCCGGCCTGAAAGTATGTACCCCGCAATGGATCAAGGCGTGGAAGACGCGGTAATGGAAGCTATACAGGGCCAAAATCTGGAAGATAAATACTCGGTGGGAAATATGGAGCAACAGTTATCAGGTCCCCAAATGAGGCCCGGACCGGGCGGGATTGTGGAGCAACAGTTATCAGGCCCCCAAATGAGGCCCGGACCGGGCGGGATTATGTCAGCCATCCGCTAACGTCCTCTTTAAGAACCTGCCCAGCGAGATCAATCTTGCTGCGCAGGGCATTCAAGACCTTCTCATCTATGGTGTTAGGCGAAACCAAATCAACATAAGTTACAGCATTCTTTTGCCCAATCCGGTGAGCGCGGTCCTCGGACTGTAATCTTATCTCAAGATCGTAAGAGTTGCTGTAATAGATCACGGTGTTAGCCGCGGTCAGAGTAATCCCGTAGCCGCCTGTTTTGGGCTGACCGACGAAGAACCGCAGGGGATCATTAACGTCTTGGAATCGGTTAACAATCTCCTGCCGTTCGTCTTGGGGGGTCGCCCCGTAATAAAGTGCGACCGAATCGGGCCCGAAACGGTCGCGCAGGGTCTGGCTGATCTGTTGGATATCGTGAGTGTACGACGCCCAAATGATAGCCTTCCCTGATAGTTCGTCTGTAATGTTCATTAGCTCATTCAGACGGTTGTTCTTTAGCGGCTGTATTTTCCCAACGTCGGGTTGAAAGAACCCGCAACAAATCTGTTGTAGGCGCATTATTTGCGTCAAGACACTTTCTGTCGTCGCAAGCTCCCCGTTCTCAAGTTGAGCCAAAGCAAGCTTCTTCATCTGCCCGTAAACTTTAGCCTGTTCGTCCGTTAGTTCTACGTTCCGTCGCGTGTAAATCTTGTCCGGAAGGTCAAGGCACTCTTCTTTTAAGACACGGGTAGAAAAGCTGAACAACTTCTCGTTTAGTTCATCTAATCGGCGGTATCCCGTTATCTCTTGAAAGCTGCGCGCTCCCATAACGCGCTTCTGCACTATAGCGTAACGGTTTTGAAACGCAAAGAAACTGTTAAAGCCAAGGGATTTTTCGTCCAAGAAGTTGCACTGGCTAAACAAATCCATCGGGCTTTTTGTAACAGGAGACCCGGTTAGTATGCGGCGGTACTTACTATATTTAGTAAGTACCATCAGGTTTTTTGTACGCTGCGCCTTGCGGTTCTTAATAGTCGTGCTTTCGTCCACAATCATCATGTTTTCAGGGTTCTGCACAAGAAAACGCCCCGCGGCCCGCGCACCTCTTGGAGATGAGAACGCCTCGACATTCATTACAAATATTTTTAATCCGTCAAAGTCTTCTAATACTAAATCTTCTAGCTCTGCCGCATAACGTTTGCTTAAAGAAGGCGTCCAGCTTACCGTTTTGCGCGCAATTCTTTCAGGAAGGTGTAGCGGTATTTCGCCGAGGGCCCAGTTGTCATAGACACCTTTAGGAGCCACTATTAGCGCAGCTTTAATTTCGCCCTTTTCAAATAAAACACCCATGTTGTCTATTGCTACTTTACTCTTCCCCGTGCCCATCTCCATGAAATACGCATGAAAGTCCGCGTCCCACGAATCTTCTAAAGCTTTCCGTTGGTGGTCGAAGGGCTCTGTTTTATATTCGTACAAGATTTTCTCCTTTTGACGCTTGACTATAAGAACCTATAAGAATATAAGCGTCTTTGTCAAGGCCGTAAAAGGGTCTTTAACAGCGAAAGTGAAAAAACATGAACGATATACTATCTATGATGGAATCCGACTTTGAAGATAACGTCGCATCATCCATCGAACGGGGCAACTTAGGCGGAATAGCCGTATTAGCCCGCAAAATCAGAACAGCGCAGCAAGAAGTCGAAGAGATTGAGAAAGACCTCAAGTCTCGGAAAAAAGATTTGCTGAAGCTAACAGACGAAGAGTTGCCTTCTGCTATGCAGGAACTAGGCCTTTCCTCGTTTGCACTGGATGACGGTTCAACCGTTGACGTTAAGCCTACATACGGGGCCAGTATTCTTGTTGCCAACAGGCCGCTTGCGTACGAATGGCTGCGCGATAACGGCTATGACGACATTATTAAAAACATCGTGTCCTGCGAATTTGGCCGCGGAGAAGACGACAAGGCCAGTGCTTTCAAAGCATTCGCTTCCAAAGAGGGCTTTCCCGCCGATCAGAGTGAAAGTGTCCACGCTGGAACTCTAAAAGCGTTTGTCCGCGAACGTGTGGAAGCTGGGGACGACTTTCCAATGGAACTATTCGGGGCCTACATCGGTCAACGTGCTATAATAAAAGGAGCAAAATAATGGCGAATGCAGTAACAAAAACTCTAAAAGCGGATGTATCAGTGTTAGATACATCTATGTTCGAAGCGGATGCAAACTCCGGGAACCAAAACGTCGGAACAGATGACTTAGCTCTGCCGTTTCTAAAGCTCTTGAGCGGGCTGGACTCACTTCTCGACACGCACGAAACTGCGCGCAAAGGTGACATCTACAACACCGTCACAGGCGCTGTAATTAGCGGTAAAGAAGGCCTAAGCGTAATTCCTTGCGCCTATCAGCGCGTGTTCATTCAGTGGGTTCCACGGGGCTCTGGCACAGGCGCACCGATGAATGTCTACAAGCCCGGTGACCACATGCCTAAAACCGAGCGTAGCAAAGAAGACAACAAAAACTACGTTGTCGGCGGTGACGGGGACTACATCGAAGAAACCCATCAGCACTACGTTATGATCGTCAACGAAGACGGCTCAACAGAAACGGCGCTGATTGCAATGAAGTCCACGCAGCTAAAGAAAAGCCGCAAGTGGAACAGCATGATCCAGTCAGTAACGATGCAAGGTAAGAACGGTCCGTTTACACCGCCTCGCTTCTCACACGTTTACCGCGTCAAAGCGGAACCAGAAGAGAACTCCAAAGGTAGCTGGCACGGCTGGGAAATGTCCCGCGAAAACCCCGTGCAAGACGCATCAGTCTACGCCCGAGCAAAAGCTTTCTCTGAAAGTGTCCTGATAGGTGACGTGGTTGTGAAACACCAAAACGAAGATGACAAAGGCGAAGGCTCCGACGACATCCCGTTTTAAGTTTTACAAGGGGGCTGCTTCGGCAGTCCCCACCACAAGGACAGCACAATGACAGTTAAAAAGTTCTCGTCTATCTTTGATGGACTGCAAGAAGCTTACGGCACATACCGGATTGAGAAAACTCAGTCCAACGGGAAGAATACAGGGAAAGCAGGTATCGTGCGCGAACCGCGCAACTCGAAGCTTTGGCAGGGGCACCTGTCCGGTAAGGGAAACTCTGTTGGCATTATACCGATTAATGCCGACAACATGTGCAAGTGGGGCTGTGTAGACATTGACCAGTACCCGCTGGATCACAAACTTCTAATAGAAAAGATTAGGAAGATGAAACTTCCTCTTGTTGTATGCCGCTCAAAGTCCGGCGGAGCGCACTGCTTCCTCTTTAGTAAAGATTGGGTCGAGGCAAAAGACATGCAGCGGTCGCTTAAAAGCATAGCGGCTGCGCTGGGCTATGGCGAAAGTGAGATATTCCCCAAGCAGATCAGGCTGCACTTGGACCGCGGAGATGTGGGTAACTTTCTAAACCTTCCATACTACAACGCGGAAGAAGGTCTGCGCTACGGCATCCTAGACGACGGCACTTCAGCCACGCTGGAAGAATTCTTTGAACTGTACGAAGCACACGCTCAGACGCCCGAGCAAATACAGAAGCTACAGATAACGGAAGCTACAGAGTCAACACCCGTAAGAGACGGCCCGCCGTGCCTACAACATCTAGTAAAAGAGAAAATCTCTGAAGGTGGGCGCAATAACGGTCTGTTTAATATAGGCGTGTACTTGCGCAAAGCTTTCCCGGATAGCTGGGAAACAGAAATCCTGACCTACAACATGCAATACTTTGAGCCGCCTCTCCCGCTGTCAGAAGTTACAGTGGTTGCAAAGCAGATAGAGCGCAAAGATTATGCCTACCGCTGTAGTGACGCGCCGATCAACGCGCACTGCAACAAGGAACTCTGTCAAACCCGTAAGTTTGGTATTGGGAGCGCCATACAGAACGCAACCGTAGCCAACCTGCGTAAGTACAATTCAACGCCCCCGGTTTGGTTTATGGACGTTAACGGCGAGCCTCTGGAGCTAGACACAGACGCCCTAATGAGCCAGCTTCTGTTCCAGAAAGCCTGCATGGAGCAGTTGAACTTCATGCCGCGTAGCGTGGCAAAGCAACAGTGGGAAGGTCGGATCAGCGCGCTGCTTACAGAGATGCGCGAAAACGAAAGTGCCATCATGGAAGTGGCAGTAGATGCCAGCGTCAGCGGCCAGTTTTACGACTACCTAGAAGAATTTTGTCGTTTCCTACAGCAAGCGCAAGACAAAGAAGAAATCTTGCTCCGCCGCCCGTGGACCGACGAAGACGCAATGGTAACGTACTTTCGCCTAAAAGACTTCGAGAACTTTCTAAAGAAGAATAAATTCTTTGAGTACAAGTCACACCGCATTGCCCAGCGCCTTCGCGATATCAATGGCGATAGCACCGTTCTGAAGATCAAAGGCCGCGCCGTGCGGGTCTGGCAGATACCAGCGTTCGAGTCCGGAGACATCGATATCACAACCCCAGACTTCGCAAAAAAACAGGAGAGCCCATTTTGACACAACACGTTTTTAAAAAGCTGAGAAACGTCGAGATCGTCCGCATGATAGACGAACAGCACATGACAAAGACCGCCGTCGCGAAGTGGTTCAACATAAGCAAACAGCGCGTATGGCAGATTTACTCACGGGAGAAGCAAGATGTTCAGGATATTCGGACCCCCGGGGACGGGGAAGACAACCAGACTTCTTAATATGGTGGACGACGCTCTGCAAAAAGGCGTCCCACCCATGAACATAGCTTTCCTAGCGTTTACGCGCAAAGCTGCCAACGAAGCAAAAGAACGCGCAGCCAAACGGTTTAACCTAGACCCAAAGAAAGACCTGTTCCACTTCCGGACGCTGCACAGCCTCGCGCTAACTTGCTCGGACATCCGAACCGAACAAGTGATGCAGGACGAGAACTACAGAGAACTCTCTAAAAATATGGGCGTCGAGCTAAACGTGCAGCGCCTTAACAATTTTGACCAAGACATTCCTGATATGACAAAAACATCGGACCCTATTCTGGGCCTGATTAACCTCGCGCGGATGCGCAAAGTACCCTTGCGTCAGCAGTACAACGAAACGCCTCTCGAAATTGAGTGGAACATTGTAACCTATGTGGACAAGTGTCTTCGAAGCTACAAAGAAAACTTGGAGATGTACGACTTCACAGACATGCTCGAAAGCTTTCCAAAAGAAGGCCACACAATTTGCCCGCACTTTGACCTGTGCTTTTTAGATGAAGCACAAGACCTTTCCCCCCTTCAGTGGGACATAGCTCACATCTTAGACGAACGCTCCGAAAGAATGTACTGCGCAGGCGATGATGACCAAGCAATATACCGATGGGCCGGAGCCGACGTAGACCACTTCATCGGTCTGGAAGGCGGGTCAGAAACCCTGTCTCAGTCCTACCGCGTCCCGTTCCTAATCCACCAACTGGCCGAAAGAGTAGTAAGCCGCATCGGCACACGCTTCCTTAAAGACTACAGACCAAAGGTCGATGAATACGGATCAATACGCCGTATCTTCAGCGTCGAAGAAATAGACATGTCAGAAGGGTCGTGGCTCATACTCGCCCAAGCCGGATACCAGCTACAGCCCGTAGCAGCCGAACTACGGTCGTCCGGATACCTGTTCAATAACCGCGGCCATCGGTCCATATCAGAGAGAATATCCGACGCCGTGAACGGATGGGAGCAACTGCGCAAAGGCAAAGAAGTCACAGGAGCCGTCGCCCGCAAAATATACAGCTACATGTCAACCAAAGAACGAATAACACGGGGGTTTAAAACCCTGTCAACTCTAGAAGATACAGACTTTGTAAACCTCGAAACACTAATCGCGGACCACGGGCTTCTAGCAACACCTAACCGCGGCAAGACCAACCCTATGAACGTCATAGACATGGTCTGGCACATTGCTATGGACCGCATTCCAGAAAACGACAGAGCATACATCATTGCAATGCTACGGCGCGGTGAACGCTTCAATGGTGACCCAAGAATAACCGTGTCAACAATCCACGGGGCAAAAGGCGGAGAGGCGGACAACGTAGTGCTGTTCACGGACCTATCGCCCGCGGCTGAAGCGCAGATGAATATTAACCCCGACGATACGCACCGCGTTTTCTATGTGGGCGTAACCCGCGCTAAACAAAACCTGTTTATCGTTGAACCTAAAGACTTCACAAGGAGCTATGACTTATGAAACAACAAGAACGTTTTGAATTTATAGAGGCCGAGATTGACCGAGCCTTTGTGCATGCGGAGGACGAATGGAAACAAGAGTATTACCAGAACGCCGCAAAATACCTTGCTGAACACAAGATTATCGAAGGCGGAAAGATTTGCGCGTTTTGTAGGTCGCAAGGGATGGCCGATCCGCACCACCATAACGTTTGGGGGGCGATGATGACATCTCTCAAGAAACTCGGGTGGGTTGAGAAGATAGGAATGGTCCGCCCAACTACACGGCATTCTCATATTAACGAAGTATGCCAGTGGGAAAGTAAATTGTTTAAAGGAGAGAAGACATGAACTGTTGGCATTGCAAGACAGAACTTATTTGGGTCGGAGATCACGACTGTGATGTAGAAAGTTTCGCTACAGGAATAGCCGCAAACGAGGGTGAAGACGTTGAATGTATGCACGAAGATTACAGCATGGTTACTAACCTCTCCTGCCCCAAATGCAATTCGATGGTGTTAGTTTACTCCCCAAGTTGTCTTGATGGTCCGATAAACTTAATACAAGAAAAGTTCCGGCAAGAGGGAAATAAAAAGAAGTATGCCAGTGGAAAAAGGAGTCGCTACAATGAAACGTGACGAAGTATTAGACACCGCCAAAGAGCTCATTAACGGTTCTAGAGCCGCCGATTATGGGGACGCTTTTGATAATTTTGGGCGCATTGCAGCGGGCTGGAACGCTATAATCCAAGAGGCCATGAAAACCCACGGCCATGTTAATGAACAACACATTGCCTTGATGATGGATTGGTTGAAGACCGCAAGACTGCTTAACGACTTAGATAAGGCCGATTCATGGGTCGATAAGTGCGGATATAGCGCGCTCGGCGGAGAATTTACAGAAAGAACTAAAAATGAAGATTAAAATGGCTAGCCCTTCGCTAAAATCAGAGTGGGTTCCGCCCGCAGAACTGCCCGATCTTACCGGGGCAAGTACAATTGCTATCGATGTCGAAACCAGAGACCCAAACCTCAAGAAAAACGGCCCCGGTTGGGCTGTTGGTGACGGCGAAGTGGTCGGATACGCCGTCGCAACAGCAGATTGGGCTGGATATATCCCCACAAGACACCGCGGCGGAGGCAATTTAGACGAAAAAATCGTCAATAAATGGCTAAAAAAGGTTTTTGACTGCCCCGCGGACAAAGTAATGCACAACGCACAGTACGATGTGGGCTGGATTAAGCGCATGGGATTCGAAATAAACGGTCGGATCATCGATACTATGGTTGTGGCGTCACTTTTGGACGAAAATAAGTTTTCCTATGCACTAAACTCACTAGCTTTTGAGTATTTAGGCCTCGCAAAGAACGAAAGCTTGCTCAGAGAAGCCGCAAAAGAGTTTGGTTTTGACCCAAAAGCAGACATGTGGAAGATGCCCGCCATGTACGTTGGGCCATACGCCCAGACAGATGCAGAAGTGACCCTGCAACTTTGGGACTACCTAAAAGTAGAGGTCGGCAAGCAAAACCTTTGGAATATAGTCAACCTAGAGCTAGATTTGCTCCCCTGCTTGGTCAACATGACTTGGCGCGGGGTCCGCGTTGACATGGACAAAACCGAAAGAACGCGCGACGCGATCCTAAAACGAGAGAAATCCGTCTTAAAAGAGATCAAAAACCTCGTTGGCAGGGACATAGAGATTTGGGCGGCGAATTCTATAGCAAAAGCCTTCGATGACCTATCAATCTCTTACCCAAAGACAGAAAAAGGCGCTCCGTCGTTTAGAAAGCAGTTTTTAACCGAACATCCAGAGAAATTGCCCAAACTTATCGTCCAAGCGCGCAGCTTAAACAAAACCAGCGGAACTTTTATCAATAATATCCTAAAATTTTGCCACGGTGACGGTCGAGTGCATTCGCACATCAATCAGATCAGGGGAGATGACGGGGGCACTGTTTCGGGCCGTTTTTCAATGAATAACCCCAACTTACAACAAATCCCGGCCCGCGATCCGGAGATTGGCCCCCTTATTCGGTCGTTGTTCCTGCCAGAAGAGGGCGAACAGTGGGCGTCAATTGATTACTCGCAACAAGAACCGCGCATCTTGGTCCATTACGCTCATGTTTACGGTAAAAGCCGGGGTATCGCGCTCCGCGGGGTCGAAGAGTTTGTTGAAAGTTACAAAAACGATCCAGACATGGATTTTCACACGATGGTTGCAGAAATGGCAGATATCCCTCGTAAACAGGCCAAAACCATCAATTTAGGCATGATGTACGGCATGGGTGTCGCTAAACTGGCAGACCAGCTAGATATCGAAGCAGACGAAGCTAAAAGCTTGGTTAAACAGTACCATGACAGGGTTCCATTCGTAAAAGCCCTGATGACAGGCGTAACAGAACGTCTAAACAGCAAGGCAAGCGGCGGTGCGATAAGCTCTATCCTTGGCCGCAAGTGCCGTTTTAACCTGTGGGAGCCGGACTCCTTTGATATGACAAAAGCTATGCCTTACCAAGAAGCCGTGCTGGAATACGGGGATACATGCCGTCTAAAGCGGGCTTTTACTTACAAAGCGCTAAACAGACTTATCCAAGCGTCGGCAGCCGACATGACCAAGAAAGCTATGGTCGATCTGTATAAAGAAGGCCACCTTCCGATGCTGCAAGTGCATGACGAACTGTGCATGTCAGTAAAATCAAGAAAAGAGGCGGAAGGTATTGCCAAAATAATGATAAATGCAGTACCATTAGAAATCCCTAGCAAATGTGATGTTGAAGTGGGTCCAAGCTGGGGAGAAGCCGTTTAGAGGCTTTAGCGTCTCAACCGCGCTAACCACTTTTAACTGCCCTTTTGTCTTTGTCAGGTTTCGCACTGCAATGGCAGAAGGGTTTTTTTCTTGACACCTTAACTAAGCTGCTCCAGACTTTAAGTGCGGAGTGTGGTTACTTCGCAACCTCATTGACCTTTTGCTTGAGGGTTTTACTTTGTGTGAAAAGAAAAGGGGCGGTTATTCCGCCCCTTTTTACGTTTTCCTTGCGGGTTCCCATAAAGTCCTATATGATTTCTTGGAAAGCGACAGGGGATGAAGCTTATGGATACTACAAAATGGAAGAGCGTTCTTGTGCCGATAGAGGTTTACAAGGAAATTAAGCTAGATTCCGCGGTTAACGGGCGTACAATAAGCGGTCAGTTACGGGTTATGTTTGACGTTTATTCACAAAACCGAGAAAAACACGTTGACGTATCCCATAAAGTCGCTTATAAATAACTCAACATTCTCCAAAATGTTAGACCGTTGCAGGTCTTTTAAAGCCCTCAATCTTTGTCCTGATTGAGGGCTTTTTTATTGCCTAATTAAAATAATAGTTGACTTTATCCCATACAATTATTACCCTGTAATTAATCAAACAGGAGAATGATTATGGGATTAGACATGTATTTGACGGGCGACAAATTTGTTCCAGAGCATCAGGACAATTTA
>Ga0307993_1000410_pt1 | contig 14768 bp, 35 predicted proteins | sample EllFjometagen260_FD_203163 | JGI IMG/M metagenome (GOLD analysis project Ga0307993, IMG submission 203163) | Marine microbial communities from Ellis Fjord, Antarctic Ocean - #260 | ecosystem: Environmental > Aquatic > Marine > Unclassified | place: Southern Ocean | collected 2014-11-02 | reverse complement strand
ATCGGAAGAGTAGACTCCGCCCTACGCGAGACTTTCGCAGTACTCTAAAGAATTCTCCATACTCTCAAGAATTAAAAATTCAAACAAAATACGACATCAATCAGATAATATCCATGTAAGTTAATAATAATAATAATAATAATAATTAAAAATTCCAAACTATGAGTAATCAAATTATTGAGTCGAAGTGTTTTTTAATGAGAAAAACCTTAATAGGTAAAAACCAAGTAATCAAAGTAAACTTTAAAAACGGCGACACCGCAGAGTACAACCACGATGAAGTCTATGAAGTAATGAAGTCAAAACTAGAAACTATGAACTGTTGGGAAAAGTATAAATCTTATACGAGTTCTGCAAGCGTGCCAGTGATCGCTCGAGAAATATCAACTATAATTAAGGCAGAAAAGTCTTAAGAGACATAGAGAGGCAGTGCATTATTGTCTCTCTACTTTTTCTACTAATAAACTATTATACACTCTTAAAACATACTTAAAATGAGAAAATTCAATCACTATTTACTAATCGTACTAACAGAACTTAGAGAATCCGCAAGAGCAATACATACTGTGAAGCGGTAGTTTCAAATAAAATACGAATACTTGCAGATAATATTCATGTGATTAATAAAAAACTATGGCAAAAAAAGAGATAAAATATGAGTGGAATCAAGATACTATTGATCACTTCAAACTAACTAGTGCTTACACTTCTAAAGGAGATGTAATACGAGAGATATATAAGTTTATACAAGCAGACTGTACTCTAGAAATAGGTGATAGAGAAGAAATGCTAGCAAAAGACTTAACTAATAAAGTATTCGGTACTTTAAAAACAACTACTAATCAAAGAAAGAAAAACTATGACAAAGGAAGGGATTGAAGCAAATCTAGATATAATCGCTCACGATATATTTGACGACTGTGTTAGTGATATAGAACAGTATATTACAGATGGTATATACAACAAGCAGTTAGTGGAAGAATCTAATTATGAGTTTTTAATAATGAAGAACAATTGTTTAAAGCTGTTTGCAGATCGCATTATGCTATACACAGGTGAGTTGGATAAGCATATTATAGAGAGCGCCTGAAATCAAACAAAATACGATCACTACAAGATAATATATATGAATTTAAACTTATAACTATGAATACTATAAAATTTACAAGTAAAACAACTTTATTACTAAATAATAAAAAGTATAAAAGTTATACTGTTGGAGATTTGCCAAAGAAATTCGCCTACCTCTACGACGAGTATGATGAAACAGATGGTATATATCAGTGGTTTAACTACAAAGGTTTAACTTATGTAGAAGATACAAAATGAAAATAACAGAGCAAAAGATAAACGAAATAGCAGAAAACACTGCGATAATGGCTAAGGAGTCATTAATAAGTAATATCGAATGGCAAACCGCCGATGTATCAATGCACGGCGATGAGTATAACAGACTAAATGAAGAGATCTGTGCAAGAGCACTTAAATTATTATTAAAAAGTATGAAATAATATGAGCGAAACAATAACTAATCCGTGGAATTTAGCATGGTCTAAATGGTGGGTGCAACAGAATTATAAAAAGTGTGAAGTTGATGATATGACTCTCGACGAAATACAAGAACTACTAGATCAAGATTAATATGAAACTAACTGAAGAAGAAATAAACGCTATTGCAGATATATTAGACGATAAGATCGGTGACAACTTTCATGATGCTTGTTGGAATATAATTAGCGAGCGAGAAACTAACTATGACTTTGAAGTAAGTGATAAAGATATAAAAGAAATTAAAGTTGAATTAGCAAAAATATTAAGACATGAATAAACAAGATATGCAGAAGCAGATGGAGATCAAAAAACAAGAGCGAATATTCCATCACAAAGAAATGCTTAAAATTTATGGTGAGGCAAGAGGTTTAACTAAAAAAGAATGGTCAGCTTTAAAAGTTAAAGGAAAAGGTAGTGGTAGTAAAGGTAAGGGTTTCGCTAACAATAGGTTGTGGAATCACAATGACTTGGAACCAATAAGAAATATTAAATTCGACTAGCAATGATAACAAGGTATATAAAAAGAAAATGGAAAAGAACATGGCAAAACTAAATATGGTAAACAGAGAAGTAAAAGGTTGGAGATTCGAGTTCATAAACCAAGGTGATTGGAAATTTTACCAGTGTAGAGGTATGGTGATGTATGATGATGACCACGACGAGATGCCTGAGCCAAGTCTATGGCAAGCAGCTCTAGCTTTGGAAAAGCAATTGTTAGAAGAAGGAATTAAATCAGAGGCTGGTCATTCTGAAAAAGGTTGGGTTGAAGTGACTATCAACTAGTATGCTATACATGCTTCGATGTATGTATTGACCTATGGTGTAATTGGTAACACAGCTGTTTTTGGTACAGCCGTTCAAGGTTCGAGTCCTTGTAGGTCAACTAAACTTAAATAAATAGATTATGCAGTTAACAGAGATAGAAATGAATGTACTAGCTGTGGCTATAGATCACATGCACGAACACTTAGATAATTTAATAGGAGAACTTGACACTTTTGAGGAAGAAAGAAACAACCTCAAGAGAATAGAAGCGATTAAATCTCTAAGTCTTAAATTACAGAGCAAAGTAAAAACGTACTACATAAAGTAAGTTCAAATAAAATACGATCACTTTTAGATAATATATATGAATAAAAAAAATAACGATATGCACTTAACACTTTTTCAAAGACTTAAACCAGAGTTCAAGCAAAAACTAGAAGATTATAAATTAAATTACCCCTATACTCATGAAAGTATAATAACAAGCTTTAATACTGAATTATTTTTTGTTAATGTAAGATACGGTATAGCTGATGATGCATGTGAAGCTTGCGGTGTAAAATATTTCGGCGATCTGTTCGAACAATCAAAATAACTATTGTGAAGGGCGTAGTATGGCAATGGTATTTTAAATTGTTAAGCTGACGAAGATCCTTTAATGTAGTTACAAAGCTAAACAAGGTATGAACTATAAAATTCAGATGTAAATGGGTAAGACGAAATTACATATAGAGAAAGCGAAGTACGAAATTGGTGATCCACTAAGTATACGGTTAAAAAAGAAATTTGATAGACAAAACTTTAACCAAGGTGAAAGCCGATCAGAGTATAAAAGAAAGAAATATGAACACTATAAGGGGTAAGTGATTGATAATATATTTGTAAAACGAACGATAATGATAGTACTAAATAGTTTAACAAAGCGTGATGTAACCACTGATTATTTAAAATTAATGGCAGGTGAGATCACTAGGAAGGAATTTGCTGAGACTGCTGGTATAAAAGATATTAAAAAAATATCTAGTACCAATAATAAAAGGTAAGGTTAAAGAATACCCTCAGTATATATGGTAAAAGTCTTGGATGAACATAGCAGAAGCGATGAAAGAATCGTGGCGCTACAGTACCAAGCAAAGTAATACACTAGTGAAAGCGAGACGTAAGTCAACGTGTTAGCGAAATACTAGCAGCAGTTTCAGTAGCTAGTGTATTATTAATTACTTTTAGATGCAAATAACCTCTGTGAGGTCTGGTTTTCCTAAGAGTAATGGACAGATAGGTATGGTACGCAGAGCGGTTGAATCAGTAAACGTTTTCACGAGCTGGTTATCGAGGTCGTTACTACTGACGAGTATGAGGTTCGATTCCTCACTATCTACTAATTTAAAACTAAATATTATGAGTAAAAAAATTATCAAAGTAGATGAAAATGTAGATTTCAGTGTGTTCACTAAATTTACTAAAGACTTAGGATTATTCCAAGTAACAGCGAGAGTGTGGACTATGGTATCTACCCCATCTACAGACGGCACATTTAATCACGATATAAGTGACATTGAATTATATTTTTCAATGAACAATAAACCGTGTAAGCATGTTGGTTTCAAAGAACTATACGAAAAACTATACGGCGTAGACACTTTCAATAAATTCTACGCTGACTTATCTACAGAATTTGAAAAAGCATACTTTAAAAACACACCTTATAAAACTAAATAACATGAGTAGAACTAAATTTAACGGATTTGAAAAGTATTTCATAACCACGGCGTTGAAACACGCTATCGAAGAAGCAGAAAATGACATTAAAGAAATGGAAGAAGACGGTCGTAGATCAATCTACGCACAAGGTTACTTCGAAATGATAGGTAAAGAACTGATTGCTAAAGTACATGACATGACTTTAAAAAGAGATCAATAACTAATTCAAATAAAATACGAACTATGGTAGATAATAATGATATAACAAACGAATTAAATATCATGACAAGACAAGAAATTAGAGATCGAGCTAGTGATAAAGCTTTTGCTAAAATCGAGATGCTAGGCTTTGTGATCCAAACCGATGAGCGTGATCTTGCTATAGGTAGTTACGGCGGTGACATATCACGAGCACAATTTATATTAATAGCCGAAGGCAACAAAACAGAATTAAAAACGTGGAATTACATAGCCACATTAATCGAGAAAGATGAATAACTGGGAACAAAGACAACAATTACAAGTAAATGCTTACATCGATAAGCTAACAACAGATTATGCTATACACGAAGTAACTAGCAGTAAACAGTTAAAAAACGGTACTAGAGTATTTCAGTATGGCGAAGAGCTGTTTGCTACTTATAAATCTGGTATGGTACGTAAAATAATAAGAACTAGATTTAGTCAGTATTCTTGTTATCAACTTAATCCAACTCGTCAACGCTTAACAGATTATATGTGGCTAGAAGAAAAAGGCCTAACTGTTAGAACCTACGAAGGCACTGTTCGAGTGCTAATAAGGCAAGAGCTTGCTAGGTTAGTATACTTAGAAAACTACCTTATAAAAAACAGAGGTATGGAAAAATGTGTTAAAGAATTTATAATTGTAAACGGAATTAAATATAAAAGATATGAATAAAGAAGAGCTAAAAGCAAAAGTAAATGAATTAGAATTAACACTAAACTCTTTAGATTTAAACGCTAAAGTTGTTCAAGAAGACTTAAACGAAACAGTTAGATCACTTGAAGCTATAAACAAACCTAAAATAACTAAAGAGTTTGTTCAAGAAATACGAGAAGCGGTACACCAAGCAATAAAACAAATACATTTTAATAGTGTAGAATCATACGACGTTGACTTTGAAATTGACTATAACAATTCATTAGCTTTAGCAAGCATAGAGTTTAACGAAGTTGATGATATCGAGGAAACTGTGTGTGATTACGTAGAAAGTTTATTTAATTTAATAGAAGAGTAATTTACAAAACAAATACGATCACTCATTGATAATATATATGAATTTAAAATTATAGTTATGAATTTACTTACACAAAATACTAAACTAAAGAAAACATCCAAAGCTCTAGGGCTAAGGGTGTTTAACTTCGGTATACCGGCTTACAAATCTGCTAGCGGCAAATTAACCTGTCCTATGGCTGATGAATGTGTTAAGTTCTGCTACGCTAAAAAAGGAGCTTACGTATGGTCTAATGTACAACCTGCGTTTGAAAAGCGTTATCAACTAAGTAAGACAAATGATTTTGTCGATGCTATGAACTCTGAAATTTTAAAGAAAAAACCAGACTATATTAGAGTGCACGATAGCGGTGATTATTATTCAAGAGCCTATCTACATAAGTGGATTGAAGTTGCTATACACAATCCAAGTGTGCGGTTCTACAGCTACACAAATATGGTTAGTATGATGCTAAACGTCTCACTACCAGCTAATTACGATATAATATTCTCTGATTCAGGAAAGCAAAAAAACTTAATAGATGAAGTTAAACACAGGCATACAAAAATTTTTACTAGCAGTACTGATCTTGATAATGCTGGTTATGTTAACGCAAGCGTGGTTGACCTTTATGCAACTAAATGGTTCAACGATACTAACAAAGTAGGATTAATATTTCATTAACACAAAACTAACACGAACAAGTAACGATAATATAATAAACAATAAATTATGAACAACAACATTAAAGGATATTTCGAGTTTGATTCAAGCGCTATAGGTTATGCTGAATACAACTATGAATCTAAAACCTTGTCACTTGACTTACCGTCAGCTGTATACACTTACCAAGAAGTTCCCTATCATGTCTTCAGTGGCTTAATGCAAGCCGCATCTAAAGGTAGATTCTTTAACAAGTATATTAAAAACGACTTTAAATTTAAAAAAATATAAACAATGAAAACAAAAGAACAAGTAGTACCTAAATGGTTTAAAGGACAAGTTTACGAAGAAGGAGATAATGTTACTAATCAATTCAGCGGAGAGTCATATATGCTCAATGCTCTAGAGTTGTCTTTATATGATTATATAATGGGTAGTCAGTATATATTTGAAGTAGCTCCAAAAACAGTTACACAAAAGCAATTAACTGAGTTTCAAAAAGCACTAACTTGGTTTCGAAAGAATAATGTTGAAGCTTATTTCGTTTTATTAGATTAAGATTCAAACATAATACGATCACTAACAGATAATATTAATATAAACAAATAATATATGACTGAAAAAGAAATGAATAAATTAGCTGATATAGTTGCTAACAAAGTTGTTAACAAAATTGAATCAAAGCAACAAGAATGGGATATCGAATTCCACGCTGACCTGCAACATTTTGTTTCTGATAGCACTGCATCTGTAAATATACATAAGCAACCTTTAGTAGATCAAATCGAAGAGCTTAAGGAGCAATTGTCACAAGCTTTGACAGATGAAAACTATAACAAAGCAATTATTATTGATAAAAAGATCAAAGAATTTAAAGATAAATTAGAATAGCCTGTATATGGGAAGAACTAAAGAATTATTAGAGACATTACATAATGAAACTACAGAAGAATTTATTAATAATAAATTTTTTTATGAAACACTTGAAGCACATAAAAACTGTGACAATAGGGTATTAGAATAAATAATAACAGGCTTATGTCACACGTTAGAAATTTAGAAATATTGAATAGACGAAGAATTATATATCGTAGAGGTCCTATCAGTGACAAACCAACCAAAACTTTTGATTGGGGTAATTACTATGAAGATGGCACTCATCAATGCTATGAATTGTTTAGATCAAGAGCTAAGATTACTACATATAAGTCTTTGAAATGGCACATGTTAGTACTATGGCACTTGAATCCTGGCCTTGATCAAGATCAGTTTGAGTCTATAGTTACTTACATAGCTAAAAAGACTAATGGCTTTGTAACGTTTGAAATACCAGATCAGTTACTTAAGACTATAATATATGAAGTTAGCATGTGTGACTTAGAAAAGCCACCTAAAAATAAATTACGTAAGATCATTTTCAATGAGTTTACAGGTTTAACTACTGAAGAAAAACTAAAAATAGTTGGTCAAATTGTAGGTCGTAGTAAAAAGATACACGAAGATGACATCTATCAATGTATGCTTGATGTGCATGACTTAGGCAACAAGATCACTATCAGCGGTTTAGCTAAGTTGTTAGACTGTTCTGCTAGAACAATACACAGAAACATGAGTAACGAACTTAAGAAAGAAAAAGAATTACTAAACCAGCAGTTAAATTAAGCTTTATGAAAACGAAATACAAAATAAACCCATTCTACATAAACGGATTAAAGCAAAAACCTAAAGTTTGTTGCCAACACCAAGATAAGAAAGCGTTTCAATGCTTTTTATCAACTGTTGACCAACGTTTTAATGTTGGTAATTAAATAAATAAATAAAAATAAATTATGAAGTACAAACGAAATACGAACACTATTAGATAATATATTAAATTAAAACGATATGACTAAAAACTTTGCAGATGATTTTAATAAATGGATGGCTGACATGGGTAATATACATTACACTGATGATGACAGGATGGCTAGAGCATTTGAAATAATAAAAGATAATGAAAAAGTATAACATACAAAACTATATTAGATACAAAGAAGATGTAAAGAAGTCTATACAACGTAAATCAGGTAGAGACTACAAAGATCTAACAAGAGATGAATTGATAATAAGGTTCTTACCGTTAGTAGAAAACTTAGGCCGCAAATTCTCTACAGCTCAACAAGCATCAGGCGTATTAAGTATTAATGATATAATACAAATAGGTTCTGAAGGTTTAACAAGAGCAGTAGACAAATTAGATTGGAGTATGTTAGAGGATTCTAATGATATAGAAAAAACTCTTAAGTCTTTCTTTAGCAAACGTATCAAAGGTCTTATAAGACGTAGGATAGATATGGCTAGAGGAGATATGAGAATACCAGAGCATAAACTAAATGAGATACGCAGTAACCCTAAAGATGAAAAGATGGTTGCGTTGTTTTTTAATTCTATATTTACAAGCTATGACAATATAGATGATGATGATGAAAATAACTTTGCCTTGCAACATGTAGATAATTCTGAACCATATAATGTACCTTTATTAAATTCTTATTTAAAAGGTTTAATGCAGAAACATCTAATAGGTAACGAGTATGAAGTACTGAGACTATCTTACGGACTAGATTGCGATAAGCATTCAGCTAAGGAGATAGCCAGTGCTTTAAATATTAATGGAGTAAGCTCATATGTCCGTGTGTCAGAGCTAAAAAGACAAGCAGTTCAAAGGTTAATCGATAATGTAGATCACTCGCAAGTGATTGACTATCTGTAGATTAAGCTATGCTATACACGTAAATGATGTAATCAATATGTAATTATATAAGTATGACAATCAATGAAAAATTAAGTAAAATCCAATCAAGTCTTAAGGCGAAAAAGAGTAAGTTCAATTCTTTTGGTAAGTACAATTACCGATCAGCCGAAGACATTTTAGAGGCTTTAAAACCCTATTTAATCGAGCACAATGTAACCGTAGTTATTAATGAAACCCTTGAAGAAAAAGCAGGTCTATTAATAATGAATTCTATTGCTACTATATCTGATGGAGATAATAGTGTGGATGCAGTTGCTTTAGTTGCAGTTGATATGGATCAACGTGGTATGAATGCACCACAAAAATTCGGTAGTGCTTCTTCTTATGGGAAGAAATATGCTCTTGGAAATTTATTTCTAATTGACGACACAGCCGATAGCGATGCAACTAATACTCATGGTAAAACTGCCAAACCAAAGTTAGAAGGAGCAGCATTAACAAAAGCAAAAAGCTTTATTGCTTCAGGTGGTAGTTTAGATGCTATTAAAGCTAAGTATGATATACCAGCTGATGTATTAAAAACACTTTAATGAAAAGAGAAGACCAGTTAAACAAGTTGAGAGAAGATGAACATTACTATGGCGCATTTGGAAAACAATTCCTAAGTAATTCAGATATATCAACGTTATTAACAAATCCTTTATCACTAGGGAAATCAATGAGTCCAATTCCTGCTTTTTTAGTTGGTGGTTACTTTCATACTGCAATTCTAGAGCCTCACAAGCTTAAGAACTTCAAGATCGTTCAATCAACATCTAGAAATACAAAAGTGTATAAAGAGATCTCAAACGGAGAGCTATGCTTATTACAACATGAAGCTGATAAAACAGAGGAATTAGTAGACGTTATGATGTCAAACAAATTCTGTAGAGATTTGATACGTGGTAAAAATGTAGAGTACGAAGTACCTGGGATTGCTGAGATACACGGTAAATTATGGAAAGGTAAAGCTGATATAATAAATCACGACGAGAAATTAATAATTGATTTAAAGACTACAGCAGATATTTCTAAGTTCCGTTACTCAGCTACAAAGTATAACTATAATAGTCAGGCTTATATATACCAAAAACTATTTGGTTATGAGATGATCTTTATGGTTATAGACAAGACTACAAAACAGATCGGCGTGTATGACTGCTCTGAAAAGTTTTTATCATTTGGTGAAGACAAAGTTCAGAAAGCGGTTGACGCATGGAATCTGTTTTACAACAACCCGGAATTCAAACCGGAAAATTATTTTATAAATCAAACACTTTAAATTAAATTAAATTATGGCAAGTATTATTAAAGCAAACATCAACCTAAACGACATTCCTAAAGAAAAAATCTACAAAGGAAAGAAAGGGTCGTATTTACCAATTACAATTACAATAAATGATGAAGTCGATAATTACGGTAATCAAGGACCGGTCGTCGTTGAGCAGTCGAAAGAAGAACGTGAAGCAAAAGCTCCTAAAGTATATCTTGGAAACGTCAAGGTCGTATGGACAAATGGGTCCAACGTTGCAACAGCTCCAAGAGACGATCAAGGAAATGGATCACAGCAAGCTCAATCAGTAGCTCCTCAAGCAGATGATCTACCGTTTTAGTGGACCAGTGCGAGATGTGCGGAGAGGTTATGACTAAGTGTGACTTCGATTACTGCGACATATGTCCTGAGTGCTTAGATGAATAAGAGTAACAATTAAAATAAAATCAAATGCAAGTAGAACATACGGAAGTTAATGGCTTTCAGATAGATGAATTTAATGTTCACAAATTAGAAGAGGGGAAGAAACAAGGTGTTTGTCCCCTCTGCTCATCTGATAGAAAAGCTAAAAATCAAAAAGCACAATGCGCTTCTTATGACTGGCAAAGAGGCTTAGGCACCTGTCATAATTGTAATACAAGTTTTCAATTGAATACTTACAAGCGTAAGGGTGAATCTGAAAAGGTTTACATAAGACCTGATCTTGAAGCTTTAAAGTCTATCAAGCCACCTAGTTCGAAAGTAGTTGATTGGTTCCAAGGTAGAGGTATATCAGAGCAAACGCTAAAAGATCTTAACGTATCTGAAGGTCCTGAATGGATGCCACAGACTCAGAAGTCTGAAAATGTTATTAAGTTCAACTATATGATAGGTGATCAATTAGTAAACGTTAAATATCGTGATGGTAGAAAAAACTTTAAATTATATAAGGGTGCTGAAAAAGTTTTCTATAATATAAATAGTATAGTTGGTTTCGATTATTGCGTTATAGTTGAGGGTGAGATGGATGTGTTAGCTCTGCATGAGGCTGGTATATCAAACGCTATATCAGTTCCTAACGGAGCTACATTAAACTCTAACAACTTAGATTATTTAGATAACTGTATTGATTACTTTGAAGATAAAGAAAAGATAATAATAGCTACTGACTCTGATGAAGCTGGTCAAGCATTACAAGCTGAATTAATTAGAAGACTAGGTTCTGAGATATGTTATATAGCTACATTCGAAGATTGCAAAGATGCTAACGAATACCTATTGAAACATGGAAAAGAAAAACTATCAGAGCGTATTTCGGGGTCAAAACCAGTACCAATGGAGAATGTTACAACGTTCAGGGATATTGAGGGAGAAATTACCGATTTTGTTCATAATGGCTTTAAGCCAGGATTTCAAGTTGGGCTTGAGCATTTTGATAGTATATTCTCAACGTACACTGGTCAGTTCATTACAGTCACTGGTATCCCTTCTTCCGGTAAATCTGATTTTGTCGACCAGATGGTTGTTGGGTATAACGCTAACTATGGCTGGAAAACAGCTTTTGCTTCGCCGGAAAACCAACCGACTTATTTACATGCTCATAAGTTGATGCGTAAAGTATGGCAAGGTATGCCAACTAAAGCAGATATTGGTGGTGATCGATGGAATCAAATAGCAGATCATTGTAACTCTAATTTCTTTCACATTGATATGGAGCGTTATACTCTAGACTCTGTACTTCGCAAAGGTGCTGAGCTAGTTAAACGTAAAGGTATTAAAGTTTTAGTTATTGATCCATTTAACAAGGTTAGAGATGTAGGTGGATCTGATGATGTAAACAGATATACTATGGAGTATTTAGCTAAGATAGAGATATTTGCTAAAAAATATGATGTGCTTGTATTTATTGTAGCTCATCCAACTAAAATGTATAAAGACAAAGATGGTAAAATAGAAGAACCAACTATGTACAACATTAAAGGTGGTGGGGAATGGTATGATGCTTCTTACCACGGAATATTAGTTCATAGAGATTATGATAAGAAAACAGTTAAGGCTAAAGTCTTAAAAGTTAAGTTTCAGAATCTTGGTGAAAACGGTGCTGAGTCTCATTTCAAGTGGGAACCTCAATCAGGTTGCTTTATACCTCATCAACAGTTAGATATTAATGGTGATAAAATGCCGTGGGAATAAATGGCTAAGAGTAAACCTTTTGATATGGGAGAATATATGCCTAGCATGGGAGACACAGAGGCTTGGCTATGGTGTTTACGTAACGATATACTTATTAGTCCTTTTGCCATAACAGAAGGTCGATGGGGTATGGTTATTAAAAACAAAGGATCAAGTAACAAAGATCCTAAAACATATACCAAAGGTAGCGTATGGCCTAAGATGTACGAGTACTATAAATATTATTTTAATAAATATGAGAACAAAATTTAAAAATGCGAACGAAGCTTATGAATACTTTCACAACGAAATTATTATTAATGGGATTGATTTTAGTAACACTAAGGCATTATTTAATGTAGGCTTTACATTAGAAAACCCTATGGATAATGCTATACATAATGCTGAACGTAAGTTCAACATTGAGTATGCGAAAGCAGAATGGCTTTGGTATATGTCTGGTGATCCTAACATAGAAAAGCTTGGTGAGTTGTACGGTAAGATACCTCCAATATGGAAACGTATGTCTGATATCTTTGGTAATGTTAACTCTAATTATGGTTACCAATGGAAACGTAATAATCAAATAGGTCACGTAGCTAAGATGTTAAAAGACAATCCAAACACTAGGCAAGCGGCTATTAGTATATACGATGGTAAAGAGCATGATCGATACGACAATGACACACCATGTACTTATGCAGTTCAATTTACTGTATTAAACGATAAGCTTAACATGTCTGTATATATGCGTTCTAATGACCTCTGGTACGGTTTCTGTATTGATCAGTATTGTTTTTCACATCTACAAAAATTAATGTCTAAGATGACAGGTTATGAGGTTGGTACTTATTATCATCATGCTCATAATCTACATTTATACGACGATAAAATCAAATATAATGTATAACATTTATCATATCCCTGGTAAAAAGATAGGGGTAACACGTGATCTTCCTAGTAGGGTTACGAAGCAACAAGGTTATGCTTTAGACGAATACGAAGTTCTACTTACTAGCGACGATATAGATTATATATCAAACATGGAAATAGAACTTCAAAAGTCTTATGGCTATAAAGTAGATCGACAATCTTATAAGAATTTAATCAATAAAAACAAGAAAATGAACATTAACGCGACAGAGCAAACAACTACATTTCCAGTTCCACTTAACAAACTAAAAGGCAGGTTATTAGATGCAATAGGTTTAACGTGGAGCACGCCTCATGGTGATTTTACAATAACAAAAGATAACATTAAGTGGATCGTGGCTCACGCTAGAACATCTATGTTTAATAGTGAGAGATCTTATGTATATAACAAAGCGATGGCTAATGAGTTTATAAGTGAACCAACTAAAAAGAAAAAGAAAAAGAAAAAGAAAAAAGACGTAGAATTTGCAGGCCTTGTTAAAGAAGTTATGAACCTAGCTGATGCTCCCTCTGACACAGTGTATGATGACATAAGAGCTTGGGCTAAAGCAAAAGGTATATACCAGTCTGGCGATTCAAGAACTCAGTACATTAAACTAATGGAAGAAGCCGGTGAATTAGCTGAAGCTTTATTAAAAAACGATGAGACAGAAGTTATTGATGCTATCGGCGACATGGTTGTTGTATTAACTAACTTAGCCAAACTAAGAGGTCATAATATAGAAGACTGTGTTGCGTCTGCTTACGATGTAATTAAATCTAGACAAGGTAAAATGGTTAACGGAACATTTGTAAAACAAACATTATAATATGAGTAAAGATCAAATATATTTTAGAGATCCAGTTGTTGAACGTGTTGTAAACAAGTTTGTACAGAGATCAAATGTAGGCTTTGAAAAGTATGGTAGAACATTAGACAGCGAGAGAACTGGTGGTCATAAAAACTTATTCGGTTATCTTAATGACGTGCAAGAAGAATTAATGGATGCAATATTATATCTTCAAGCGGCTAAAGAAGAGTTATCTGACTTAGCTGAAGACGCAGAATTAAAACGTATAAACGTTATAGCTCAGAATGGTAATGATGGAGAGCATTACAAACCAGGTCCTTGCGCCTGTCACGATAAAGAAACTGAAGATGCGGAAGCCGTTTAAAAGAAAGAGTACAAAAAAAGGTCCAGTAAGAGCAAAGAAGGTATCATACGATGGTATCGACTTTGCCTCAGGGCTTGAGAAGCATATGTACGTAGCTTTAAAAGAAGCAAAAATAAGATCTAAGTACGAAGGAGAAACATTTGTTCTACACGCTGGTTTTCATTTTGAAAACGAAGTATATGAAAGACAAGCTAATGGTAAAGGAGATTATAAAAATAGAGGTTGTAAAAGAATACTACCTATTAAATATACTCCTGATTTTATTGGTGAGGATTTTATAATAGAAACTAAAGGTAGAGCAAACGAATCATTTCCTATGAGATGGAAGCTGTTTAAACAGTTGATAGTTAATCAGTTTCCTGCAATAACATTATATAAACCACAAAATCAAGCAGAATGCCAAGAGACCGTAAGATTAATCCTTTTGAAGCGAAAGCAATAGCTAGAAGGAGATACGCTGAACGTCAAATTGATAAGTATGTCAAATGGAGTTGGAGTATAAAAGGTAAAGTATCATATAATAAAATAGTTAAATTACAAAAAGAACATAAAATAGAATGTTATG
>Ga0307993_1000407_pt1 | contig 14816 bp, 18 predicted proteins | sample EllFjometagen260_FD_203163 | JGI IMG/M metagenome (GOLD analysis project Ga0307993, IMG submission 203163) | Marine microbial communities from Ellis Fjord, Antarctic Ocean - #260 | ecosystem: Environmental > Aquatic > Marine > Unclassified | place: Southern Ocean | collected 2014-11-02 | reverse complement strand
CTAGAGTTTGTCGACGACCTCAATGACGATGACACTGTGTTTGACTCAAACGGCATAAAGATTATTGTTGACAACAAGTCACTAGTAATGATTGATGGCACAGAACTAGATTACACAACAGAAGGACTTAACTCTGGGTTTAAATTTAGGAACCCTTGGGAAGATGCGCAATGCGGTTGTGGAGAATCTTTTACGCTTAAAAAGTAAATAAGAGGTTGACACCTTAGTAAAATAGTGTTATTATATATGTATAGTTTAAAGCTAGGCACTGATAACTTAATACAAAAGGGTAATACACACTATGGAAAATACAGCACTACGTACCGTAACGCCAAATAACGCAAAGAAAAGCATTAGACGTGCTTTTAAAAAGAAACGTCCGTTGTTTCTTTGGGGACCTCCAGGCATTGGTAAGTCGGACATTGTTTCACAAATTACAGAAGAGTATAATAATTCACTATTAATTGATATTCGTTTATCATTATGGGATCCTACAGATATTAAAGGCATTCCGTATTTTGATCCTACTATTGGTAAAATGGTGTGGGGTGCGCCTGAAGAATTACCAGATGAAGAATTAGCATCACAGTACGATACTATTGTACTATTCTTAGACGAAATGAACTCGGCAGCGCCAAGTGTACAAGCGGCAGCATACCAGTTGATTCTTAATCGGAGAGTAGGCAAATACAAACTACCAGATAATGTTATTATTATGGCAGCTGGTAATAGAGAAGCAGATAAAGGTGTTACATATAGAATGCCTGCTCCGTTAGCTAACCGATTTGTTCACTTAGAACTTGTACCCAGCTTTGATGACTGGTTTCAATGGGCAATCGACAACAAAGTACACACTGATGTTGTTGGTTATTTGACATTTGCAAAGAAAGACTTATATGACTTTGATCCTAAAAGTCCAAGTCGTTCTTTTGCTACTCCACGTTCATGGTCGTTTGTTTCCGAACTAATTGAAGACAATGACGACGATGAGAATACCACTACTGATTTAGTTAGTGGCGCAGTAGGCGAAGGCCTTGCTGTGAAATTTATGGCTCACCGTAAAGTAGCGTCGACTATGCCTAATCCAACAGAAATATTGGATGGCAAAGTAAAGGAGATGAAGGCAAAAGAAATCAGTGCCATGTATTCCTTAACTGTCTCACTCTGCTACGAACTTAAAGAAGCATCAGACAAAGGTGATAAGAAGTTCGACGACAAAGTAAATAACTTCCTACGCTTTGCAATGGATAACTTCGAAACAGAACTAGTTGTAATGGGCATCAAACTTGCTCTTACACAATATTCACTACCAATCGACCCAGATGAAGTAGAATGTTTTGATGAATTCCATGAGCGATTTGGTAAGTACATTACTGCTGCTCAACAGGCATAGTCATATAGGGCGGACAGTATTAAACTACTGTTCGCCTTTTCTTTGGTTGACACAATGTTAAAGCAATGTTATAATAGTAACATAAACAACAAAGGGTAAGATATTATGAGCGTAGAAGGTACAAAAAACTGGACACCCGATCCAGACATTACTCCAGAAGCACTAGCAGAAATGCGGTTAGATGTACTTGATCGAATTATTATTGCTCGTGTAGGTCTGTTGTTGCGCCATCCATTCTTTGGCAATATGGCTACCCGTTTGCAAATTAAAAGTGCAGATGCGTGGCTAGGTACTGCCGCAGTAGACGGTCGTAACTTGTACTTTAATACACAGTTCTTTAATAAAATGTCTAACAAAGAAATTGAGTTTGTTATTGCACACGAAATTTTACACTGTGTATTTGATCACTTAGGTCGTAGACTTGATCGCAATGCAATGATTTATAATATTGCTGCTGATTATATTGTAAACAACTTACTTGTACGAGATCGTATTGGTACAAAGCCTACATTTATTGATTGCTATCAAAACTTTAAATATGACAATTGGTCTAGTGAAGATGTATATGACGACTTATATGAAGACGCTAAGAAGAACGGCGAAGAGTTTTTAAAGCAACTAGGTGAAATGTTAGACGAGCATATTGACTGGGAAGGCGATGATAGTAAGCCAGGTAATAGCGGCGCACCTGCAAATGGCGGCGGAGATGATCCAACTAGTAAAGAAAGCAGTAGTCAGCCTGTTTATTCTAAAGAAGATTTGAAAAAGATTAAAGACGAGATTAAAGAAAATATGATCTCTGCGGTACAAACATCAGGTGCAGGCAATGTGCCGGGTGAAGTTGCACGTATGTTTAAGGATCTTACAGAACCTAAGATGAACTGGCGTGAACTGCTACGTCAACAAATTCAAAGCACAATTAGAAGTGATTATACATTTGCTCGTCCGTCACGTAAAGGACAAATGAGCGGTGCTATTTTGCCAGGTATGAATGTACAAGACACAATTGATATTTGTATTAGTATTGATATGTCAGGTTCAATTGGTGAAATACAAGGCAGAGACTTCCTAAGTGAAGTTAAAGGTATTATGGACGAGTTTCCAGACTACAATATTAAAATATGGTGCTTTGACACGCAAGTATATAACGAAGAAGACTTTAGTTCGGATAGCGGTACTGACTTAACAGAATACGAACTAATGGGTGGCGGTGGCACAGAGTTTATGTGTAACTGGGAGTATATGAAAGATAATGATATTCAACCTAAGAAGTTCCTTATGTTTACAGACGGATACGCATGGGATAGCTGGGGAGACGAAGACTACTGTGATACAGTGTTTATTATTCACAGCAACCGTGATAAAAATTTAGAAGCGCCGTTTGGCCATACAGCACATTATGAGGAAGCGGCTTGAAGTTAAAAGAACCAAATCCTTTAAACTTTTTTGAAATACGTATGGCAAAATTGCCACCTCCGTATTACGAATACATTCTTATACCTACACGATACAATATGACCTCCAGTATTGAGAAATGGATAGAATCAAACCTTAAAGGCAGATTCTACGTAGGGAAATCCGTTGGAGTTAATAACTCAAACACAATCGAAAGCATGACTAAAGTGGGGTTCGAAGATGCAAAAGAACTTTCTTATTTCACTTTGGCATGCCCTTATTTGAAATACAATTAAATATATAGACAACACTAGGAGTATACTATGTCTGAAGAAATTAAAGAAGCTACTGTAGAGAATACAGCAGCACCGGCCGAAGCAGCAGCCGAAGCCCCGGAATTAACCGTTAACGACTTGACTGCAATTAAACAAGTAATTGACGTAGCAAGCCAGCGTGGAGCATTTAAACCAAATGAAATGGTTTCCGTTGGAACCATCTATAATAAATTAGAATTGTTCCTAAACGCAGTACAGGCACAACAACCCAAAGGAGAATAACATGGCAGAGACAAAACATGTAGGTCGAATTGAACAAACTAGAAAGAAATGCGGTGTTGTATATCGTGTTGTTCCTGGTGAAGCGGCTAGTTGTATTGTAGTAATGACTGAAAGTTTAGATGCAGCAGACCATGACTCATTTATTAACTTAATTGATTCAGCTACCGCACAAGACGCTTATGAACTAGGCGAAGCAATGGCAAGAGCACAACTATCCGATGGTAGTAATATGCTTGCACGTTTTCATAAAACTGGACGCATGCAAAAGGTTGCTAGTAAACTAGTAGAAATGACCCCTAACAATAATGCATCTATTAATTTAGCTGAACTTAATAAAATTATTGCTGAACAAAAAGGTGTTACTATTGCTGATTTAGCCTTAGGTGGAGCAAAGCCTGAAGCAAATCCAGAACTAGCTAATAACGCTAGTGCAGCAGACGCTTATACTAGCGGCACACCTGTACGTGAAATGGGTGCAATGGACGAAGCAGTTGACACTAACGAAGGTGTAATTACTGATGACATGCTTGCTAAAAAGTTCCGCAGTGATGCAGATCGGTTAAGCAAAGAAGCAGCAGACTTACGCAGACAAGCTGAAGAACTAGTTCCAACTAAGAAGGCAGCAACAAAAACAAAAGCCGCGGCGAAGAAAACCGCAGCTAGTGCCTAAAAAGAAACAACTGCCGGCCGCTGTTATTGATACTTGGCCTGAAATTTTTAATGATTTGAGCGTTGATGTTGTGCCGATAGAATATTTGCATAGCATCAACGTAAAGTTCATTGACGGGAAAATTTGGGAGATCGATGTTAAGAAATCTCTCAAAAAACCAAATGTAAACATAGAAACCGCATTAGAAGAACTATTTGCACATTACGAAGAATCAATTGACTCTATCAACTTTCGATTAGATACTGAGAAAGTTAAATACGATATTAAGAAGCGTACTGCGCAGTTTATGAAAAAGCGGAAATAGTCTTTTTGCTCAAAAGCATAAATACATATAATGAAGAACATGATAACATCCAGGAGTTTCTAAATGGCTTTACAAGTTAGACGCGGCACAAATGCAGAACGATTAGGCATTACACCTTTAGCAGGTGAGTTAATATACGTTACAGATACTAAGCAACTGTACATAGGCGATGGTACTACAGTAGGTGGTACTACATCTATTGCTAATACTATTGACTCAGTAGTAGCTGACACCTCGCCGCAACTAGGTGGTGAGCTAGACTTAAACGGTAACAATATTACTGGTACTGGAAACATTAATATTACTGGAACAATTAGTGCTAGTGGCAACATTAACTTAGGTGATGGTGTTGGTAGTGATATACTTGTTATAGGCGGAGCAATACAAGGACATTTAGTTCCAGACACAGACATTACTTGGAACTTAGGTTCAACATCAAAGCATTTTAACGAAGCATGGATTAGTCAACTTAATGTAGAAAACCAACTTACTGTTGGAAGAATCATGGGCGATCTTATTGCAGACGATAGTACTGTAGTATTTGATGCGTCAACTGGACTTGTTGCTGCTGCACAACTTACTGGCACTTTGCCAGCAGGAGTTATTCCTTCTGCAATGTCATCTAACATAACTGGTAACTTAACTGGTAACGCTGACGGTGCGCATACAGGAACACTAGAAGGTGATGTAAGCGGTAGTGTGTTTAGTGATGATAGTACTTTACTAGTAGATGGTGTTAATAGTAAAATTGTTGGCGATATTGAAACAACAGATATTACAGTTAATGGTGAATCTGGGATAAACGTGGTAGGCGTTGCAGGTGGGTCTATTGGACCTAAAATAGTAGTTAATAGTTCACGCGGAACTATCGCGGCTCCTACAGTAGTTATTGGTGGTAGTGACGGTGACGGTCTTATGGATTTACACGGCACAGGATGGGACGGCAACAGCTATGCCCTTGCTGGCATAGTTAGAGTCGGAGTTGACTTAGACTCTACAGTAGCAGACGGAGTTGTTCCAGGAAGAATTAACTTTATTACTGCTAACTCATCAGGTTCTCTGGTTAACTTACTTACATTCAATAGCGCAGGTAATTTAGGTATTGGTTTACCTAGGCCACTTCAAAAGCTTCATGTAAACGGAAACGCCCAAGTAGATGGCTTTGTGCAGTTTGGATCATTAACAACTACACAACGTAATGCTCTTACAGCCGCTAATGGAATGGTTATTTACAATACAACAGATAACAAATTCCAAGGCTACGAAAACGGTGGTTGGGCTAACTTAATTTAAACTTATAAAAAGTTAAAAGGTCTTTGCGATTAATTTTGCCTTGGCCTTTTCTCTTGATTGCGTCTACAGTAAATATCTTAGGCATCTTGTAATGTGCTAGTTTACTTTTTAAACTATCTATATCTACAGTACCTACTACTTCGGCATATACAGTATCATACCCAAATACAACTGCGTCGGTAGCACCAGACTCTAGTAATGCTTTTTCGACTTCATACGGCATGATTTTCCAACCACCTTTAATGATAGTTTCTTTCTTACGTCCTGTAATAAACAAAAATCCATCATCATCTATATACCCTAGATCACCTGTAGGGAATGAATTTGCTATAATCTCATTATCGTCTGCAATAGTTACATTCATCTTATCTAATACAAACCCTACACTATTGTACTTTTGTGGATAATGCATAATACTAATAGTGCCTAATTCGTTTACACCATAACTATCTGTTGTTAGGCAATTAAAGAATTGTTGTGCTTTAATCTTAACGTCTTTATACATAGGTGCACCAACAGTGCGTATATGCCGTATAGTCATATTATTGTAAGGAATACTAGGATCCATCATTGCTAATAACACGTTGGGGCTTCCAATAACAAATGTTGGAAGTACCTTAGGCCATTCTTTCCACGGATCTTTTAATACATGATATGTTGCGCCGTACTTATAACAAGCACAAAACGTTTGGAACCCAATGCATACCCAAAGTGGTATAAAGTTTACTGTACTGTCTGTGTTATTTAATTTTGCATGTATTTGTATATTATTATCTAAACCGTCAACATTGTATTGTTGCTCTGATATAGCAACAATACGCGGTTGTTCTGTACTGCCACTTGAACAAATACCAGCAACTTCATCTAAATTACATTGATTGTATTTTGGTGCTGGTAATTCGTCATGCCACATTTCAATGTCATATGTAGAATTTTCAAACATTGTCGAGTGTTCATCAACTATTACCGGGCTACAAACTTTCATAGCACCAAATATTTTAAAAATGTTATGCCAACTACTGTGTATACCAATACGACAAGTTCTATCGTATCCGGCTTGTATTAACTGTGCGGCATATGTATCAGCAATAGTATCAAACTGTTGCTTAGTATACGATTCACCGTCTTCAAAATTAAGTATTATATTCACAAATGTCTTCTTCAATTATTGTTAGATACTGCCACCTAAATTCTTTATTAAATTTAAGTGTAGCTAGTTGAGTAGTGTGACCGTACCTCTCACTAAGATATTTATGGTTAGGTTTAAGTTGGTTGAACTCTTCTTGATCCATAACTTTTCCTAAGTTACCATACCGTACCATATCAAACGATCGATCGATATTTTCAATCATAAATGCATGATGCGCACCGGCTAAACTGTAATGTATCGGAGGCGGCTGTTTACACATGTCTTTAAATATATTATATTTGTTTTGACCGTTATCTTCAGTACCTACTATTACTACAGCATTGCTATAATCTTTATCAAGCAGTTCTTGTGTAATACCTTGTACTCCGGGATAAAACAAATAATTTTTTATAAAGCGTTCGTGATTTATTAGACCAAAAAACCCACCTAAACTAAAACCTATATGAACAATATCACCCTCAGGAAACTCTACATCAGCTATTTCATTAAACGTTACATCGTGTACATCTTGTAGGTCACCATCACTCCACCATAGGTTCTTAATTCCATGAGGAGTAAAATAATCTATAAGATGTACATCGTATCCTTTACTTTCAAAAAAGTCACGGGCGAAGGTTTCAGCTGAGCCGATTCCCCCGCTACCGTGTGATATAACTATCTTCATTTAAGGCCTAGTTCAATTTTAAATACACTCTTGAGGCCAAGTGCTTCTGTATTAAATAGTACAAGATCTTCTAGTGCATCAACAGTAACTAAAGTCATTAATGTATCTCTGTGTGCATCGCCTTCAGCACCAATTTTCCAATCGTATTGTCCAACCTTCTTTTCAATAATTGCGCGACTGCCTGCATTAGTTGACATTTTAGTTAGTGCAGTTTGTAATGCTTTTGCATTTGGATTACCTTTGTTTACCCATAGTGCTTTTTGCATGCCATCTCTAAAACTCTTAACAAGTTTATATGCATCATAAAATTCACCACTTGGATATGCACCCCATTTTGCTTTATACAGTTCTTCAAACTGGAAGCCTGGATAGTTTGGATCGTCTGCATGTGAACCGTCTGCTTGTAGAATACCGTGATGAAACCATACTTGGGCATTTGTATCAGATTCTACATGTTTCTTATATGCGGCTGGATTTTCTCTAGTGCCGTTAAGTTCGCCGCGCTTAAATGCAAGACGTCTTTCACTTCCGCTCATGCCTTTAACCCATGTAACATTTTTTTTGAAACAACCAATGTATGATTTTACTGTATCTTGTGGGCCACAGATTAACATTGTAAATGCATACGCTTCTGGAGTTTGTCCACTGCCTGCGGCAAAACTTGGATTGCTCATATCAGCACCAACACGCTTGCCTGCGATAATGTTTAGATTCATAAGTCCGACACTTTCGTATTGGCGATAATCGTAGTCAACGTTTTCTTGTAGGAATGCAACGCCATTGCCACCATGTGATACCATAATAACTTTATCGTCATCTCGCATCTCATTGTGCCAAGCATTAAATCCTGGAATATCTCTTGCACCCGGAATGTGCTTAATGTTGATATCTTCACCTAGATATTTTTCTAATTCTTTAGCAACAATTTCTGCCCAGACACTTGTGCCGCCTCCTGGCTTCTGTGGTACTACCATTGTATAATCTGCTTGTGCTACACTTGCAATCATTGCAAATGTAAGTCCTAGTAATAATTTACGCATAATCTATTTTCCTTTTATTAGTTAACCCCCATACTAATGTTATAACCGTTATAACAACTAGTACTAAGAATATATTGCGATCTAACAGTTTTTCAACTGTGTAAAGTCCTGACATCTGTACCGTTAATGCTTCTATTCTGTCAGATAGAATAAAAGCAAATAGCAGAGCAGGTCTGCTAAATTTGTAACGCTTTGCTAGTAGCCCAACTACACTGCATACAGCAAGCATAAAGTAATCTTCCCAACCGCCTGTGTACTGTACACATGCAAGCACTATAAAGCCCAACAACACTGGAAAGTAATACTTGTAGGGTATTTGTGCTATTCGTGCTATAATTGGCGTTGTAAGCAAGCATATAGCGCCTACAAGCACAGTTGCACACATAAAGCCATATAACATACTATCAAAGAATTTAGTGTCCTGTGCTAGTTCTAAGGTACCTAATTCAAAGTCTAAGTATGCAAATAAGCCTATTACAATAGCCGCAAAACTTGCTCCTGGTATTCCAAATAATACTGTAGGAATCATACTAGTTGCTTTCTGTGCATTGTTAGCACCTTCAGGTCCTATAACACCTTTGATATTTCCATTACCAAATGTATCTTTAGGATGACTTGCAACTGTCGAACTATATGCCATCCAATCTGCAACTGCTCCTCCTAGTCCTGGTAACAAGCCAATAAACGCACCGATGAATCCTCCACGCAATGCGTCCCACTTGTTGTTCCATACAGCAAGTATACCTTGCTTAGTTTGCACACCGTTTGCTAGTTCGGGCATTGCAGTGTTAGCACGTTGTTTAAGTCCGTCAAGTAATTCAGGTATAGCAAACAATCCAGCAACCAACGGCATTAGTTGTACACCGTCACCTAAATATTCCCAACCGCCTGTCCACCTGTCAGCATTTGTACTAGGATCAACTCCTATTAAGCCCACACCCAATCCAATGCATAATGCAATCATACTTCTAAACCAAAACTTGTTTGTTACAAAAGTTACACATACCATTGCTAACATTGTAAATGCCCATAGTTCAGGCACTCCAAATATCATTATTAATTGTGTATAGTAAGGAAGAAAAAAGAATGTAAGTGATCCCCATAACAATCCGTTTAGTGTGCTTGTAGTAACTGCGGCACTAATTGCATATGTTGCTTTACCCTGTAGTGCTAGAGGAAAGCCATCTATCATTGTTGCCGCGGCTGAATTTGCGCCAGGTATGCCCAATAGTACACCTGTGTATGTGTCGCCTGTTGTGCTTGCGGCTACAACTGCCATAACAAATATAACTGCTAGATAAGGATCTGGAAATAAAGTAATGAAAGAAAATACAAATATTAAACCCGTAGTTGCTCCTGCGCCTGGCAGGATGCCAATTATTAATCCATAAAATGTTCCTGCTAGTAGTGCCAGTAATGATGCCATTGTTTTTCCTTCTACATAAATATTTATTACACAAGGACACTTTTTTAGAAAAAAGTGGAATTTTTTTGAAGAAAGTGGAAAAAATTATGAATACACGAATTTTTTCGTTAGTGATGAAGCACTTAAAAGATACCTTTAGTCTGCCAAAGTATGACGGATTGCAATTAGACGAGAACAGTGTAATAGATGAGTTACCGTTTACTCCTGTACGTCGAGAGAAATTTGCACAAGCAATTATGCACGAACTAGACATTGAGCATCTAGACTTAATTGGCACTGTTGAAGATTTTGTACAATCATTAGACACGTTTTATATGAAACGTTTCTTTGGAGAAATTTGGCAACCTAACACAGACGACCACACATTTAGTGGTTGGAGTATTGTTGATCGCATTAACGAACGTGATCCAAAAAATGTATTAGACTTTGGGTGTGGCTATAATCAATTTAAGCCACGTATTAAAAATTTAACAGGCATTGATCCGTTTAACGAAAACGCAGACTACATGGTAGACATCTTAGAGTTTAATGTAGATGAAAAATATGATCACATGATTGTATTTGGCAGTTTAAACTTTGGTAACGAAACTGATATTCGAACACGGTTTGATAAATTGTACAACTTATTAGATACTGGTGGAAGAATGTACTTTAGAGTGAACCCCGGTATACTATGGCCTAAGGGTCCGTATGTAGATATATTTCCGTGGAGTTTTGAGTTTGCTTACAAACTTGCTAAAGAATACAACTGTACATTAGAACAATACAAGAAAGACAAAAAAAGATTTTATTTTGAATTACTAAAGGTGTGATCTGTTATTGAATAGCTCTTTACACTTGTTGTAATTTTCTTTATTAATTACTAAGTTTAATTTAGTACACACTTCCTCAAATACATCATAGTCAAGTATATCTTGCACTTCGTCTATTACAACATCATCCTCTGTTGCATATTGCTTGTAGTTCGACAGTTGTACTTCAAAATCATTGTATAGAGCTTGGTGCATAGTAATGCCTTGTTCTTTTGCTTTGTCATTATACAAATCTCCACAAAGATATTCTTTACGTGAAGGATCAAAGTAATAATGAAAACTACTACGCATCCAACGTTCGATTAATAAATCAATGTCGCTAGGTATTATAACAACATACTTGGCAGGATTAAATAGTTTCTTTGTGTCGTCTAGTAGTTCATGATTAGTATAAACAAAATTATTTGGTGTAAGACGCTCTTTCCATTCTTGTATATCCTGCCGAGTAGTAACAATGCCGCGTTGATCAGCAGTTTTTAAAATTGGAGGCACACAAAGCGCATCTGCTCCTGTTCCGCTTGCTCCTTTAAATCGTTTGTTAAAATGCATTTTACTAAATTTATCATCACCCGGCGAACAATACGGAAGCCAAGGGTATTCTCCATTTTGTTCATGATCATACCAAGCAATATTATCACAACTTGCAATCATACGACCGAGCATATGTCCTCCGGCGCCCTGAGGGAAGTTAATTAAAATACAATTATTTTCTACCATAATACCAATAGTTTCCTTTTTCTAATTTTACAATGTCACCTGTGGCAAACCAATCATCGTATACACACATGTCACCTTTAACATAAAGTTCATGTCTTACAATTTTAGTTTCGCAATGCGCAATATCGCCCATGATAGTATGCAACGGCAAATCGTATGCTTGTGCATCCTGCGGCGTATAAGTTTTATTAATTGCCATTGGGCCTACTTCACTCATTCCCCAATTGGCTATAAACGTAGCACCTTTGCTTACAAATTTATTAATACATTCTGCAGGAACTCTATCACTACCACATGCAATAATTTTACCTGTTAGGTCTAACTTGTTCCAGCCTTTAGTTTTTGAAATAGCAAGTGCCATACCAGGTGTTAAATGACTATGTGTAAAGTGTTGTATATTGCTCGCCCAACGATATGGATTAAATTGTTCAATGTATACTTCAGCATCTATTTCAATAGCAGGTAATGTTTGTGCAAGTAGTCCGCCTGCATGATCTAGGCTACATACTGTATACACTTTACTATTTTTTGTAATCTTTTGTACATCGCGAGCCACAAGATTAGCGTGTTTTAATTTTTCTGGGCTTTGATATATTTCTTTTGCAGGACCCGAAGTACCACTAGAAAATATACTAGTCCCGCTTTTTAAAATGTTTTTCAGTTCCATCCGTAATCTTCTTAGCTAGGTTGTAGGGTGTAAATGCAAATAAAAAAGGAAATATGGCATGTATTGTGCCGGTTATAAACACTAGTAGTGCTAGTATGTTAAAGTACATTGCATAATAAAAGTGTTTAAAGTAACCTGTTTTTACTTTTTTTAAATGATTCCAATCCATTATACGCTCCACATGTATGCCTCAGCATACGGTTCTTCCATCCAATTTGGAATATTTAATGTTTTTGGTCCAATAGTTAATCCATAATATATAGCAAGGTAAGCATATACATAAGACGGATAAAGGTTTTGTTTTAAATTAGTTTTGTTTTGTATACGCTGTAATAAAGTTGTTTCGCCGTCTAATTCTGCATAGTGTTTCCAAAAAGATGTATCGCTTCTACTAGTACAAGCATAGTGATGCCAAATAAAATCTGCTACTTCATCAAATACTTTACCAACTGCACGATTATATATTTTTTCTCTATTAGGCTTGTTTAATACTTTACTTAATGTTTTTATTTGGTGTATTAATAAACTTAATCCGTTTGCTTCCATGGGCTCGATGAATCCTGCACTTAGTCCTACAGCAACAGTATCTCCCTGCCAAGAGTTTTTAAGTCTGCCTGGTTCCCATTTTAAAACACGGAAGTCTGTTAAAAACTTTCTATGTCCATTATTTTTCATATATTCTTTTTTAGCATCTTCTATACTAAGTTTACTACTGTCAAATACATATCCGCAACCAACACGCTTATCACTTAGGTAAACATTAAAGTCCCATCCATAATCACGTCCTACAGTTTCTGAATAATTTTTTGTATCTTCTTCGAGACGTCTAACTATACAAGTGTCAACAAGTGTGTCTGGATACGTGTGCATAGTTTTGTCAAGCATTAGATGTCTACCTAGACCTGTACAATCAATATTTAAATCTGCTTCTGGTAATTCATCTCTTGTTACTGTAGCATACACATGATTAATATCCTTTGTATACTCTTTTACAATTTGCCAGGCCTGTGCCGCGTCAATATGATATGCATAACCGCCCCAGTCGTTTGGATCGTACAAGTCGTATACACTTTCTTTTGTGACAGTGCCGTTTTTGTACTTTTCAAACCATTCGTCAAATCCTTTGTGTATAAACATAAAGTTCAAAGGATCATCGCCGACATAATTAAAATTAGTTTTTACATTGCCTTCTTTGCGTACACCGCTACAACTTTTAATCCAGGCTTCTTCTGGAATATTAAGTTCTTCAAAGAATGCTCTCACGTTAGGCATAGTGCTTTCACCCACACCAACCGCAGGTATATCCTTAGATTCAATTAATGTGATTTCTAAATTAGGATGATTCTTACGTAGATAGCCGGCTGTCCACCAACCACTTGTTCCGCCGCCAATAATATTAACTTTCATATATTTTCCTTATTTCAAAATACCTGTCAACATTTAGTTTCCATACACTTTGCATAGCATTAAAAATCTGTTCATCACCTTGATAAGAAACCATTCCGCCTTTTTCCATAGCGGTAAAACTGTTGTGTATTCTATTCATTCTACCACTGTTGTCTTTATTAATATTAGTAGTAATATATAATGGCTTTCCATTTGCAAATTCTATGTGTAAGGGAAGATGCTCGTATATTCCCCAACTTTGCATTTGATATCTATTTAATCCTTTCATAGGCCTTGCCCATAATTGGGCGCCTCTATAAAGAGCTCTATAGCCGTCTTTGAAAGGATGAATGCCTGTAATACTCACAATAGTTTGATTATCATAAGTTGCGTACCACATGCCGCCTTGAAGACACCAATCCCACCGCATTTCTTTTAGACTGCTATTATTTTTATAACCTAGCAGAGTACATTGTGATATGAAGTCTTCTAATGCAGGAGTAACTTCTGTTATTTCTTCTGTATAATAATTCACTTTGCTTGCATGCGCTCAATCACTGACATTACTGTTTCTTCATTAGTTTGTACATTCAGTACAATCATATAAGCATCTTCACTACCTGCATTAAATAAATGATGCTGTTTAGCTGTGTTTAAAAAATACGCTTTGCCATTTTTCCAAGGTAATACTTTATCTTCTAACATAAATGTAAACTTAGGATATTCCATATTCTTCATAGGTACAATAATTCTAAAAGAATGTAAATCTGTAGATTTAAAATCTCTGTGTGGTGGAAAGAATCCCCCTGGGGGTATTTTTAAAAAATGAGAACGCCCTACATACGGTTGCCAATGCTCGCATAATCTTTTAATTTCAGGATGATCGTATACTGGTGTAGGAACATTAATGTCCATCTCTGTGGGCATTGAGGCAGGATCTTCTGCGTAAAACGAATCTAAGTCAGGACGTCCGGAAACTCCTCCATCAAGACTTGTAATACTCAAGCCGTACCTATTAATGTTTTTTCTTGGATTATACTTTACATATGTAAAGTTTTCTTCTGACCATTTTACAATTTGCTTAGGATTGTCTAGCCCAATGTCCAATTCTATAAAGTCACCATAGGTGCATAATGTAACATATTCTAGCATAATTTTTCCTTACGTTCATATTGTACTTATATAACCAAAAGTACTAAATTAACAAATACTGGTTTATAAATTTGATTGGCTAAAAGTTAGGTTCAACTCTAATTAAGAGCCATATTTTTGTATCTTTTATATAACGGACTGTATATAGTCATTAACGTATTATATAAGCAGAAAAAATACTATATGTTGT
>Ga0307993_1000406_pt1 | contig 14829 bp, 14 predicted proteins | sample EllFjometagen260_FD_203163 | JGI IMG/M metagenome (GOLD analysis project Ga0307993, IMG submission 203163) | Marine microbial communities from Ellis Fjord, Antarctic Ocean - #260 | ecosystem: Environmental > Aquatic > Marine > Unclassified | place: Southern Ocean | collected 2014-11-02 | reverse complement strand
CCCAGCAGCAGTCGACCCGGTTAATGAAGGAGCTAGCCCAGCAGCAGTCGACCCGGTTAATGAAGGAGCTAACCCAGAAACAGTAGTCGACCCGGTTAATGAAGGAGCTAACCCAGAAACAGTAGTCGACCCGGTTAAGAATAAAGACTCTGGGCAAGAAAACTTATTTAACAAGACCCCCGCGGTTAAGGGCAAGCCGCTTAGCGCCAAGATGACGGAACTAATATTTAAGGGCGCTAATTTTAACGCTGTTTTAGATGCCCTAATCCCCACTTTGAAGGGCCCTTCGCAGCGGCTGATGCGTAAGATACGTAGTCAAAACTTAACCCCGACGATTGAAGTTGCTCCTACTGAAACAGGAACTACCGGGTATTACAACGCAAAGACAAACACTATAGGGCTTAACCCTACAGACGGCTTAACTCAGGGCACGTTTATACACGAGGCAATGCACGCTTCGTTAGCACAGGCACTTAACAACCCAAACCTAGCGGTTACTAAAGAACTATTTGCTTTCTTCTCAGATATACAGGCTTCGCTATACGGGTTCTATGGCGGAACTAATATGCAAGAGTTTGCGGCGGAGTTGGCAGACAACCAACAGTTAATTGCTTTGCTTAAGGGGATGAAACCACCCAAGGGTAACCAGAGTTACTTAGGCTATATAGCAGATATTATCGCTAGGTTCTTTGGGTTCCGTAAGGATCAAACTGCATACACCGAGGCCGTTAGGTTAGTCGAGAACGTGCTAGATATAGCCCAAGACGTAGAACCCACGCTAGACGCTAAACTGTTTAATGGCACTCCCGCTATGGGTAACTCCGCTATGGGCGAGTTAATTACTACAGGCTCTACGTTAGTTGGTAATACAAAAGAAAACTTACGCGAGACTATTTCTAGACTTACCAATGACGCAGGGGCTAAGTCCTTGCTTAGTAAGGCTATGAGTTTTCTTCGCCTTAATGATTTAATCCGGTTGTATGATAAAAAATTACCCCAGCTAGTAGACTTACGTGATGCCATACTTGGCAGGCAGGGGCGAACGCAAGCCGGACTTGCTCGTATTCAAAAAAACTATCGTAAGTTTAAGAAGATAGCTAAAGCTGCGGGCCCTAAAAAGTTAAAAGAGCTTGGGGATATTGCATCAGCCGCTCGTAGGGGACGGTTTGATCTAGTGGGCATACATAAAGAGTTTGACCCTAGCAAGTTATCGGCGACGGAGAAGGCTGAGTTTACTGCACTTTCTAACCGGTTAAGGAACCTAGACAAGACCGGCGAGTTGCAGGGTATGTATAAAGACATAGTTATGGAGTACAAAGATGCGTACACCCAACTGCTTAAGTTTACTTTTGAAGGGGTAAAAGCGGGGAAGCAAAAAGATATACTCATACAAGAGTTTACTAACAACAATCCTATTATTGGATATGTGCCGTTCCGTCACCCCGGAGACTACTTCGTAAAATACAAAGACATGGAGAACGTCACGTTTCAAGTTGGATTTGAAACCAATGATAAGAGAAAGGAGTTTATAAATGCTAATAGAGCCACAATACAAGAGAGTACTATAACCACTACAGACCGGATGGAGGAAGTGTCTTTCGATGGCACCGGTATACCTTCAGGCAGTTTCGTAGCCAAGCTAATGAGAGCGGTCGACACTCAAAGCCAAAAGGATCAAATTTACCAAGTAATGCTGTCTATGTATCCTGATTCTTCTTTCATGCAACGTACACGCAAGGGAAAGGAAGTTGGCGGGGAGAACAGGGACCTGCTGCAAGGGTACTCAGAAACTGCACTTAGGTTTAATAGCAAACTAGCTAACCTAGAATATGCACCAAAGGTTGAAGCGGCACTTGAAGCCATTAAGGAGGCAGGTACTAAAAGAACAGACTTAGAAAGCGGTACGATTCAGGCCGTTGCTAACGAGATAGGGAAACGTAGCGGGTTTATACGAAGCCCTAGCTACCCACGAATGACTGGGTTCCTAACAACTGCGGCGTATAACTTATACTTATTGGGTAGTGTGTCCGCGGCGGTAGTTAACTTAAGCGCCATAATAATGCTGGGCTTACCTAAACTTGCAGCAGAGTTTACTTTTGGGAGTGCTAATAGCGAAATGCTAAAGGCTATGAAAGTAGCAGGTAGGCGAGGGGACAAAAACTGGGCTCTTGATAAGAGATACAAAACCTTAGTAGAGACTCTGGATGAGTTCGGGCAACGAGAGCACACCCTACAGAAAGAACTACAAGACGGCGCTAATGCTTCGGTTGAGGGTTTTGATTCTAAATGGGAAAACTTTTTAAACATGTTGTCTTGGCCGTTTACCGCGGCAGAAAGATATAGCAGAGCTACTGTTGCTATAACAGCATACGAACTATCATTAGCTTCAGGTAAGTCAGAGCAAGAAGCGTCCGTGTACGCTCGGCAAGTTGTGATGGATGTTCACACCACAGGCATGGCCGCCGAAGGACCGCGGCTGGCGCAAGGCGCTATTGGTCGAGTTATGTTTACCTTTAAATCTTGGATATGGAACAGCGCAGTTCAAACGGCATTCGCTGCGAATGAGTCAGTAAAAGGTGCAGACCCTGAAGTTAGACGTAAGGCTAGGTCCGAAATAATAGGCATCTACGGTATGAGCGCCACAGTAGCGGGAGTTAACGGCCTACCTTTCTTTGGTGCCGCGGCTACCTTTGCTAACATAGTTGCAGCCCTTATACCGGATGATGAGGAAGAGCCTTTTAACGCTAGATCAGGGACTCGTGAGTTTGTAGGGGACTTCGCCTTTAAGGGTCCGCTCAACTGGGCTACTAACCTAGAAATTTCTAACCGTACTGGTATTGCAAACGGATTATTATTTAGAGAAGACCCGTACAGCATTGAGCAAAACGGCTATGTACTGACAGCTATTATGCAGGCTATGGGCCCAGTAGGCAGTTACGCCCTTGGGGTTGAACGCGGGGCAGGTAAACTGTTAGCCGCTGGAGAGTACTCCCGCTTTATGGAAACTATAATGCCCAGTGCAGCGCGTAATGTACTCAAGGCAGGTCGGTACTACTACGAGGGGGCCCGTACTATAGACGGTGCGCCAATAGATATAGACATAAATGGGTACAACCTGTTCATGCAAGCCTTTGGTTTCACACCGGCTGATTTATCTAACACTTACGAGAAGAGGGGTGACGCAGCTAACTACGAATCCAAAGTGCTGGCCCGCAAACAAAAAATATTAAGGAGGTACTACATAGGTGCAACTACTGGGGACATGGAACTAGCTAATGAAGCGGCTATGGAACTGATGAAGTTTGCTCAAAGGTATCCAGCTCTAGTTAAGTCAAACACCTTGTCGAGCTCGTTTAAGTCTAGGCAATCTTATGAACAGAAATTAATTGCGGGGCTTAAGTTTAACGACGCTCTTACCCCTGAATTAAATGAGAGATTCTTTGACGATATTGCCTAGACTCTCCATACACGGATGCCCCGCACCCCGTCTTCTATAACTATTTTAGTAACCACTTGGTACTTGTGTTTATTAGTTTCAGTTAATATAGCTAGTCGGGCTTGCGGAGGCTTAAGGCAGGGGATAAAGAAAGATGCCCCCGCCCTAAACGCTTTCCAGTTAATCTGGTAGTCCAGCTTCTCCACTTTCATTTAACTCTTCCGCTAGAGGAACAAAAATCTTTGCATCCAATCGACCACCAAACTCTGGGTGAGCTGTGTCAAATACTACGCACCTCGTAGCTGTACTAGCCCCCATAAAACCTTTACCTAAGTGAAAGTTCTTAGTCTCTAATATCATGCCCTGTTCTGTTAGCTCCTTAACAAAAGACTTATAATCAATCCCGTTTTTAAGGAAGTCCTCACGTAGCCTACTTACTGACACGTACATCTTGTTTGTATCAGGCTCAATCCGAATATATAAACTGCCTCGGGGTTCTAGCAAAGGTGCTTTAACCCTACCCGCACGCCTATCGGTTCCGCTATCTACCACTAGGGTGTGAATCAAGTTACGGTTTATAAACTCCCCGATGTTGCCTGCGTTTGTATCAAGGGGCGCAATGGTATCATCTCGCATAGTTGTAAGTATGGGCGCAGTGCTTTGGTATATACGCTTCATATCAAAATTTATAATACCCAGCTCGGTAGCAATCATACCCGCGGTGATGTTAGCCGCAATAATAGCGGACCAGTTTCTTTCTCGTTGAGTAAGGTTAAGCTCTGAGTCTATCTTTTTTTGTACGCCTTTAATACGCTCTTTGACAGCATCTAAATTGGCTATAACATGTTGCATGAAGGGCACAATGGCGTGTCCGTAATTCGCATTTAACTGGTGGTCAAACATCTCTTTACCCTCTGCTGTACTTACAACGCTAACGTCTTGGTACTCTATAACAAACTCGATTATCCGCATCAGCTCCCCATCTGGTACTCCCTTTAGGCCCTGTAGCTTTTGGTAGAACGAAGTGTTGGATGTGGTTAGCGTTATGGTTCTCCAAGTAGTAAGGTTCTTACGGTTGGCATTAACAGTCGCTTGCCCTCTCTCTTTACCCTTACCCTGTGAACAAGCGTAGGCAAATCTACCTACCTCCTTGTCTTCCATGTTAGTGAGCTCGTCCATAGTGTTTACTATACTGTTGAAAACCCCCAGCTTATTTATCCTGCCTACCATTGTGTCGTCTGGAGTGCCCAGTAACTGCTCGGGGTCCCCACATATACTGTTTGCCATACGTAACACTGTAGTCTTTCCAGTACCTGCATGTTTATGCACAAGGTTAATCAATGCTCCTTTCTGCCCAGTAAGTTTAAGTAACGGAGCCCCGAAGCCACTCAATGCAGCGAATGCTTGTACCTCTAACCCGGGCCTGTTGTAAATATTAAAAACCTCTTGCCACTTCTCATACGTGCCCCGTGGTGTAAAGTGCGGCGCATATGACTCGGTTATGCTTGACGCTGGGGAATGGTAACAACCATCTACCGTTACCTCTCGTTCTCCGACAATAAACTTAGTGTCGTTGTCGGCCCATCCTAGTTGTACTCTCATAAGTTTTGCCTTTTTTGTATCCTGCATTTCTAAAATTGAATTAACTACATAGTCCGCAAGTAGTTTCTGTTGTACTCGATGTCCAATAATCCCGTACTTAGCCAGCCGCTGTTGTAGTTCTCTTTGCCCTAGGCAATCAAACTTAACCGTGAACTCCCGTGTTCCATTGTGTGCAGTATGCACCTTGAATACACCAACATCGCCGTCTTCTGGGTCGACCATAACTTGATCTAGATAAAAGTCGTAGCGGTACACGAGCTCAACATCTTCACTACCCGTAAAGTACACCCCGCCTTTCTCGCCTAGGGCGTAGCCAAGAGGATACTTGTTAACCGCGACCGACTTAGTAGGTAGAAGAACCTTACCTAAACTTATAGGACTAGTAACCTTCCCCTTGTGGAGGCAGCCATCGCACCCGCCTTGGTTATTTTTCTCGAACTCTAGGCAAGAATGTGGTCCTTTAATGCCTACAATCTTTCTCTCCACTGCATTGTGGTTATAGTCTGGGTGGCCCGCCGAAAGTTTATGTATAGCTAAATCCCCATCCTCGCAATGCTTTGCTATAGACAGAGAGTTAAACCATCGGGGCTCGGACAAAGTAGTCCTGTTACGTAAGCAATCCCGTAGCTGTAGGCACGAGTCCTTCCTAACTAGAATCCTTTTAAAACTATTGTCCGTGTTCTGGTCTAGTAGCTTTTGAAGGACAGACAACTCGCGCTTAGGTTTAGGGGCTTCAACTGCATCTGAGTCGACCCCCAATATTTCTCGTAAGCTATCTGGTGTTACTCGCGCTTTGCTTGGGCGTAATACTTTTACTTCCTTTGCGGGTTGGGATTTTTGGTTAAAACTCCCCGGTACTCTCAATATACGAGACACGTCAAACACACGGGGGTCAGCGTAGAACTTCTGGGTGACACAGACCTGTTTCAATCGGTCAGCGATAGGTGACCATCTGTCCCTAGGGACTTCTTCAGTCAACGCCCAATAGGCATGTAGCCCATTACCCGAGTCTATAATTGCAGGGATAGGTAAACCCACAGTATCGCAAAACTTTTTTAGGGCCTTACTAGCTGTGGCTTTATCAACATACCCTTTGGGTAACCCTGTAGACTCTTCTATTTCATTTGCCTTAGACTCTCCACAGTCTATATCTACCCAAACGGATTGGAGAGCTTCGGAATTATCAGAGGTTCTATTTTGATTTGTTTTAAACTTAGATAGGGCGAAGTAGACATGTTTGTTTTGCTGTACAAACTGTTCAACTATTGTATCTACTTCTGCCCTATCTTGGGTAAGCCTAGTATCTAAAGGGCCACCTTCAGCCATACCAACCACACAGTAGTAGCCGCCCGAAGGTACTACGTAGTCTATGAGGTTAAAGTCTTTCATAATTGGCGGTACTCCGCTATTAGCATAGTTATAGCATTAGTCATTCGACTAGAGGGCCTACTTGCACCAGAAAACCAATTGTAAACAGCCATTCGACTGACCCCTAGCTCAAGGGAAACTTTAACCACAGGCACTTCTTTACGGATGCACATGCGGCCTAGCTTCACCCCGAGATTGGTTTTATCGGCTTCCTTGTTCAGCCTAACGAGTCGTGTTGTATACCCGTAGCTCATTAGTCTTCCTCACTACCCCAAATATCTAGGATTTCCGATACCTCTTCATCTTCAGCAGGCGTAGGCTCCACAACTTTCTTTGTGCGCTTGACCGGCTCCTTTACAGCTTTCTTAGGCGGGGGAGAATCTGCAAACGGGTCCGCGTCAAGTTCGGCATCTGAACTAACTACCTTCTTAGCCACGGGTGTTACTTCTACCTCATCCACCTCATTAGGTTCTGCAAACATACTATTCGGATTGTCCGCAACGAAGCCGCCTTCCTCTTGCTCAAATGGTGAGGCAGGTTTGTACGGTACGTACTTTATAACTTGCACCCCGCGTAAGCGTAAGGACACACCAGTAGAGGCCATCTTATACGGAATCATCTCTAGGGCTGTGCTTACTGTGCTGCCTGTAGTAAGCATAAATCCTTCACCAAGGCGCTCGTTCTGGGCATCAAACTGCGGAGGGGATTCAGTTCTTTCTCCATTGTATGCCGCCTTCAAAACTGCCTTGCCTAGATAATTTCCATCCTCTTGTTTCTTGAAGGGCATCTCTAGCGTATCAGGCCAAGACTTATCGCGCTTAGAGGCATTTGTGTAAACCCCTTGCATAACGCTATAGAGCTCTTTGGCTTGGGCCTGTGTCATTAAGAAGTCCAGCTCATACTTAGCGCCGTCTTCTAGTGCATCACATGGAACGCTCTTTCCGTTCTTACCCGCGGTGTTATCAAACCGGTAAGGCTTGTCTAGTCGTGGGTATCGGGCTTCTACGTTCTTCATAATGTGAGTTTGATTAGCCATAAATAGTTCCTCGGTATCCTGTTCAAAAGGATTGGTTGAAGGGGATGCAGCTTTAATTAGCCTTTCCACTTTTGCTAGTTCTTCCTCGGCTAAAGGTCGAACTGGTTTAAAATAAATGCTGTTGTATCCGTTAGTCTCACTAAAGTAAATCTCTGTTAAGACTAGTCCTACTTCTTCTTTGTGCTGGGTTAAATACTCCGTGTAACTACGTAAGCTGTACTGGTTAACCTTCTTAGAAAATAAACTCTGACCAGTTAACCTTAAGCTACATACAATATTAGCCTCCGGTATCGCTAACTTAATTACGCTGAAAAACTTACAGGGTGCGCCACTACTGAACCCACCCCTTCTAATACTTTGCGAGCAGTCTGAACAACGGGCTGCTTGCGGCTCTGAAACTGCTGAGCTGGGAAACTTACCATCTCTGGACCAGCACACTTTCTGCTCACCTTTATAGTAGTTCCTAGACAATACCCCGCTACTTATTATTACCACTTCTACAGAGGGCAGAGTTTCTTTAGTGTCAGGGCGTATAAACAACCCATCCTGAGACTGCAACGTAATCATTTTTTAGTTGGTTTGCGTACTGATATAACAAACTTTCTGTTTATCTGAAGTCCGGCAGGGGACAAGTCAGGATGGTCTTCTAGAAATTCTTTCATGCTGCTGTTGGAAACTCTTTTCTCTAGTAAGTGCAGGGCATCATGCTCTTTTATAAACTTGTGCATTTGCTCCCAATCGCTGGTCCAGTAGTTTGCCTGTACCCTTCTTGTCACCGTACCGGTGTTTGACTTTACACTATCTAAACCTTGCTCCTCACATAGAGCTAAAAGATTTTCTGTGATTACTTCTTGCTGTGCTTTTATATCCTTAATCTCATCTTCTTTAACTTTAATAGCTTCACGCATCTTAATGTAGACGCTGGTAAGCTGGGCTGCTGTTTTCATATCGCTCTCCTCAATAGGGGGAAAGAAGTTTAACACTTAATATTACATTGTCAACCGCTTAGCTCCTGTCTGTACAAATCAATTATTTTAGCGTGGTTAGTAATGTTAGCTCTGAGCATCTTGTAGAGCCTACCTTCAACCTCACTCCCAGTAATATGCACAATCGTCATGGGGTTGTGCTGCCCCGGTCTATCTATGCGAGCGTTTGCCTGCAAGTAAGTCTCTACGCTAGTAACTGGAGCGTACCAAATAACTGTATTAGCCGCCGTTAAGGTAAGCCCATGAGAAGCTGCTTGCGGTTGGATAATAAGCACCTGCGTAGTATCTTTGTCTTGGAAGTCTTTAATTATCTGGTGTCGGCGGTTCACTGTTACCTTGCCAGATATAACATCGCAAGTTACTTTCTTCTTAGTTAAAAATTCTTGCAGTAAGTTTATCGTGTGAGTGAACGGCACAAATACTAATACCTTGTGCGAAGATTCCTTTATTACTTCCAGCACAACTTGAAGCCTATTGCTTACATCAAACTCGATGACTTCTTTAGTGTCCGTGTAGACCGCACCTCCTGATATTTGAAGTAGCTTGTTTATATTAGTGGCTGCGTTTACTGAAGTAACTTGCTCCCCACCTGCTTCCATTGTCATTTGCTTCTTGAGTAGCGTGTAGTACTTTAATTGTTGTGGTGTAAGCGCCGCGTACCTTTCTACTGAAGTAACTGGAGGTAGGTCTAAGCACTGGTCTTTCTCAAAACGGATAGCAGGTTGTAGTGCGTTGTGTACTACTGTGTCGGCTTCAGGTTTAGGGGACCACTTAAACTGTGTAACTCTGTACAGAACCTTGTCTCTAAACTGCCCGAAGTATCGCGGTACTTTATCAGGGCTAACTAACCTAGCCAGACCGAACGCATCAACTGGAGACTGCGCCGCTGGCGTACCGGTAAGCATCCAAAGCCAAGGTATACCCGCGCACAAGTCCCTGAGTATCTTCCACCGATCAGTCTGAGCATTTTTATAAGCACTGGCTTCGTCCACAACAATCATGTCGAACCCGCCTTTAATTATTTCTTCTTTAACAACTGCAACCCCGTCAAAGTTTATGATGACGAACTCGGAACCCGCAGCAATTATCTTCCTGCGTTGGGGTGCAGCTCCATGCGCCACCGAACAACTGCGGTGCATAGCAAACTTAAAAAGGTCCTCTTGCCAAGCTGATTTCATAATGGACAAGGGGCAAATAACTAACACTCTTTTTATCTGGCCTAGTTTCATTAAGTAATCTGCCGCCCATATGACGGAAGCTGTCTTACCTGTGCCTTGCTCGTTAAAGCAAAAGGCTTTCTTGTGTAGCGTAAGGAAAGCTGAAGTTTCTTTCTGGTGGTCAAAAGGAGTGTAGCGTCCTGTCCACGTATAGTCCCGTGTTATGGGGGATGGGGCCTCAAGGTTTAGAGTAGTAAGCACCTGTGCCTCTTGCATATTCCAAGGCAACGCCAAGGTATAAACCCCGTCTACCTCGGAAATAATCTTATGCTTCTTTACCTTCTCCGTAATGAGATGCGGTTGAGTGGTACTTAAGACTATAGCCCTGTCTTTAACTATTCTCATACCGTCTTACTACCCTTCTTCTTTTTCTTCATAGCTCCGGTACTGGTCCGCGGGAAAGATGAGTTGTTTGCCTCCGTCTTAACTGACAGATTGCTGCGGGCGTTACCCCCACCTTGCGAGAGTGGGGTCTTGTGGTTTACGTGCATACCATCCCCCTTAGCTACTTTACCTCCAGCTACCATTGTAGCTCTAGCAGAATTTCGTTTGGCGCGGTTCTTCTTTTGTTCGGTAGTGCCTTGGTACGTGTCATACTCTTTCCTGTAATTTCTTGGCTTCTTAGTAGGCATTATCTTTCCTTATAGTGTTCACATTTAGTTACCGGACACCAACCGCATAGTGGGGTGGATACCGCATTCCATACTCCAGATTCTTCAGCGACTCTAAGGCGTTCAAGGTCGGGGTGGAACCCAGCAAAATAAGAGTTAAGCAACTCTCGTTTGTGTTTCTTACGGATGAACTCATTACTTACTACATAAAGTAGTGCTGACTTAACTGTGTTTACTTCAGGGAAGTGGATGAAAGTAGCAGCGGCTAGGGCATCGAGCTGGGCAGTATCCGCGTACTTTGCATTCTTACCTGTCTTGTAGTCAATTAAAAATGCCTTATCCCCATCTACAATAACAAGGTCAGCTATGCCCCGCCACCAAACATCTTTAGCGAAGAAGCCGCAAGGCCCTAAGTTTGTGCCATCATAAGTAAGGCCGTACTTAATTTCGCAATGCTTCTCCCCTCGTATATTTTTAAGAGAGGTTAACATTTTAGTTATGAAATCAAATTTCTTAGGTATCTCCTCTCCATTTTTTATGTGCAGCTCCGCAGCTTTGTGAAGTTCATTGCCGTAGCTCATTGCTACGCTGCCCTTATCCTTAACATCCTTAGCTACTTTCAGATGATAATATTTTTTAGGGCATTGCTTGAATGTACTTAAGCTACTGTAAGACCATGCAGTGGGCATATTTATTTTCCTAAAGGGAATTTACCAATTCTAAACAAGACTCCATCGGAGAGATTGCGCAGCTCCCCAGTGTCCGGCTTACTTATACTACCACCAGTGCTCAAGTAGGCTTTAATGTCCTCGGCTAACTTATCCCGTGCAGTATCTTTGTGTAATACCTGCGCGAGATGGGGCGAAATATACGTTGGCTTCATGTGGCTGCTCTCCCTAAGAATTGTTTATTCATTTATCAACTCCATGAATTTCAATCAAGAGGTCTATGCAATGCTTAGCTTTTTCTAAGTCTTGTAGTGGGCTACCCTTCTTCTTCCAGCGAGAAATGTATTTCACTACGTTGCCCTCTAGTAAACTCAAGCTGTTCTTCTCAGCGTACTCGGCTGGTTGGATGGGCATGTCTTTGTAGTGCGTCCCACCGGTTTGTTTGTCTAGCGCATTATCGTCCGTATCAGCCTTCTTCCAAGCCTCCAAGATAAGTTTGTTTCTTATCTCTGCTTCTTCTTGCGGTGTTGCCGGAATCTCTTGCATCTGTCTTCTCCTTAGTTTTATTAAAAATTCTATCCCAATTGCTGCTGACCTCACTAGGCGCTACCGCCACTGGCCTGCGCTTACTACCCTTGCTCATAGTTCTTCCCCCTCACCCCATGAATTTGTAGCGGCATCTGCTGCACGCTGTTCTCTCTCCTCCTCTATATCGAAGGGGTCTACGTAACCTTCTTCCTGCTTCCGCAGGTACTCGTCCAACTTTATATACTGTGGGTCTTTACTCATCTTCTTCCCCTTTTCCTCATTAAGTATATAGTCACAAAGATGGTTAAAATTTTTTTTGACGAGCCTAGGCTTAAGGTCTGATTTAATCGGTTCACATACTACGCACCTCGCCCGCTTAAGTATCTCGGCTTTATAGAACGTTCTGTTTCGTGTATCAAAGTTTCTAAGGTGCCCACATTCTAAGAGTAACGTCCAACTTCTCCTGCTGTAAAACTTATCAAACCTCCCTTTAGAACCCCTACAAAAATACTCTCTATCAATTACTTTCATGGTTATATACTCTTTGGTTCTTATACAGAACAACAATAATGTACGGGCTCTTAGCTAATGCACTACGGTATCTACATCCCACTGCGCCATTTGGGCATCTATAAGGTCTTCGTCATCTTGGTGTTCTAGTAAGTCCCAAGTATGATCCAGTACTTCCAATAGCGTATCCTTATCAACTCCGGTAGACGCGGCCAGCTTAACAACCAACATCCCAAGAGTGGTTAAAGCAACTGCAATCTTATTACTCTCGGTAATGCTCTCGTCATCGTCCAGCTCATGGCTGATAACAGTTACCAGTTTCGCCTCTAACTCTTTCATTAGTTCGCGTTCTTCGATATTTAACTTATTAGTTCTTGGTGTTCGTCCCATAACATTCCCCTTGGTTTGTATTAAATAGGTTGCGTATCTGTAGCAGGTCTAACCTCCCCCAATTCAGAGACTTAACCTTACTACAGATACGACTAGCGTATCGTGCTTACACGGCATGGGCAAACGACTGAGAACCGTTGAGGCGTTGCCTCCCACACTGCGGGTGTTTTTTTAAGATTGCCCACCTCCCGCTGGGACAAGACCTACTTCGCTATTAAATAGGAGTAGGCCCCATGCAAACTAGCAACTGCCGTATGAAACCCCATACCCACCTTCGCAATCAAGGGGGAGGTCAGGGGCCCATTTAGGTCTAATCTTCATAAGTTCTTCGACACGCAGCATTGCTTCTTCAACACCTTCTGTTTCAGCAAGTGCGCCTATCGCATCGTGAACCGTCATAACAACTTTAAATTCCTTAGAGACTGCAAGCAACTGCTCGCCTATAACAATCCGTGAAAGTGCTTGGCATACATTCTCTACCACCTTACCACCGTATATCCTAGTGGGAACTAAAGTTCTACCCTTGAGTGTATCGTACAAAGTTTCTGATTGGTTATCCTCGTCTACATCTACCCGCAGGTTTGGATAGCTTACATACAGGCCATTAGGTAATCGTATCCCATCTGTACCATCAACGAGCAAAGCGTTATGGTGTCCTAAACTGCACTCCATATCCCTTTGCATAACCGTTAGGGCAGTGCCTGCTTCTTTCCATAACTTTGGAATCGCAGGATACGTATCTCGGTATACGTTAACAATCCGGTCGCATTCTTCAAAAGGCAAGTGAACATTAAATTGAGCTAACTGTCTTTGGAAGCGAATAGGTCCCATGCCGTACCCACAACCCAATATCGTAGTCTTACCCACGAACCTTTGGTCTTTAGTTATGTCTTCAATGCTTTGATTATAAATAGAAGAAGCCATCATCTTGTAAACGTCATCTCCTTGTTCAAATGCTTCTACTAGGCTGTCTTCCCCAGCTAACCATGCGAGCATCCTTGCTTCGATCTGAGACAAGTCACAGTCGATAAACGAGAAGCCCTCGGGAGCTCGCATTGCGTGCTTTAGTTGCGAACCGCGAGTTAGGTTCTGCATATTTATCTTATCGTCCCCGCCCCACCTACCCGTATGTGCCGCGTAGTATCTTAATGGAACGGGCAGTTTGCCTCGGTTTGCAATACCTATAAAACGTGCAGTGCGTGTTTCCTCGATGGTTGACTTAATACCTAACCTTGCAGCAACTAATGCTTGCACTTCGGGGTTTTCATGCGTTGATAGCTTCTTGAACTCTTCATCTGTCTTAGCAAAGGCAAAGGCTGTTTTGCCAGTAGTAGGGCTTATCTTGGTTGGTGCTACTACGCCATAACTTTCTAGTAGCTGGGCAAACTGCGGGTTACTCGTTAGCTGCTTGCGGTCGTGAGCCACCCTCGCCATGAGTACTGCTTTATCTTTTACTATATTACCTAAATGATTCTCTAGTATCTCCTTGTCTAGCACCAATGCTGGTTCGGTAAACATACGCATCGTCAGGTCGATAAGGTCCAGCTCAAATATAGGCACTCTCTTGACTAGGGTTTTAAACAGTTTATAGGTCAAGTCCACATCTTGTATGCAGTAGCCACCGTAGGCTTGCATCTCTTTTTCAGTGAAGTCTAGCCTGCGCTTACCAAGGGCATCGTTAACCTCTGTACCTTTCTGGCCTAGGTTGTAGTGCTTGGTCAGCGCATCCAAACTCCCGCCAACTTCTATAGTGTGAAGCGCCCGCGCCATAGACAGCGTATCAACAATCTTCTTAGGGCGTATGTCGAAGTGCCAATTAAGTATAGCCATGTCGAACATCGCATTGTGGGCAATAGCCGCGCTGTTACCCCAATCAAAGCCATCCAGAAAAGTTTTTACCTTTTGCTTAGAGCCAGTACACCACTGGGTCTTATCATGATAGTTAGCCCCTGAAGTCTTGACTGCAACGCCAATGACTTCAAACTTATCGGCGCGTATGTACTCCTCTAGGGTAAACTTTCTTAGGCCATAGTCCTTTGCGTAGTAGGTTTCAAAGTCTATAGTTAATATATTCATGGTTGTTTGCCCATTGACAGGAACCATATAAGGTTGTTATCTTTTGTAGTAGCGGGGGGTGAGCTCGGCCCTTCTCTTATTTCTTCTTGAGTTTGTTTCCAACGCCTCCCGCCAACACCCATCAAGTGCTTCATTACTTCTACATCAAACGCTTCTCGCTGGATTTTAGTATGAGCGTACCTTAACTCTTCACGCTGGGCATCCGTTATAAAACCCCTGCTTTTATCGGGGTCAAGTAGTACCCGCGCAAAAGTCACCCAAGGGTCATCTTGGTACGGCCGAATTACAAAAACTTCAGGGTTTGTTTTCATATGCCGCATTATAATTTCGTAGCCGGTGTCACTCATTTAGTGCCTCCTCTAATGTTTGTAGGTTCTTCTCATTTATTATTAAAGCTATAC
>Ga0307993_1000405_pt1 | contig 14888 bp, 21 predicted proteins | sample EllFjometagen260_FD_203163 | JGI IMG/M metagenome (GOLD analysis project Ga0307993, IMG submission 203163) | Marine microbial communities from Ellis Fjord, Antarctic Ocean - #260 | ecosystem: Environmental > Aquatic > Marine > Unclassified | place: Southern Ocean | collected 2014-11-02 | reverse complement strand
TTAAAGTTAGATTTGGCCAAGTAACATTAGGTATAGAAGATGGTGTAGTTATCTTAAGAAAAAATGGTGAAAAATTAGATCCGACTACTATACCTGGAGGAGTAAGCTTAGTAGCTAGAGCGCAAGAAGGCTCTGCTAACTTACAAAAAATATTAGATATAGTAAATAAAGAAGAAGGAACAAATATTAAATCTATTCCTTTGAAAACTTCTATAAGCAAAAAAACTTATGAAAAAGCTGTAAACTCAAAACCTTATAAAGAGTTTATACAATTAACAGAAGAATTGGATAAATCAAGAGTAGCTGATCACTATAATAAAAAAGGCGTATACTATATACAAATAGGAGGCAAGGGCTTATATTTTATGGGTAAAGATATACATAATTTAGGCGTACCTGAATTAGATGCATCTTTTAAGGGAACAGTTCGAGTTAAAAGAGGATCTGTTCAACAAAAAGGTACGGTTTACATGAGCTTAATATCTGAACCAAAAATTGTTGCTAGTACTTTAAAAAATTCATCTTATACTCTTGAAACAAAAGAAGGTATTGAAAAAGTATTTGGACAACCACAATTACGATTGTCTAAAGATTTAGATAACGAATTTAATGATATAGTAGAAGGTGCAACAGGTGTAGAAAGTAAAAAAAGATATTCTGACGCTAAAGGTAAAGTAAGAGGTAGAAATAAAGGCAGATTTAAGTTTTTTATTCCACCATCCGCTGATGATTTTGCAGGTCTTTTAAGTAGATTACTAGGTACAGGTACTAATGGAGATGCTAACGCGGCTTGGTTTAAAGAAAAATTGTTTAATCCTTTTGCTAAAGGTATTAGAGATTTTGAATCTTATAAACAACAAACTACCGCTATGGTAAAAGCTTTAAAAAAGCGTGTTAAAAACATTCCTAAAGGTTTATCTAAAATAGGTGATACTGGATTTACAAATGAAGCTGCAGTAAGAGTATATCTTTGGGCTAAAGCAGGTGTTGAAATACCTGGTTTATCTAAAACAGATCAAAAAGAATTAATAGATTTAGTAAATAATAGTCCAGGTTTATTAGGTTTTGCTAAAGAATTAGAGCAAGCGTTTAATGGCTACCCAGAACCAGACAATGGATGGCTAGCAGGTACAGTTACTACTGACATTATTAACATGGTTAACACCGCTAAGAGAGCCGAATTTCTACAGGAATGGCAAGACAATGTGGATGTAATATTTTCTAAAGAAAATTTAAACAAACTTAGAGCAGTATACGGTGACAATTACGTAGAGGCTATGGAAGACATGCTTTACCGAATGAAGTCTGGTAGAAATAGACCTTCTGGAGCTAACAAGCTTACTAATAAATTTATGAATTGGATAAACGATTCTGTAGGTACAATAATGTTTTTCAATACAAGATCAGCATTACTACAAACATTATCTATAGCTAACTTTATTAACTGGGGGGATAATAATCCTGCTAAAGCCGCTGCAGCATTTGCTAATCAGAAACAATTTTGGTCAGATTTTGCAATGTTATTTAACTCTGATTTTCTTAAACAAAGAAGATCTGGATTAAAGAATGATGTGAATGCAGATGATATCGCTAGTGCAGCAGAATCTGCTACTAACAAATCAAAAGCAGTGTTGTCTTCTATATTAAAAATGGGATTCTTACCTACACAAATGGCGGATAGTTTTGCTATTGCAATGGGCGGTGCATCATTTATAAGAAATAGAATTAATAAATACAAGTCTGAAGGATTAGACACTAAAGCTGCTGAAGCACAAGCTTTTTTAGATTTTCAAGAAGTAGCAGAAGAAACACAACAATCATCAAGACCAGATAGAATATCGCAACAACAAGCAAGCCCATTAGGACGTATTATATTAGCTTTCGCAAACACGCCTATGCAATACATGAGATTAACTAAAAAGGCTTTCTTGGATCTTAAAAACAACAGAGGTGATACTAAAGCTAATATATCTAAAATAGTTTATTATACTTTTATTCAAAACGTTATATTTTCTAGTTTACAATCAGCTTTATTTGCAAGTTTAGCATTAGGAGATGATGAAGAGGAAATGGATAAAAAGGAACTTAGAATAGCAAACTCAATGATGGATACTATACTTAGAGGGTTAGGTATCTACGGAGCTATAGTTTCTACTGGTAAAAATATAGTAATGGAAATTGATAAACAATCGAAAGCTGACAGACCTGATTTTACTAAGGCTGCAGATAAGGTTCTGGATTTATCACCACCTTTATCTTCTAAAATACGAAAATTACAAAGTGCTGGTAGAGCATTTAGTTATTCCAAAATTAGAGATAGAATGGTTGGTTATGGCTTAGATAATCCTGCTTTTTATGCTGGAGGCCAAGTTGTATCTGCTTTAACTAATGTTCCTTTAGACAGAGCTATTAAAAAGGCAGATAATTTAAGAGTAGCTATGGATAATGACACAAAATTATGGCAATCAATAGCATTGATGTTAGGTTATAGTCAATGGGATTTAGGATTAATTGAAACAGGACCTAAGAAAAAAGGTTTTGGAAAAGTAAAAGAGTGGAAGAAAAAGTGGAAAAAGATTAACTGGGAGAAATAAAAAAATATGAACTTAAGTGAATTAAAATTGTATATTATAAACGGAAGTACAATAGGTGTAACCACATATACTCAGATTGAGGATTGGTTAAAAATAATATTGTTAGTAGTTACAATAGGTTACACAGTAGCAAAATGGTCTTACGTAAAGAAAAAAGATGATGAATGAAAATAACAAATAATTTTAACTTAGATGAATTTCAATGCAAGTGCGGTTGTGAAATGCCTGAATTTGTAAAGAAAAACGTAATTACTTTAGCTGAAAACTTACAAATAATAAGAAACGTTGTAGGTAGACTAGATTTAACTAATGCTTATAGATGTAGACCTCATAATCTAGATGTTGGAAGTAATGATTCATCTCAGCATCCTTTGGGTAAAGCTGCAGATATTAAATCTAAAAAATTATCTGTTAAAGAATTATCAAAGATAATAGAAGGCTTAATAAAGTCTGAGGAAATTGATCAAGGAGGATTAGGTTTGTATAATACATTTACACATTATGATACCAGGGGAATTAGAGCCCGCTGGTCTAAAACAATAACTAAATAAATATGAGAACAAAAGGAATTGGGCCGCAAAGCTTAGGCTTATTAGGAAACAATGGCTATCACATAGGATCTCCTGCTAAGTTTAAAGAACATAAGATGTATAGCAAATCTGGCAAAGAGGTTAATGCTGAAACAAATCAAGAACACTTAGATCTAAAAGAAGATGGCTACGGACATGAATCTCCTGCTAAATGCTGGAAAGGTTATAAACGAGTGTCTGGCACAAAGAAAGGTGCTAAGGGTAGTTGTAAAAAGAAATAAAAAAAGGGAGGCTAACTAAACCTCCCGATTTTTCAACTAACTAACTAACTAACTAACTAACTAACTAACTAACCAAAAGTTATTATACTATATAAATAGTTATAACTCTTATCCATCACACGCTATGCAATCATCATTCATTGCTTCCTGTGCAATATCCCCACGTAGAACACTTTCTGTTCTTGTATAATATAAAGTCTTCACTCCGTTTTTCCACGCTTCCAGGTGCACTTTGTTAAGCCACTTCGGTGTAGCTTCACTTGGAAATGCTAAATTTAAACTTACTGATTGATCTATATATTGTTGTCTTAATCCGGCTTGCTTGACTAACTCCAATTGATTAATTTCCTTAAACGTTTTAAATACTTCTTTAGCAGGTATGTCGTGACCAACAACAATCCCATCAAGTTCTGGTATATCTTGAACCGAACCTCCGTCAGCCAATATTTTATTCCATATTGTTTCATTGTTTAATTTATGTTTTCTTAATAACTTAACTAATGTAGGATTCTTCCTTATAAAAGTTCCTTTAGCGCTTTGCTCTGTAAATACATTAGCAGCCCAAGGTTCTATCCCCGCAGAAACATTACCACTAAGCTTACTATTAGAAACAGTGGGAGCAACAGCACGCAAATGAGTATTACGCATACCAGTACCAACACACCATAAAGGTTCGCCATAAATATCGGCAAGGTCCATTGAGGCGCGTTCGCTTTCAATTTTAATTTGCGAAAATATTTTCCTAGTTTCAAACTGAGCGAGTAAACCTTCGAAAGGAATTCCCTTTTCCTGTAAGTACGTGTGCCATCCAAGTGCTCCCAAGCCCAATGCTCTCCCCTTCTGTGCAGATCGAATAGAATTCTCGAATCCTCGTAAGCCTTTTGCTTTTTGAATAAATTCTTCCATAACGCCATCAAGAAAATAAATGGCGTCATATATAAGATTAGTGTCTTTCCACTCTTCATACTTAGCTAAATTTAATGATGATAAACAGCATACAAAACTGTGATTTTCATCGGTATGCAGTGTAATTTCAGAACATATGTTAGTCATATGAACTTTTAATCCGTTTTGTTTATATGCTTCAGGGTTTGCTTTGTTAACATTTCCTTTAAACATGATATATGGTTCTCCAGTTGCTTTTCGTTTTCTAAGAAGTTTACTCCATCTATTCCTAGCTTCTGCATCGCCTTGTTCAAGCTTACGCATAAATTTATCACCGACAATTGCGCATTGATGTAAGTTAAGTGATTGTCTATTGACGTCACCTTTTGGCTCTCTAATTTCAAGCCAGTCTTCAAAATCATCGTGCTCAATGTTAATGTTAACGGAAGCAGCTCCTCTTCTGACAGATCCTTGATTAGTTGCGAGTATTGTTGAGTCATAAATTTTAGCGAAGGGTACAACTCCATCTGATGTTCCATTACCTGTTATTTTAGCGCCAGCTGGCCTGATTTGATTAATACCAATGCCAACTCCTCCTCCATGCTTAGCTAGCAACATCATTTCTAAATTCTTTTGACCTATATCTTGGATAGAGTCTGCAACATCAATCCCAAAGCAACTGATAGGGAGGCCACGATCAGTACCAGTATTAGATAAGACCGGACTGGCAAGACATAGCCATCCATTCCATATGTAGTTAAAAAACGTTTCAGCCATTTCAGGCTTATATAACCTACGAGCAACTGTTTTAGAGACTCTTTGGTATGCTTCTTTAGGCGTTTCTCCGTCGAATAAATATCCCCCGGATATAGTCTTCTTGTATACGTCTGTATTACCCCACGAAGGGTAATCTTCTCCTTTAATCCAGTTTTCATTCCACATATTATATTTCTAGTTTTTTCTCTGCAATATCTTCCGCTGCTTTTGTCTGTAGTTCAGAAATAGCATGATCATACCCAGGCATTAATTTAATTGTTTCTAAAGTACCTATTCCTAAGTCTTTAAGGTTTTGAGCTTCTGCCATAAGATAGTTTGTTATCTTACCTAAAGTCTCAATTTTATTTTTCATTTCTAATAAAGTCTGTTCTTTCATTTTATTGTTTTTTAAGTTTACCAAATATCTTCATAATCTTCACCTTCACCAGCTTTCGAGTAATCGGTCGGACGAATAGCAAAGAAATCAGTATGAGTGACGCCCCCGGTAAGATGGTAAAACCAATCAAGGTTACCAGCTGCATTGGTGTCATACGCGAAATACGATCCCAAGTCAACATACCCGAGTTCCACAAGTTTTTCATTTGTTCTTTTCTTTATAAAGTGTTTAAGATCTATTGCTTTAATACCCTCAATGTCACCCATTTCAAACATCTTATCAATATACTTGGTTTCTAATTTAACCATTGCTTCAGCAGCAATTATTATATCTTCACGACATAAATGTAGTAATTGATCATCTTCTTCACACATATGACGGAATAACTGACAACCCATTTTACTATGTAATGATTCATCTCTTACAGACCATTTCATTTGTTGTCCGATACCCTTAAGTAAATTACGCAACTGAAAAGAATAAAGAACTGCAAAAGCAGAATACAAGCTAACACCTTCAGCGAAAGCTGAAAATACAGCAAGAGACTTAGCAATGCCAGTTCGACTGTTACCACTATAAGCAACAAGATTATTAAAACGCTCAGCTGTAGCAGGTTCATGTAGAAATGCTTCATAATCTTCTAGTTTTAATGTTTCGTTTAAATAACTGTAAGCTACAGCGTGTACCGTTTCTTGTGACCCAAACATCATAGCCATCTGCTGGATTTCGTGTTTAGGAAACCACGATACAACTTTCTGGGTCCAATAGTCTGATACCGCGCATTCTGTTTGTGCGAATCCAAGAAGTATGTTCCCGACAAGGTGTTTTTCTTTTTCATCTAATTTTTCATTCCAATCTTTAATATCACTTTGCATGCTTATCTCGGTATGTAACCAAAATGCTTGTGCTTGCTTTAACCATCCTTCTGTGTAGTATTGCGGGTACTCAAAAGGCTTATACGCTACGCGCTCATCGAACAGTCCCATTATTTATAAATGGTTAAGGCTAGATCAACAAAAGGTATGTATAGCACATAAGTAGTTTGTTCTGATTCAGCATACGTTCTTATACCTAGGCATATACCTGGGTAAGTTCCTAGCTCTAGGACCCAAGCGCCTTTATTTTCATCTTCTTTAAAATTCATATAATTCCATGTTTTTTTTGTAGTTCAACTATATCTTTATATTTGATTTTCCCTTTAACCTCCCAGCTCCATTTAACAAACTTGTCTATTTGGCGCTCAGCGTATTTTTGTCTCGCTATTTTTTTTGCTTGGAAAGGATTAACCTTACTGTCTCTTGACATTCTAATTGATTTTGAGGTTTATATATAGTATATCCCGGAAATTGATTAGTTACTAATTGTTTAAATAGTTTCCATCGCATAGGGAATGACTCATTAGCTCTACCTTTTGTTTCAATTATAAAATCTTCACCTATAAAGTCTGGAGTATATTTAATAGGTAAAATTCTTTTCTCACCTCTATTTTTATAATCTCCTTTACCATTAGCTTGTCTTTCATAGACTTGATTCTCAAAATGAAAACCATTTAATAAAACAAAGGTTTCTCCTTCATATTTGCTTTTTATGCCCGCTTCTTTCATGGCTACGTACATATGCTTTTCAAGTCCTGAAGCAAAGTCGATACCATCATATGATACCTTCTTCGCTCTAACTGGACCTCGCTTGCCGCTCTTTCTTTTAAAGGGTTTTCGCATCTTTTACTTCTAAGTCTGTTAAGTTGACTAAATGCTCTGTAAAATCTTCTGTGTAAACTTCTTTAGCTTTTTGTAAATACAATACAGCATCCATAAGTTCTTCTTGTAAATGATTAAGCCATTCAAACATTGCAGATGGATCTTGCTCAAGAGTTACGCCATACTTTTTATAGCCTACGTCAGATCTTGATACAAACTTTGTTACAACTCTTTCTACAACTGGGTCTCTAAATTCTATTTGTTTTGTTTTCATTATAGTGTTTGTTTTACAAAGGTTCCATTAATCATATTACCCTTGCGATTTTTAATTACATCATAAGCAGATGCTACGCAGTCTTCTATTCTAAGTTTTTCTAATGCTGCTAAGTTAGTCAAAACTACTGTAATATCCCCTATAGCATCAATAATTTCTGCTTTATCATTTTTAAGTAATGCTTCAGCAAGCTCACCTGTTTCTTCAATCAATTTTAAATATTGAGTTTTAGAATCACCAGACTTATATATACCTTTAGCTTTAGCCCATATACGTATAGAATCATAAATAGTTTCACCCGAAATTTGTTCATTAGTAGAGGTGTCGGTAGTGACAACTCCATTTACAAATGAGGCAAAAGATTTATTGTATATATAACATCTTTCACTATTAAACATAGATGTTTTTGCGTTTTTAGTTATCCAAGGAATAGTTTTATTATCTAAGATAAACTCTCCGTGATCTGTTTCCCAGTTCATTCCTATATGATCCATTAGATTACCTTTTAACTTGTTTAATGGTACTGGAAATGTAGTTGTTTGTTCTGTTGAATTTAATTTCATTTTATTGTTTTTATTGATTAAGTTTTTATATGATTGTCTATCAACCTTATAACCATGAGCTTTTTGCAGCTGTATCTCCATGTTCGATACATAATCTATATCTTCGCTTTCAAGTAGAACTTCATACTCGCCTTTAGCATAGCCTTGCTGCTTAGTAACTCTTGTATAAAGATTACGTGTAACTCCAATTTTTTTACCTGGAATGTGATAAATATAATACATAGTTTTCATTATTTTCCAACACTTAATTCTGCTTTAATTGCAGCATAAGGATTGTAGTTATTTAATTTGATTTGATTCTTTTCAGGTATATAAAGTGCTTGATTATTTTTATTTATAAACAAGCCTTCATCTAATTCTAATTTAGGTAGCGCTCTGTTTGCTCTTTTTAAATATACAGCAGCTTGCTCTAAGTGATTATTATATAAATGACAATCACCTAATTGTCCTATTAATTCGCCTGGTTTATATCCAGAACCTTTAGCTAGCATTTCTAATAACAATCCGTACATTGCTATATCATAAGGTAATCCTAAAAATACATCGACTGATCTTTGTTGCCACATTAAATCTAGCTTACCATTATTTATATAAACTTGAAAAGCGTAATGACAAGGAGGCAGAGCCATATCTTTCATCTCGTGTGGAGCCCATGCGCTTACCACCATTCGTCTTGATTGGGGGTCGAGCTTAATGCTATACACAAGATTATGAAGCTGATCTACGCCTTCGAAATCGCGCCATTGTTTTCCATACACTGGACCTAATGTTTCATCAGTTCTACCTGAGCGTTCATAATCTGGTCTCCAATACTTAACTCCATTATCTTCTAAGTATTTAAGATCTGTTCTACCATTTAATATCCAAAGCAATTCTGTTCTTGCTGCATTAAAAGAAACTTTCTTTCCAGTTAATAAGGGGAACCCGTCAGACATCTGGTGTCGTATAGTTCTTCCGAAGATAGATCGCGTCCCAGTGCCTGTTCGGTCCTCCTTATCCATTCCACTGTTGAGTATTTGTGATAATAATCCTCTGTATTCATTTTCTATGTTTTTCATAATAATATTTACAATATTCAAATATTTTCTGCCATATGACAGTCTTCTCGTAACTCTCGGGACTTTGATTTGTCGATCCCTTGTTTGTAATGACAACATACCATTCAGTGGTAGACTTTGCTTTAGGTGCTATAGCTATTCCATTAGTTACACACCATCTATAAGCTTCCCAGTCTTTAGAATCGTACCCAGTTGTACCCATATCGATAGAACCTTTACGCTTCTTATTTGTGCCACTACCCATTTATTCCCATGGCATTTTTTCGCCACTAACATTTAATTGCTCGTGAGGTATAAAACAACCTGACTTTGGTTCCCATTTAAAATGTGCTTCAGCTTGGTTAGTACCTAAGTTTTGAAACTTAACTTTTAATACTTTAGCCTTAACAGTATTGTCATCATAATTTCTATGAACTAATATTCCGTGATAGGATGCATCATACCATTCACCACCACCTTTAATAGAATACATTGTAGGTTCTTCGATTTGACCGCTTTGATTTTTATACATCTTAGTTGGATGAGCAACAATAAATACTAGAACATCATACTTTTTAGCGAAGATTTCAATCTTCATTAAGTATTCCATAGTATATCTATTAACATCCTCAGTCTTACAATCTACATCTCTTACCTTATTAAATGGATCAATAACTAAACATTTAATACCTTTACGTTTAACTAGCTCAGCTCCTTTACGAAGAACAGATTCTAGAGTATAACGTTCCATGTCAATGTGAAAGTAATTACTATTACAATGATCCGCTACTTGATTCCATCTTTCCCCGCCGATGTCTTCTCTTGTTGGCATACCTTGCCAAGTCTTACGCATTAGCTTATGAGCATGTAGATAAGTTGGTTGATTTTCTGGCGACGCAAACGCTGTTTTCCATCCGTAGTTATTATTATATCCGATAACCATTTGATCGACGAAATCGCTCTTACCGGAACTTGGAATACCAGTAACAGTAATGAATTGACCAGTATATGTTGAAAAGATATCGTCAAAATTTTGAAGGCCAACTTGGAATCCTGGCTTAAAGCCGTTACGAACAAAGTCGGTAACTTCATCTTCAACATCCCTGAACGTTGTAACATTCTCAAGCGGTACTGGTCGTGCCCCTTTAATACGCTCTGATAGTTTTTCTTTTCCATATTTTTGTAAGTATTCATTTGCATCTTTGCAGTCTTCGAACGAAGCTAAGAAACAAACTTCAGAACCTAGTCTTCTAACTAGCTCAGATTGGAGTGCTTGACCTGCTTCATCAGAGTCACATGCTAATATTATTTTATTTTTATCCTCAAAATAATCTATACAAGAATCTAAGTAATCAAGGTTATTGCTATTAAGTGTAGCGCCATTAGGAACTGATATAGCGTTTGATATTCCAGCTTCGTGTAGTGCTAACACATCCATTTCACCTTCTACTATAACACAATCTTCATATCCTATTATACTATTTATATTATAGAATACTTTTTCAGCACCCTTAAATAGTTTAAAATTCTTTCTTCCATCGCGATACTTAATATTAATAAGTTGATCACCCATGAAATAATTAAACTTTATTACGTTCTCGGTTTTACCGGTCTGTGGCATATACTCAGGCCCCTCGCTAATCCTAAGATCTTTGAGGGTTTGCTGAGATATTCCTCTAGTTTGAAACCAGTCTTCAACTTTGGTACTTACATCGTGTATAGCAACAAGAGCGGTAGGTCTAGTATAGACTTTTTCACTTGCGCCTTTACGCTGATAAGTATGCAGTTGAAATGACGTGTGACAATTGTGACAAGTACCGAGACCACGTTCCCAGTCGTAAGAAGCACATTTTGCTTTTACATTTTTGGGTTTTCTATCAGGAGAACAGTTAGGGCATATACCCTGTTTCTTTCCTTCTTCAAGCTTATGTTGATTGAATTCATCAATCTCAAATCCATTGATCTCTGTTGTCTGCATTTAATTTAATTTAATTAATTATTCTCCTATTAAAGGGATATGTTTATTTGTACTTAAAAAGGTAAATCGTCTGCAGGCATTGGTGCTGCTGCTGCTGCTTGTGGTTGATCAGTTCTTGGTGCTGCAGAAACATTATCTCCGTTAGTCCATACTACTTTTACATTTCCAAGATAAACCTTAGCTACTTTAGCCTCACGCTCTTCTTTTGATTGTTCTACAACTACAGGTCCTTGATTACCAAATTGATCAACTTCATCGTTGATTGTAATTGTGATAGGTAAATACTTACCCTTCTTTCCTACATAGATCTTTTCTTTAGGAATTTCATTTAAATTGATACTTGCTTTAATAATACTTGCCATAATTTTTATTGTTAATTGTTATACATTTAGATTATCTGCACTCTGTCGTAATACGTTTGTAAATTACAAAGTCTGATTAATAAAATAATTTTGTGGATTAAAATCCGGGTTTTCGTAAAACAGTTTATATGCTTCACATGCTCTTTCGACTTTGTCTTTGCCTTTGGCATAGAATTCGTCTGAACAATCATATATACCTATTTGATTTGTTGATTTGTCTATAGCTATAAACACTAACTCATAACCAAATAATTCACGGTACACGTAAGCTTGACTATTATAATTATACTTTTGCGCTGAATAACGGAATTTTGTTATGTCTGCTGTTGTTTTTAAATCAATAACCAGCTTCTGATCGTGATTTATTATATCAGCTTTACCTTTCCAAAGTTTTCCATTTATTTCTGCAATACCAGGTACTTCATACTCTACATTCTCACCTTGTATTAAGTCTAAGCAAACTTCGTTAGACATCATAGTGTCTATCATTACTTCTAACTTATCTACTTCGGATTGTAGTAAACACATTTCACCACCTGATATTTCTTTATACGCTTTAGTATTTCTAGTACTAGCCTCTACTATTCTATACTTCTTAAGCTTTTCTGGCTCAAGAATAGCGGTATGAAAATAACCACCTACTAAAAATGCAGGTATTTGCTTTTGAGCTTCTCTCAAGGACAAAGGGTTATTTAATAGCTTAGAGATATCTGAGTTACTTAGAAATTGCTTTCCAAAGTCACCATAGTAGTGTTCATCTATCTTAAGCTTCTCTAGCTCTTCTTTTCTTGTCATAATGTTTTTAAAGTTTCAGCAGGAATAGTATATTTAGTTTTTATTGCATCCAACTTACCACCTGCTTTTAAGTAGTCTTTTGCTTTTGTTAATGCTTCGCCTTGAAGCGTTGGTTTATTTAATGCATCACTGTCTTGAGTGTCATCAATTAGAAATAAATTTCCAAGAGCGTATTTTTTTCCATAAGATGAAGCACTACCGAATTTCTGCGGCATTTGCATACCTTTTTGAGCTAAGTCGATTCCGACGATCGAAGTTGCGTGTATAGCATTTTCGCCATCAGATATAGTGGCTTTAGATTCTAGAATAGGAAAGTCTTGATTAGACTCTATTAATCTTTCGCTAATTATTACTGATACTCCTAACTCTAATAGATAAGGTTTTGTTGCTTCAAGAATGTCTTCGGCGGATCTGAAGTTGTACTTGCCGAAGCTGTTAAATCTACTTTTTTTCGATTTGAACTTTGTCTGGACTGTAGCCAGCTTTTCATTTAATTTCATATTGGTATTTGGTTTTGGTTTATTAAATTATCTGCACTCTGTCGTAGTACGTTTGTAAAATTGTTTATTCTATAGGTAATCTATTACTTGGTCTGGATCGGTATTAGCTATCAATTTATCTATAGCTTCTTTTTTTATTTGTGATACTCTTACATTAGCGGTATCCATACTCATGTTTAATTTAGAGGCAATGTTTTTTGCTGACATTTTATCGCAATCCAAACCGTATGAGTATCTTAATACTTCATATTGTGCTTCAGTTAAATATTCTCTCATTAAACCTAATAAGTATGCATTCATTAATCCTATATTATAAGGAGCAGAGTTATCTTCTATTTGGTATATAGGGTTTTCATCATCATTATTAGTATCATCATAGCTTGAGAATACACTATTAAAAAATAGAGAAACCATTTTGTTATCTTCTGGGTTTTTTCTTATTTGATTTAGCTTATGTTCTGGTATCTTTACATCTCCTCTATTAATATCTATAGCTCTTCGTATAGCTCCTTTAATTCTTTTACTTAAGAATGATTTTAAAGTTTTTTCAACATCATCTGAATCCATTAATTGATCCCAATCTAATCTGTCTGCAGCTCTAACTAATCCAGCGTTACCTTCTTGTATTAGATCATTAATACTTAATACTCCTGATGCTTGTTGTGATGTTGCAAATTTACGAGCTAAGTTTTCTACCAATGGCATAAACTTTATTATTAGTTCATCTCTTGTGTAGTGGCTGTACGCTTCTTTATCTGTCGGCATAGACGCTTTCAAATCCTCTTTATATCTTATATAATTTTGGATGTTGTATTTTTTCATAGCTGTCTATTTAGTAGTTCTTTTTCTTTCTTAAGTTCATTACCCATGTTTCTGTATATTGTTCTTGTCGAGCAACCTAGGTAATTTGCTAATTTACTTATGGTTATTTTTTCTTTACTGTTTACTATTATCATAGCATCGTAAATCTCGGACTCAGAGATTTTGTTTCTACCCACCATCTTGCCGACAATAGATAACTTCTGCCTCATATCTAATCCAGTAAAATCTTTAAATATTATTTTACGTAATTTATTAGGAGGAGCTTTGTCTAGATCCATAAGGGATACATCGTATACCATGCTTTCTAGTAATCTCTCTGAAACATTAAAGGTAGTAAAATTATTTCTATTATCACATATATATTCCGCTATTTTTTTAAAGCCTTCTTGTGTCATGTTAGAATTCAAGTACCATAATACATACAGATGCCATTTAAGACTCTTATAAGTCGTGATTTTAGCCTTAGAACCAAAGAGTGTATAGCATTCGTGTGTACCATTCTCATAAAAGTATCCCCAATCAAAAGTCTCTGTAGGTTGATCAGAGATCGGGTTTCTTTTATATGTAACTCTATGTCGATGCAGGTAATCCATTCTTCTTTCTTTCTGTGACATTAGCTTCTTACTATTTATTAATACTAGCTAGTGTCGCACTATTAGTATAAGATTAATTTTAGTCTTCTGTTATATTTTTTAAAAAGCTTTGCTTTATTTTGTAGCCTTGCTTTACAAATAATTATATTTTTGTTTTCCTGAAATTCAGCTGAGATAACATCTCTTACAATACTGCCATGCAATTCAGCTATCCTACTGGTTAACAGCTCTATATGCTGCTTTTTTCTTTTGCTATCAAAGTTCATATTTGTTTCTGAGGTTTATTATTTTTTGATTAATTTTTTCTGCTTTATCATACTCTTCATTTTCTACGTGCTTTTTAAGTGCTTTTTCAAGCTTATATATTTCTTCTTCTATAAAGTCTGTTTCGCTCATAGATCCTAGAGTTACATCGTCTTGTCCTTCAAGCATATTTTCTAGATCTTTCTTGAATTCTTCGTCGTGCAGTTTTTGCTTTTTTATAATCAAATCTACTACGGCTTCAGCTATTTTTTGTATATCTTTATCAGTCATTAAGGTCTCATTATTATTTGTTCATTTTTATTTCTTACAGTGTGCTTTTCATTTTCATAATAATTCCAGTAAGCTGCAACGGAATCACCTTCAACTTTATACTCATCAGGCATACATTGAGGAGGTTGAGCAAAAGGTTGATTGCTGATCGCTTTAGGAAATGTGTATAGCACATCACGACATTTACTTATTGTTAGATGCTGTCTGCCATATCGTTTAGTATACTCTTTGCCTAGAGCTAACATATGCTCGTAAGCCCAGAAGTAATTTTCAGCAGAAGCACGTACCCA
>Ga0307993_1000403_pt1 | contig 14922 bp, 9 predicted proteins | sample EllFjometagen260_FD_203163 | JGI IMG/M metagenome (GOLD analysis project Ga0307993, IMG submission 203163) | Marine microbial communities from Ellis Fjord, Antarctic Ocean - #260 | ecosystem: Environmental > Aquatic > Marine > Unclassified | place: Southern Ocean | collected 2014-11-02 | reverse complement strand
TGAGACAATGTTCTTACTGCTAGGCGGTACAGGTGTAGGGTACTCAGTACAACGACACCACGTTAAGCAGTTACCTGAAGTGCGTGGCCCCAAGGAACGTAAGCGTAGGTTCTTAATCTCAGATAATATTGAAGGCTGGGCAGATGCAGTGAAGGTACTGATGGAGTCTTACTTCAATGGCCTTATGGCAGTTGACTTTGACTTCCGTGACATACGCCCTAAGGGTGCCATGTTGATTACCTCAGGTGGTAAGGCACCCGGCCCTCAACCATTGAAGGATTGCATACATCAACTACGCTCAATATTAGACGAGGCTAAAGGACGTAAGCTTACTACACTGGAAGTGCATGACCTTATGTGTTTCATTGCCGATGCAGTACTGGCAGGTGGCATACGTAGAGCAGCCCTTATCTCCCTGTTCAGCATGGATGATATGGATATGATGTCTTGTAAGGTAGGTACATGGTATGAGGATAACCCTCAGCGTGGGCGTTCTAACAACAGTGCTGTTATCCTACGGCATAGAGCTACCAAGGACGACTTCCTTAAGTTATGGGAGCGGGTAGAAGCAAGTGGGTCAGGTGAACCCGGAGTATACTTTACTAATGATAAAGATTGGGGCTGCAATCCATGTTGTGAGATTGCGCTACGCCCATACCAATTCTGTAATTTAGTGGAGCTAAACGTATCAGATATAACATCACAAGAGGACTTAAATGAACGATCAAAAGCAGCATCCCTTATTGGAACCCTCCAAGCTGGGTATACTAACTTCCACTATCTTAGAGATGTGTGGAAAGAAACTACAGAGCGTGACGCACTTATTGGCGTTGGGCAAACAGGAATTGGTTCTGGCGCTATACTATCCTATGACCTCGTGGAAGCGGCTGAGGTTGTTAAAGCGGAGAATGAGCGTGTTGCTAATCTTCTGGGTATTAATGTTGCCGCCCGTTGTACTACTGTCAAACCTTCAGGTACATCCAGTTGTGTTCTTGGTACCTCTAGTGGTATTCATGCTTGGCACAATGATTATTACATTCGTAGGCAGAGGTTAGGTAAGAACGAAGCACTCTACCTACACCTAGCTAAGCACCATCCAGAGCTAATAGAAGACGAGTTCTTTAACCCTGCTAGTCAGGCTGTAGTAGAGATACCACAGAAGGCTCCAGAAGGCTCTATACTACGCACTGAGAGTGCCTTAGACTTACTTGAACGTGTACGTAAGTTCAATACAGAATGGGTGCAAACAGGTCATAGAGAAGGTCAGAACTCACACAATGTATCCTGCACTATCAGTGTCAAAGAAGACGAGTGGCCTGATGTAGGTGAGTGGATGTGGAAGAACCGTAACACCTTCAATGGTATTGCAGTACTGCCTTACAATGGAGGTACTTATATCCAAGCACCATTTGAAGATATAACTGAGGAGAGATTCAACATGCTAGAACGTAGCTTGAATGACATTGATCTGACTAAGGTAGTGGAGGCGGCAGACGAGACTGATCTAGCAGGGGAGGTGGCCTGTGGATCGGGTGGCTGTGAGCTAATATAATGAAGTATACCTGTAAGACCTGTGGTAAGGATAGGGAAGCTTTATGCTTCTCTGTTCATTCAAGTTGTAAGCTAGGCTTTGATACCTCTAGGTGTAAGCCCTGTAAGAAAGCTAAACATGATTGGACACAGGTTCCCTATGAAAAGCGAATGCTTAATCGTGTGGCTAGTAAATGTAGGAAGTATGGAATAGAATTTAATCTGGAGTTAGCTGATATAGTTTTCCCACCAGAATGTCCTATATTTCATAAGCCCTTCATCTATGGTGATACGGATTGGACTTACTCCATAGATAGAATAGACCCCGGAAAAGGGTACATTAAAGGTAACATACAGGTTATTTCTAATAGAGCAAATATGTTAAAGAATAATGCTACTTCATCTGAACTTAGGTTGGTGGCAGACTATATGGATAAAGGAAATATATGAGATTATTTAAAGATTACGTAGTACCTGTAGCTGTTGGAGTAGGTCTTGCATCTGCTATTGCTTTAACCATACAACAATTCAAACCAAAGGAGGTAGTACCACTACCACTTGCGGATTCTATAGTGTGTATGCAAGATGCCCCCATCTTATATGATTGGAACCAAGAGTTAATCACTAACATATGGCACGATGGAGTCGTTAAATGAAAGATACAGAAGGCGTGTTTAGAGGTGAGGTATTTGTTAGACCCACGCTCAATCAAGATCACGGTTCGCTGGAGTTAGTATCTGGTATTACCATGAATGCAATAGAGGAAGCTATCAGTAAGAAGATAGTAGAGCTAGAGGACGAGGCAGTTACAGAAGCTTTAATAGAGCAAGGCTGGACTCCACCTCCGGTGATTACACACTAGGTAGAAACAAAGAAGCCCCAATTAAGGGGCTTTTTATTGTCTGCTATTTAGTCCAGTCAGTTGCGGGTACAACCTGTGCGTACACAGCTTTAAGTGCTGCTGTCCTCTTAGTTAAGGACACTACAGTCTTATCAGGCTTAGTATACTTACGGGATAACTGACCTTTAGCTACCTTATAGTCTTTATCCTGCACCGCTACACTTAACTTAGGCCAATCATATACACCTTTCTTGTCCTTCAATGTGCCAATGTTAAATACAACTTCAGTTAGCATCAGCTTACCTAGGGTATCCAAAGAACTCCACTTCTTAGCAGGGTACTTAACTTCATACTCCTTCTTAGCCTTAGCCTCCGCAGTATCCATATCGTCTTTAAACCATTGAATAGCTTTCTCTTCAGTTATACCACCACTTGCAGTGACTGCATCCGCAGCTGCCTGTGTAGCAAACTTATGCCCATAGGCTATGGTATGTGTACCACCTTCAGCTGACTTGTGAGGTAGCCACTTCTTAGTAGTCTTATTCCAGTTCAACTTGATACCATTCTCTTCTTTCTTTATGGCAGAGTAAACCATACCTTCTATTGCATCATCTAAGGTGCCTAAAGGTCTTGAACCTAAGCCCCTGTCTGGTGCCACTACAGGCTCTGTGAGTATCTCTTTTGTCTCAGCAATAGCAGTAGTAGGGGTAGCCTCAAGTGGCTCTAGTGCAGGCTCCTCTGTGTCTGCAACAGGCATCTTAGGTGTTCCATATATCTCAGTGAAGTCTTGGTCGTCTTTGTCATAGAAGGTGGTAGCCTCTTCCACGGGAGGTGTATAGCTACTATACTCTTCACCTGCTGCTTCCTTCCTACGCATCTCAATGATAGCTGCTTCTAATGCATCCGTATCGCCCCTATCAACAGGGGCTAGATCTTTAGTATGAGAATGCCCAACAGCACCACCAGCATGTAAGTTAAGTGCTTCCATTTCATTGTCTACTAAGCCTCCATGTTTATACCCAGCGACTAGTCCACCCTCTGCTAAGAATAAAGGTTGACCTTTAAGGATACTCTCTTTCATCTTAGGTGTTAACTTAATATGTGAGTAGGCTGAGTTGACTGCATCATACTCTTGGTATCCAAACTTTTCCTTGTATTCCTCCAGTGTATAAGGCATATTATCTGGTGTCTCTACAGCGCCAGCGTCTTCTATATTCTGCAAGTATGTTGCATGATCTTCTTCAAGCTGCCAGTCTTCCGTCCTAGTACCATTTTCAATTCGGGTACCAAATTCATCCCTTCTAACCCAATCTCTACTGAACCTCTCAAATGTCATATCATAGTCAGGCAGCCCACCAAATGCGCGTTCATGCATTGCAAAGTCAGCTTCCATAGCCTCCTGATCAGCAACGGGTGCATCTTCATGGTTATCCTTAGGCTTAGGATTACTATCAGCAGACTTCTTACCAAATTCTACCTTAGCTTCCTTGTCTATCTTCTTAACCATCTTACTTAGCATAGTAGGTACAGTCACATCATACATCTTCTCTAGTGACTCTCTCTGCCCCCTATTTAAGCCTTCATATAAGGAGGAGTTTGTCTTACCATTAGGCCATGACACTGAATCATATCCTCCCTTCACTGCCTTATATAACATAGCATTTAGTATAGCACCCATCCACTTATCTTTATTCTTCAGTGGTGCATTAGGTCGTAGGCCTCTAGTGAAATTCTCATAGCCATGTTGTCTAAGATTTACAAGCTGTACCCTGTGGGCACCTAATGCCTCTTCCATATCTTGCTGTTTATTCTGTAGTGTATCAAATATATTTACAGCATTCTTAAATTCACTATCAGCAGTATTGTATAACGTATAAGAAGGTACACCTCCTGAATCCCTTAATATATTATCTTTAACTATCTCTGCTGCATCCATTTCAACAGTAATATTCTTGTAGGCTATACCTGCCTGCTTTATCTGTGTCTCAATGTGAGCCTCTAACTTGTCTTCAGGTAGTTTATAGTATGGTCTATCTACAATTGATCCCTTACCTTGATGCCAGTCAGACTGAATCTCGTCTATAGCTAGGCTGTTGCCACCCCCTATTTCACGGTCAGTAATACGGGCATGGAATATAATATTAGAAGCCTCCCAGTGGCCTCCCTTAAAAGACCTGTCATCAATCTTCTTATGTAATGCCTGCCCCTCTGATTGTAGATTCCAAGTCTTCTGCTCAAGCTTATCAATAGTAGGTGTATTATAAAACTCGTCTTCTGTTGCATAGGATATATCTTGGGCATCTTGTGTAATAGACTCTACCCCAACATTTTTCTGTACTTGAGGTCTACGCTCCTCAACAAAGACCTGCCTTGCCTCCCCCATCTTGTGCCGCCTTTCACGTACCCCGCCCAACTCAGAATTAACCTGACCTAATCTATCTAGGTCTTTGCCTGTGCCTACATCAAACTGAAACTTCAACTCTTTGTAGTTACTACCACCTGCTGGGCTATACTCAGAGAACTGAGTCCCCTCGTCCCCCACATGTTCAATAACTTCAAGGGTAATGGCTCTATCCTTTGCTTGCTTAAGGGCTTCATCCAGTGTTACCTTATTACTGCCCTGCTCTTTGAGCCAGTCACTATAGGTGCTCCACTCTATCTCGTCCTCTTTAACCTTACTATTCTTACCAGTAAGTTTATTAAGTAGGTTAGCTGCACTTATAGTATTGTGAGTCTTCGGGTCATTGATTAGCGTAACGATAGCTTCCTCAATACCGGAGGTATAGCCCAGTTCATCTATGGTAGCGGTATGTTGTGTACGAGATGCAGGTAAACGGGCCTGTGGTGCCGACACCTTAGGAGTAACAGTAGGGGTTCTTATGTCATTAAAAATACCTGAATCTACTGGCTTAGTTAAATCACCAACGCTACCTGTGAAGCCTTGCTTTCCCCTTGACAGCAAACCACCACCTATCAGAACCTCACCCACATCAGCGCCAGCACCAATACCTATACGCCACTTTTCAGGTAGCTTGTTCCACTGTTCCTGTACAAACTCTATTCCTTCAGGCATATAGCCAAATAGGTAAGCGTTCTCTGGGTCTTTAACAAAGGACATAAATGCAGTAGCACCCTTAGCCATTAGATCCTGACCAGAAGCACTCATATCTTGTGCTAGTTTGTTGGTAGGCTTGTAGTCTAACTGTTCCCTCTCGTCTGCCCTGTTAGCTTTTATCTCGTCTACAGGTACATTAGTCATAATGTCTTCTATAGTATGACCTGCCATCCTAAAGGGAGCAGCAGTAGCTTCTACTACATCAGTAGCAAATTGCCCTGCGGCTTCAAACCCTTCTCCTACTGTAAGATCTTCATTATCTAAAGACGTATACTTAGGCTTAATAGGTTCCTGCTTGGATAGTAGACCCATTATAATCTTCCTCTAATAAGTGAAGCCATTTCAACACCTGCATCATAAGCACTAGCATCATCTATAGTAGTACCTGTTTGCTGCATGTACATCTCGTTGACTTCCCTTCTTAGGTTCTTAGGTACACGTACCCACTTGGCTCTCATACTAGGATCAAATCCTTTCTCTTTCCTATGCTTCGCAAAGTCTCCGCCAGCACTTTCCTTAGAGTAAGCTCTAACCATAGACATTGCTTCACTTATTAGATTCTTCTGTGTAGCTAAAGATCCTTCTTTATAATACTCTGACTCTATTAAAGGTAACATTACACTATCTAAGAAATCAGGCATATGCTTACGTATCATTGCATCAGCAGTCTTGTCACCTGTAGGGGATAACATCAAGTAAGGTTTAATACCTTTGTTTATTAGTTCCTTCTCTACAGCGGAACGTCTAGGCAGTATCTTCACACCTGTTAGCTGTGTGTAGATAGGTGCTTGCCTATACTGATCTGGCCCACGTACAGTAGACTCAGCAGCTTGTAGTTTACCTCCAGTGAATAACTCCTGTAGTGGAGTAGGTAAGTTAACTACTGCTTTGCTTACTGCACTCTCTGCTAGACGACCCATAAAGCCCTTTGACTCAAGTATGTTGGCATCACGCATCAAGTTCTGCTCTTCATCAAAGGCAGACACAACATCCCTAACAAACTTTGCAGGGGTAGCATATTGACCTACTATATCACCAACATATTTACCAATGGCTTCCGCAAGTTTCTCTGTACCTACATCTGAGGAACCTATACCTACATCTGCTAATGCATCTGAGAAGTTACCAATCATGTAGTTAATGTTTGAAGCTTTAGCCTGCATACCTGTTAAGCCCTGTGCAATATCACCTGCAGTAAGGTTACTTATACTGGCATTCTTATCTGTGTCACCTAACGTGTTCTTAGCTGCCTTTACAATAAGGTCACCCATGAACAGGTAGAAAGGGATAGGGAACATAGCTGATGTATCTAGGGTAGAGCCATCTGCAAGTAGCACTTCGTTGTAAGGAGTCTCATTCTGCTTATCCCAACGGATATACACGGCAGTTGCTAATGCAGCACTTCCTACTACACCATCAGAAAACTGCTGCTGTGCCTGCATAGAAAGCCTCTTAGACCCTCCACCAGTTAGGTTCTTTGCTGCGTTACGTGAAACTAGGGCATGGCCTAAGCTCATAGGTGAATACCTATACTGAAAGCTTATAGCGTTAGCCATGAATCGTGCGAAAGGAAAAGCACCAGTACCTAAAACTGGTAGGAAAGGTAATTTCTCTACAGTCTCTATTAACCCTTTAGCCACTGCATTGGATGGCATCTTAGCAAAGGTCATAGACAATGCATCATCTACTGCCTTCTTAGCTACATCTGTAGGTATCTTACCACCCTTAGCTAGGAACTCAGTTAAGTTAGGAACACCACCAAGCTCTCGCATCTGTGTACGTACGCTGTTAGTGAATACACCTGTACGTAGAATCTGATCCTGTGCAATGTTCAAGCTATTTAGTAGCATTACAGGCTTAGGTAAAGACTCTGTACCCGCCTCTTGTGTAGTCCTTAATAGGGTATGATGTAACACCTTGTTTCCGTCAAGCAACAAGTCTACCATCTCCCGTCTATCCCCGTGCATTGCAATATCTGCAACTATAGAGAATGCCTCACCACCAATATGCTTCAATCCATCTACTGTACCTGCCCATGAAGGTGAGGCACCGTCTATACCACCAACGGCCTTAGCTGCATGACCAATAGCTGCTATAGTGTTTGTGAGTAGCCTACCTGCTATATGAAAGCCCACTGCAGTTGTACCAGAGATCACGTTACGTGCTGTTGTAACGGGTTGGGAAGTCATTATTGCTCTACGAATACGGTCAGCTTTCCTTGATCCATCATACATAGTATGTAGTACACGTAAGGCCCAAGAAGCATTGATTATATCATCTTGCTTTGCTACTGCTGTACCTGCCTTCATCTCCGGTGTAATACCTCGGAGTTTGTCAGTGAACTTACGCATTTGACTGGCTTGGTTTAACACCTTACCTGCTATAGAGAAGTCTACCTCAGTAATAGCAGCAAACTTATCAGGAGTTATACCCTGTTCATCCAGTAGTCCCTTCAACTTATCTAAAGAGTCTGCTAGTTGTTCCGGGTGAGAAAAGCTGGATGCATCTAACTTAGCTAGGAAAGCATCATCTGCATTATCTACAGTAAAGAATACCCTATGCATTACAGTAGATACCTTTTCCCCACTTCTAGGGCCAAGCTCTGGCATAACATCTAGTATCTCTGCTACAATAACCTTAGCATTACTAAGTTCCTCGGTAGTTAAACGAGTAACACCACTAGCAGCACTGCCTAATTGCATTTCGTGTAGCTCGTCAAACACTGTAAAGGATTCTGAAACTTGATCTGCCGCAGTTCTGTTAGGGTCAAACTTAGCTTGTCCTTCACTAACCTTTAGCTTTGGATCTAGCCCTAGACGCTCACGTTCCTTCATAAGCGTATCTTCTAACTTCTCTTTGTATGTCTTGTTAGCTAGGCTACGTTTAAGTACAGTATAATTTACTGCACCAGAAAAACCTGCAGATAGTAAGCCTGCTACTACGATAGTACTAACGTCATGTTCATCACGTAAGTCTGCTGCTTTCTCTAAAGACTGTATAGAGCCTGCCTGTATTGCGCCTAGCATACCATCTACTACTACTGCGCCACCAATACGGGCCTTGTTGCTACGTATAGCCAGAGATATTGCAGTCTTTGCTGCCAACCTACCACCTAGAAGCTTAACTCCTGCAGCCATACCAACAGTAGCAATGATAGTAGGATCTGCCACAGTAGATATAACAGAATCCATAAATCCATTGTAGGCATTACCACCACCCTTCTCATAGAAGGAAGGCATATCACTAAATGCGGTATAGAGTAAACCAAAGTTAGCTTTCTCTTTGTCAGTAGCACTATGTAGCCAACCTATACCTAGACCAGTGGAGGCCATGTTGTTCTGCATCCACCGCATCTTCTCAAAGAATCTTTCAGAGTAATCTTCTGCAGACTCATCTTCCTTACGACCGCCTGCTTTACCATAGCGGCCTTTCATGAATATGCTAATACTCTCTTGAGCGTTAGCTCCATTAAAGAAGTCAGCAGTGATAGCGTCTGGATCATCAGGTACTTCTAATATAGGTGTGTCGTCTAACATAGCATCCATCTGACTTTCTACAGTAGACGCGCCCTGTTTAGGCTTAACATTAAATATATTTAAGTCTACATCAGTAGGCTCCTCTGCCCTTCCCCCATCAATAGGGGGTAGTACAACCTCTGGTTCTTTCCTGAATAAACTTAGGTCTACATCAGACTCCTCTTCTTCCTCGTCCATAGCAAGGACAGCATTGCTTACATGCTTAGTGCCACTACTAAATAGTAGGGAAAAGTCTACATCATCATCTTTATCGTCATTCATTATTGTATTACTCTTATGATGATTGCAGGGCTTTTATATTCGTCTCTGCAAATTTAAGCTGACTGAAGGTAGTACCATGTGCCCTTAACAAGTCTAGTCCTTCTCTGAACTCCTTATCTGTCATAGCATCATTTTCATAACGTAGTTTCCTATACATATCAGCTAGCTGTTCCTGCTGTGATAATGGTACTGATCTCAGGTTAGATGCAGCCATACGTCTGTAATAGTCTTGCTCATTCTCATGTAAGCGGTATTCATCTGTAAAGTCATCTGGATCTCTAACAACGGAAGGCGTAGTACGGCCTTTTGCTAGTTCTGCATAGTCACCTGCCATTGTATCCAAGTCTTCTGAGGACATAGACGTAGTAGTGAAGGGAGAGCTTGAAGATATAGTAGCTGCTCTCTCCGCTGTTAGGTTTCCTTCCTGCTCCTGTGCTTCACTGGCTGCTTTTTCCTCAAGGGCATTAAAGTATTCCTGACCTGTACGTTCATAGAATATACTGTTGGCCTTATCCATAATTAGGTAGTTTGTGTCTGCCTTTATCTTAGACTGCTTAGATGGAAACAGGGGCAACTCAAGCTTACTTTTTTCTATGCCAAGTGACGCAGCAAAGCCTACTAAGTGCTTTGACGAATCCCCGGTGTTACGTACCACCTGCCGTGCCATTTTAAGGAAATCATAGTTAGCACTCTCTCTTGCCCTTTGCTCTACAGCACTGCCTACAGTACCTGTCATATCCCATATAGGTGTCCCATCATTCCCTATAGTGAAATTTCTATTCTTAGGATCTGGGAACGCTTTATTTAGGTGCTTAACAAGCATGGAGTTGTAAGCTATATTGAAATGTCCAAAGCTTAGATCAGACTCATTCTCACTTTTAATGCTACCAATAGATATATTCTGCAGTTCTATTGTTTCTTTAAGTAATGCAACATTTTCAGCATTTGGGTTATCAGACTTTAACTCATTGTATAAAGATACGGTTGCAATATGAAGACCTTCCTGTGGGTTGGATCCAAAACGACCTAACAGTGCATTACGATTCCACCTAACTATATTATCCTTTAATAGTTCTACAGGTGTGCCTGCCTCTACTGCAAAATCGGCAGCAGCTATTAATGCAGGTTGCATAATCTTGTCAATCTCAGCCTGCATCTCAGCTGCCTCACCTGCAGTCTTGGAAGCTTTGAGTCGTACATAGAACTCTTCCAGCTTACCTGCTTGGGTATTCTTAGCAAAGTTCAAGTTCATACGCTGAGTCTCTACAGACATCTCATTAGATGATTGCTGTAGGAATGAGCTGGAATCCTTCAAAGTAATTACTGCATCTGAGGCATCAGCATATGTGTAGTTGCCCTGTGAAGCAGCAGACACATCATCATAAGATACACCTGTGGTGGCTTCGTAGGATGCCTGTGCTCTGTCTCTTAAGCGAGAAGAGCCATCACTAGTTCCCCCATTAGTACCTGTTATAGCACCAAACACGGAAGACCTTTGTGGTATAGCAGGTTGCACAAGAGAGGCTGGATCCACAGTACCCATTTTAATAGGTCGCCATGGGCCAGATGTACCAATATCTGTAATCTGTGATGATACGTCAAAGTTAGGGTTACGACCTAGCTCTGCTAATGAACTCTTAAGGAACTCAGTTGCATAGGCATCACTCTTACCCATAACAGAATTAACTTGTGCAGGTGTTAGATTTAGTGACTGGAGATCAGAGGCTAAGCCTGTCATCTTACGTAGTCGTTCCTTACGTGCTCTATGAAAGGGTAAGCCCTGTGCATAAGCAAACTCCATCTGCTTATTAATAGTATCTTTTGTCTCTTTGTGCTGCTTCTCCATTATTTCGCCTGCACCCTCTAAGGCACCTGCTGCAAAAGCTCCGAAGTTAAATCCCATTACACTTCCCTCCTACTCATAATACCGTCTGAAGGAGCTATAAGCTCTTCCTCTGTAATCTCGTCTTCTACTTCAACACTGTCATCAAAGTATTCTTCACTGGCCTTGTCCATTGCCTTACGTACCAAACCTTCATCAGGCACATCAGACTTCTCAGTACCCACCTTATATTCAATACCTGCAATATCTGCTTGGGTAATTAGTAACTCTACTAACACAGGAGATATAAGCAAGCCTACATCTGCCGTATGAAGACCACTCATGAAGCCAGCAGATTGGATAAGATCAGCTACACCTACAGCAGACATGCCCTCCTCCATTGCATCCACCATAGGTGCTGCTAGTTCAGGATTAGATAGCCTAGGTACATAGAAGTTTAATGCATCCTCTACTGTAGGATACTGAGGTGGCACTTGCCACGGTCTACTCTTTGGTTCTGTAGTTAATGATTGACCCGGAATAGGCCCATCAAGGAATACAGAAGAATTATCATCAGGCATGTGTCTTCCTCGCTTCACGTATTTGTTTCACATAAGACGCTACGTTATCATTGACACTCATTTTAGTTGTGTCCTTCTTAGCACCCTTACGGGCTAGTAGACCTTCACTAGGAGTAGTAGGTTCAGAACCTTCCTTGTCCCGTAGCATCTTATTCACTGCATGTACAGCTTTAATTATTTCTTCTTTCATGATTATGTTACCTTTATAGTGCGTCTACTATTGTCTCAACGAAGGTGCCTTCTATGCCACCGAATAATAGGGAAGCTATACCCTTACCTGCTGCAACAGAAGTCTTATAATCAGCCTCTATATTAGCAATAGTAATACTGGTATCTGCCGACATCTTAGCTGCAGCAAGTGTAGTAAATCTATCCTTGCCTGATTCAATAGCACTGAAGGCTTGTTCAGCTTCATCCGCTTGTTTCTGCCACATGTTAGATGTTGCAGCTGCCTGCTGTGCAATTAAAGCCTGTGCATTTATTTCATTAGCTCTGTTCGTAGCAGCTGTCTCTGCAGTAGCAACATCCCTACGCCACTTTACATTCGCTTGATCTATGATCAGACGGTTGGTAGAGTTAAACTGATCTCTTTCATTCTGCTGCTTCTCATTGAACTGAGCTATAGTGTTTGTTTCACCTGCATTGAACTGTGCTTGAGCATTCAATTGACCTGCGTTGAACGTGGACACACTAGTAGTAAGGTTAGCAAAGAACTGATCTGCCTGCTGCTTTGATGTAGCGTTAAACTGCTTAGTAGCATTCTCTGCTGCTACATCTGTTAACATGGCAGTAACCTTAGCCTGTGCGTCAAACATGGTAGCTTGTTGAGAATTAGAAAGGTTAGACATATCCATATCAAGGAAGGACTGAGCATTCTGTTGAGCTGCAGCTTGTCTATTATTTAGCGTAGTAACTTCTAACTGAGATATAGTAGAAGCTTCTGCCATGACAATAGCCTGCCTATTAGATAGGTTACTAAGGTTCATAGTATTAACTGCATGAGAGTTCTCAATTGCAATCTGCTGTGCTGCTGTGAAACGCATGTTAGCTACTTCACTGAACTTGGTAGCATTGATTACCCTTGATTGGAATGTCTGATCAAACTCCTGCCCCATAAACTCAGCACGTTGTTGTGCTGCCAACATGCTACGTTGCTGCCTGTTATTCAGGTTAGTCATTTCAAAGGAGGCATACATGTTAGCATCAGCAGTAGCAATAGGCAAAGCAGTCTCTAGTGCAGCCTGTATAAGTGCCTGTCCTGCCATACTAGAAGAACCTAAACCACGAGAGGCCATCTGAGCAGTTACATTACGCATAGCTCCTGCTGCCCATGCTGGTGTCTTACCTGCATCAAAGGAAGTCATGAGTGAAGCAAGTTGACTTTGCACTGTAGCTCTTTCAGTAGGATCTGCTTGTTCTGCAGTAATCTGTTCAGTGTAAGCTGCTGCCTTCTTAGCGTCTGCTACTGGATTAACCAGTTCCTCACCTGCTAATGTACGAGTAGGTGCACCTTCTACCTTTGAAGCTTCGTCCTGTGATGCATCTAAGGTGCCTACAGTACTAGTGTTCTGCTCTTCCGCTGTTACTGTACTGTCTGCTGTTATAGCACTTTGATTAGCTACAGTAGTGTCAATAGCAGATGTCTTAGTAGTCTCTATATCTGTTATAGCCTTGCCTGCAGTTGCATTACCTGTGTATGCATTTGCTACAGTTGTATCTAATACATTAGCATCCCCTAGCTGTCCTGAAGTATTATCAATAAATTGATTATCACTTACAGGAGTAGACATTGCTATTGTACTGGTTCCCGCTGCCAATGAAGGATTAGTAACTTGTCCAGCAACTATATCACCTAAAGATTGTCCGGGTGTGTACACAGATTGGGGTACATAAGCACCTGTTAGAGGAGTGCTAGTGCCAGTGCCAGTACCTGTACCAGTGCCAGTACCTGTACCAGTTCCAGTTCCTGTACCAGTGCCTGTACCTGTACCAGTGCCTGTACCAGTGCCTGTACCAGTTCCAGTTCCAGTACCTGTACCATCTCCAGTACCTGTACCAGTTCCATCATCTACAACACCATCATCAATTACGGTTACTACACGACCCAGTTCGTCAATAGTCTGGTCAGTAGGTCTATAATCAATACCATCAACTTGATACTCCTCGGCTACATACCTTTGTTGACCCGTATCTCTCCACTCCTGAGCTTCCTCACTGCCAGCTATATTAGCCCTAAGAGTGTCTAAGTTAGTACCACTAGCCATTTGAGAAAGGGCAGCAGCAGCACCTCCTGTTTCTGCAGCTCGTCCTAACTGGTTCTGATATATTTGTTGTATAGCAGCAGCATCTGCGGCAGTGTTATCTCCAATACGACCTAATGCATCAATAGACTGGTCAGTAGTTCGGTATTCTATAGGATCCGCTCCTAATCTCACCCGCTCAGTAGTACCATCGGCACCGTGTTCAAAATAGTCTATGCCCGGAGTACTTACCTGATTATCTTGAGATACGTACCGCTGTTGCCCTGTATCTCTAAACTGCTTAGCCTCCGTACTTGCAGCTACATTAGCTCTAATAGTGTCTAAGTTAGTACCACTAGCCATTGCTGCAGCATTTCCGTCAGCACCTACTGTGCCAGCTGCTCGGCCTAATTGATTCTGGTAAATCTGTTGTATGGCTGCTGCATCAGCTGCAGTGTTATCACCTGTACGGCCTAAGGCATCAATGGGTTGGTCAGTAGTATTATAATCATACCCCGCGCCCGTAACTTGATTCTCAGGTGCTACGTACCGTTGGAAGTTTACATTGCCAGCCGCTACTGCTGCTGCCCTCTGCTTACCCTCAGTAGAACCACCAATCTCTCTTGTGATGTCCTCTAGTGACTTACCAGTACTACTCCAAGCCTCTGCAGCACCTGCTTCTGGCTCACGACCCAAGAGGGTTTTGTATAGATTACGTACTACATCTCCACCTACATCATAACCAGACGACTTAACCATACCACCTCTAGCATAATGCTGAGTAATAGTATTCTTCAATGCATTATACTTACCTAATGCTTTAGGGTTAGATCCTAAGTAGCTATCAAATGTATTTAAGTCACCTGTATGCCCTAGCTTAGAAGCTATCCGCTTCATCTGACCTTCACTGTAACCTTTGAACTGTTGTTGAGGCATATGTATACTCTCTTATAAATAATTATGATTGATAGTAAGGGAAGTAGACACTATGAGTGT
>Ga0307993_1000399_pt1 | contig 15006 bp, 13 predicted proteins | sample EllFjometagen260_FD_203163 | JGI IMG/M metagenome (GOLD analysis project Ga0307993, IMG submission 203163) | Marine microbial communities from Ellis Fjord, Antarctic Ocean - #260 | ecosystem: Environmental > Aquatic > Marine > Unclassified | place: Southern Ocean | collected 2014-11-02 | reverse complement strand
CGGTTCATGGAGGGGATTTCTTCCACACAGTGCGGACACCACGTTGCCCAAAAGTTGATGAGTAGCGCTTTGCCTGGGTACTGTTTGGCAATGTCGATTAGCTGACCGTTTAAGGCTTTAAGTTGAATATTGGGCATAGGAGTCGGTGGGTTAACCGCAATCATGCCGCTGACGATTTTGCTTTTAGGAATCGGCGTTTCAATCGGGTCAAGTTTGGCGACTTGATACCCCATGGCGTTAACCCGTTGTATCTGTTGTTCGGTGGACGATTGAATCCGTTGAGCGGCATCTTTGGCCATGATCTCTATGTCTTGGTATTTGTAGTAACCATCGGTGGCGATGGGCACTTGAATTTGTTGCACTAAACTGCCGCCCATTTTTAGGGCTTTAACACTTAAATCGATGGTGTTGGCTTGGGTACCCACCGCGGGTTGCAAAATGGTAATGGGCAGGGCGGTTTGGTAACTAATGGGAAAAAACTGCGGTTTTTCACCGGCCGCAGGGGCATTTACGAATAGGCTGGGGTAGAGCAAAATCACGTTTTTTAACTGGTTACGTTGAGCCTTGTCTGCGGTTTGTTGCCAAAGCTGCAATCCACGTAATACGGGCACAGAAGCGACGTCGGCGGTGATAACAATAATCTCGTCAAACTGCGTGGTGGCCAGTTGCATAATGTGTTTTAAAAACTGCCCGTCTAAACCGCGCATGGCAATGCGACTGCGATCCATAAACAGGGCTTCGGGGGTGTCTAAATACCAAACACTTCCACTTGCGGTTAAGCCTTGTATGGCCAACGCATCGCCGTTATTGGCATCGGCGGGTTCATTAATCCATAAATAAAGTCGATTACTGGCGCTTTGGTTTTTTAGCTGGGTAATCTGGTAGGTTTCGTCGGCGGTTTCAATCTCGGTTTGTGGCAACGCTAACCACGCATCTCGGTCTTGATAGGTCAGGGTTTTGGTTGGCGTGTTTGCCATACTCAGGTTAGGTAAGCCGATAGAGAGGCTTAAAAAGAGTGATAAATAAAGTGGCTGAACAAGACGAGTTTTCATTTTAGCAGGCCTGTTTAAATAGAATGGATATTCTAATTGTTGCAGGCGAAGTTGTCGAGGTAATCAATTATTCATTTAAAAAGACAGAGTAAGCCAGGATACGCGAAAGACGGGGGGTTGACAAAGGGTGTACAATAGTAAGGTTGTTTAATTTATTATGTTACCAGGCCTGCTTAAATGGGCCTTGTTCCCCTTAGGAGACCTTAATGTCTGATATTCCAATTATGAAACGTTCGGTAATGGTGCTGTTTTCTGATTCTAAAAGTCCAACTTCACACCGTGTACGTTTAATGGCTAAAGAAAAAGACATTCCAATGGAAATTGTGGAAGTTGATCTAGATGATATGCCAGAAGATTTATTGGAATTAAACCCTTACGGTACCTTACCTACATTGGTTGACCGTGAGTTGGTTTTATATGATCCACAAGTGATCATTGAGTATTTGGATGAGCGTTTCCCGCACCCACCTTTAATGTCGGTAGACCCAATATCTAAAGCCCGTGCGCGTCAAATGTTGCGTCAGATTGAAAAAGAGTGGTATCCACTCATCGACACCATTGCAAATGATAAAGATGAAACGGAAGTTAAAAAAGCGCGTCGCGATTTATTAGAGCGTTTAATTCAGTTAATTCCTGTGTTTGAACACAAAGAATACTTTATGAGTGACGATTATTCATTGGTGGATGTGAGCATGGCCGTTATGTTGTGGCGTTTACCGTCTTTAGGCATTGAACTACCAAGAACGGCAAAACCTATTTTTGATTATGCGGATAAGGTGCTAGGAAGAGAGACGTTCCAAGAGAGCTTGTCGGATGATGAATTGGATATGCGAGAAGTTTAATGACTGATACTGTGACATCAAATCGCCCTTATATCATTCGTGCTATGTACGAATGGATGGTGGATAACAGTTGGACACCGCATATGCAGGTAGATGCAAACTACCCCGGAATTACCATTCCGCGTGCGTTTGTGCAAGAGGGCGGCATTGTGTTTAATGTGTCACCTTCTGCGGTGCAAGCGTTGGATTTACAGAACGATTACTTTCAGTTTCGTGCGCGTTTTCAGGGCATTGAGCAGATTGTGTCGTTTCCGCCCGAAGCGGTGTTGGCGATTTTTGCCCGTGAAAACGGTCAAGGTATGCCGTTTCCGCCAGAGCCTTACCCTGATGAACTTGATGAACCAAAATCAAAGCCGACCTTAAGTGCGGTGGAGAATGAGGCGAAGCCCCGTTCAGACGAGAAGCAAAGTGACGGCGATAAATCGTTAAAACCCGCTAAGAAAACATCGGCTAAAAAACCGACGTTGTCTGTGGTGAAGTAAATTGTTTTGAGGATTAAAACCGTTTATTCAACCGTTTATTTAAACGGTTGAATAATCTGCATCTCTGCAAAAGCCTGCTTAATCGCAGGCTTTTCTGTTTCTAAGAATAGCAACTTTAAGTTTGGGCCTGCGTCCATCGTAAAGTAAACCTCTACGCCTTGTTGACGCAGCTGCCAAATGGTGTGCATGGCCGCTACCGATTCGGGTTGCCAGTAAACAATCGGTGGCCAAGTGGCCATCATGGTGGCGTGCATGCTTAAGGCGTTGTTCTCTGCGGTTTGACCTAACAATGTAAAGTCTTGGGCTTGGATGGCTTGCTGAATGATTTCAATGTCTTTTTTGGCTTTGTCTGGCCAAGCTTGATACAGCTCGCAGGTATTAACCGTTTGTTGCATGCCCACCGTTGACCCCACCGATTTTTCGCTGACATCAATCTTTAATAACCCGACGCACAGTTCTGGCCATTGGGTGTCGATGGCTTCTGCATAGCTGTCCATGCCATCTTGTTGTGTGCCAACATGCCAGACGGCAAACCCAGGAAACACAGAACGACTGGCACTGCCACTGCCTAAACGAGCGAGTAGAGAGAGTTTTTGTTCCGATAAATCCCACTGAAACAAATCGTTAAGGGCTAACACTAAGGCTGCATAACCCGATGCCGAAGACGCTAAGCCCGCCGCAGTAGGCACGGTGTTTAAGGTGTCTACTTGAAACACACTAAACTCATCGGGTCTAAAAAAATCTAAAAAAGCCGATAAGCGTTTGGCAAAGGTTTCATGCGGTTGCAGGAGTTGGTCATTGAGGACAATTTGGTCTTGTTCGCCATGACTAAAGGTGATCTCTGTTTGTGTACCTAAGCCGGGCAAGCTAATTGATACGCTGCCGTTAATCGGTAAATTAAGCGTGGTTTCTCGTTTGCCCCAATATTTACTTAACGCAATATTAACCGGCGCTTCGCCAAACCCAGAGGCTTTAACATGCGTAAAAGCCGAGTGACTGTCGCTATGGCCAATGATGGTATTTACAAAGGCTTGCGGGCTTAAACTGGCGATAGTTGAAAAAGGGTTCATAAACATTCCGTGAAAAGTGATGGGTTTAATGTTGAATCAATATTTGGGTTTAAGCTTGTTCGGTTTTAGCACCGGTTGAGGTGGTTTTGATGGCAATTTGGGTATAGTTTTTTAGCATGCTTTGACTGCTTTTTGGGCAGTCTGATAAATTACCCAACCCTAAGACACAATCGCCCAGCCCTGAACCCGATATTTTACTGGCACCGATACTTGAACAAGCTCGCATCTGCTTGATAATGGTTTGCAAGGTGTCATCGTTAACGCCTAAGGTGTCCATAAAATCTTGGTAGATTTCACTTAACGCGTAAAGATGTTCTAGCTTGCCGTTAAGTACCGCTTGGTAAGCTTGTTTGGTGGTTTCGCCCATAAGAGCATACAGTTTATTTAGTTCTTCAGGTTGATCTTGCCAGTGGTTGGCAACCATCTTCAAAACTTCGGCGGTTGGGGTTTTGTAACCGCAATAAACTAAGCTTAACGGAAAGTTCTGCGATATGGATTCTGGCAGTTTTTGAATGTTGGCAGGCCTGCCTTGAATGGCGGGTTCAAATAGAACAATCCCACCGGTTAAGCTGGCGGCTAAATCGGTGCCTGAACCTCTACCTTGAATTTTAAGAATAATCTCATGGCCAATATGAAACAACTCAAGGTTGCTGAGGTTTTGTTGCGTGATGGTATTAAGGCCATGTAAGGTGGCCGCAAGCACGGCGGCGGAACTGCCTAAGCCAATGGTACTTGAGAACTCGCTGTTAATTTCAATGTGCAACCCATGATGCAAGTTGGGTGCAAAGGCGTTGAGTGCGTGCATAACAAAGCGTAACTGAGGATGGTCAAGTTGTGGGTGTTGTTTAAACGCTTTTAACTCGGCCAGTGTGAATTGAAAGTTAGCTAACGCCGATTCAATGCAAATGGTTGTTTTATTAGTAGATTCGTTGTTTGGTTCATTAGTACGTTCATTGGTACGTTCATCAACTTCACTCTTCGTCACGTCATCGGTTTTTGACCAGTGAATTTCAATCACCTGATCAACCGCACAGGCCAGAGCAGGGTAGCCATATACCACGCTGTGTTCACCCAGTAACATTAAGTTGGCGGGGGCAGAGCTAATCCAGTTCACAACGCACTCCTTGGGTTTGCAGGGTTAAAGGCCAAACAGAATAGCCGTATTGTTGGCAGATTTCTAAGGGCGATTGTTCGGATACGCACAATACCATTCCTGCCTGGTCACCTACCACACTGCCTGCCCCGCAAATTTTACAAGCGGCATTGAGTGTTAAGTTTAGTTGTTTGATAACCATTTGAACCTTTTCAGGCACCACGCCAATTTTACAAAGTAAGCGGTGGTTTTGGTGAATGGCTTGTTTTAATTGTTCTGGGTGATGTTTGCTGTCGCTGTTTAACCAGGCCTGCTCAATCTCAAAACTGGTTTTTTTAAAGTCTTGCCATAAAGGGGTGTTGTGTTGATGGGTTTGTTTAACCGCTTGCACACACGCGCCAGTATGGCTGGCTGGTGCGCCGGTATCAATTAACCAAGCCGAATGTGTTTGAGTGGGCAGGGTTTGAATCGGTTGACCCATTTGGTATTTGAGCAGGCCTGCGTATATTAATGTGGCCGGATCTAATCCGCTGGATGTACCGTGTTGATACGATTCAACCTGTTTGGATAGCGATAATAAAGATTGTTTAGTTACCGAAACATGATGAGATTTGAACAGGCCTGCTAACAAAGTCACAATCACGCCAGCAGAACTGCCTAAACCCCGACCGATAGGCACATCAGAGTGAATTTTAATTTTCCAGTCTGCGATATGGATTGAGTGGTGTTGATCAAACACCCATAGACAAATTAAAACCAAATCGAACGGTGAAGTGAGCACCTTATCAACCGCTAAAGCCTCTTTTTTAAAGGCTTGAAAACGGTGTTCAATTTGTTGAGCGTGTGTTTGCCAATCTGCGAATGTGAAGGTCTGTTCTAACTTAAAATCGGTTAATGTCAACGTAAAACGCGCTGTGTGATCAATGTGCTGATTATCCGAGTCGGCTGGTTGGTGTGAGAGGGTGCAGTGGGTGTTTAAATCAATGGCCATACTGAGCGCAGGGCAACCATAAAGCACAGCGTGTTCACCACTGAGAATAAGTTTGGAGGGGGCGATGCAATGAAAGGCATTGTTTTTGGGGTTAGCAGGGTTTTTAGATGCGTTAGCGTGGCTCATGGACAGATAGCCGAAACCAGAGCGGTTAAACCGCTTGGTAGTAACGTTTGTGGTCTTGAATGCCCGCTAAACGATAAGGGCCTTTGTTGTTTAAGGCAAACTCAATGTTTTCAACGTTGTCATCAACTTGGTGATAAAACGCTAAATAGTCTGCGTAACTTAAGGCTTGGCGCTGGGCAATTTGGTGAACGTGGCTCTTGGTCATTAACATGTTGCGGTAACCGGGCTGTATAACGCCGGTAAAAAACTCTGCAACACAACCCGAGCCGTAGCTAAAAAAGCTGACACGGCGGTCTTGTAAATTTTCGGGGGAGTTGTCTAATAACGAACAAAAGCCAATAAACAATGAGGCGCTGTAACTGTTACCAATAATGCGGTTATACACTTGACCAGGTTGAGTTTGGGCTTTAAATTCATCGGGCGTTAATTTGACTTGTGCCACACGCGCTAAGGTTTGGTGGGCTTTTTCGGCCATTTTAGTAAACGGAATGTGATAGCAGAAGTGATTAATATCTTGAAAGCCACGTCCGGTTTGCTCGTTAAAGTGCGCCCAACTCTGTTTTAAGCTGTTTAGGTAAACTTTAGTTGAGTACTTGCCATCTACCAGAGCGGTCTTGCGGTGGTTAGGACGCCAAAAATCCATTACGTCTTCGGTGTGATAACCCGAGCCGGGTTCTATGGTAAGAATACGCGGAGATTCTGTAATCAGCATGGCAACCGCACCACAACCTTGGGTCGCTTCGCCCGAGGTATCGACATCGTATTTTGCAATGTCGGCAGCAATCACCAATATTTTTTCTTTTGGATTCATATTGACGAGTGCCGTGGCCATCTGTACCGCAGCTGCCCCTGAGTAACAGGCGTGCTTAAATTCAACCACTCGACAGCGAGGCGACAGACCTAAGACACCGTGCAGAAAGACACCGGCTGATTTAGATTGATCCACGCCTGATTCGGTGGCAAATAAAACTGCACTGACGTCGGATTTTTCAATCTGCGCTAAAACAGGTGCAGCGGCTTTGGCAGCTAAGGACACCACGTCTTCATCAGGCGGGGCGATGGACATTTTCTCTTGGCCAATTCCAATATAATATTTTTCAACGTCAATATTTTTCTCTTCAGCAAAGGTATCAAGACCTAAGTAATAGTCTGAAGTTGAAAAATGGATTAAATCTATGCCTACGTTCATATATAAAGCAGAATCTTATTTAGAAATTATTCGAAAGTTAATTAACCAAGCTTACAACCGATGCGGGTTATTCTGGTCTTTTTTGCATGATACCCAGCTTTTTTAGCCAGGATTTTGCATTAAGACTTGAGCAGAAGCGCATCGTTTAAGTGTAAGGCGGCCACATTAGGCGCGCCTAATAGAAATTGTGCCGTGGCAAATTCCTGCTTAAATTGTTCTATGGTTGCTACAACCGCCTGCGTGGATTCCAGTGCAGATGAAAGCAAGGGCGCCGCAACGCCACACAAACGGCCGCCAATTATAACAGATTTTGCCATATCGATACCGTTTCGTATGCCGCCGCTTGCGATAAACTGCGCACGGTCTTGATAGGGCTTTGCAAACTGCAACGATTGAACCGTGGTGAGCCCCCAATCTTGGAATAAAATGCCTCGATCATTTTCAGCACGGTGCGCCTCAATTCGGCTCCAAGAAGTGCCGCCACGACCTGCCACATCAAACAGAGTAATGCCTGCTTGCAATCCAAGTTCAATGTCGGCGGGGGACAAACCAGACCCAACTTCTTTTAGGATAATCGGTACGTCGAGTTTTTCTGAGATTTTGTGAATTTTATCGGCTAACTTTGCAAAATTCGTATCGCCCTCTGGTTGAATTAGCTCCTGCAACGGGTTTAGGTGCAAATACAGCGCATTGGCTTGCAGAGTGTCCACCGCTTTCTGGGCTTCATCAAGACCAAACCCGTAATTTAACTGCACCGCGCCAATGTTGGCAATTAACGGCACATTGGGTGCGAATTGACGCAGTTTAAAACTGTCTTGTGCGGCCTTGTCCAAAATCATGGCGCGTTGAGAGCCTACGGCCATGGGGACTTGGCAAATCTCTGCGGCTTCGGCTAGGTGTTGATTGATGTGCTGAAAGTTTTTGGCGGCACCGCCTGTCATTGAGGCGATTAAAAAGGGAAAACTCAGAGTGTGATTTAAAAATTTGGTGGTGGTGTCAACCTCAGAAAAGTTTAATTCTGGCAGAGCGCGATGCATCAGTTTTATCGAATCAAATTCGCTTTGATTACGCTCCACCAATGGGTCATTGAGAACGGCATCAATATGATCTTGTTTGCGCTGAGTAATTTGCGACATGGCTTCTACCGTTTGATGGATACTGCAACCAACTAGGCTTTGGCAGCACGTTCCAGTTTAATGTGGGCTTGCATTAACTCACCCGGATTGGTTTGCGCCGCCATCAGCGACAACTCACCACACAATGCGGTTGCACCCGCAATACACGCTAAACGCCGTGCATTAACACCGGGTTCAACATCGGGATTGGCACAGCCTAATTGTTCTAAGTTATCTAGAACAAAATCCAAACCTTTACCGTTCCCCACACTGCCCACAATTAAGTTCGGTAAGGTGGTCGAAAAATACAAATCGCCCGTTTTATTTACTTCAACGTGATTGATGGCTTGTGAACCTTCAACAATATTGGCCGCATCTTGGCCGGTTGCCAAATAGAACCCTAACAACATATTCGCTACATGGGCATTGGCGGTGCGTAATCCACCCGACACGATACTGCCAATTAGGTTCTTTTTTATGTGTAAATCCACAATCGCTTCGGGCGTGGTTTTTAGAAAACGGGTGCACAACTTACGTGGAATAGTGGTTTCACACACTACATATTTACCCCGACCTAAAATACCATTCACGGCCGACACCTTTTTATCGGTGCAGTAGTTGGCTGAGATGGAAACGTATTCTAAATCCGAGTATTCATTCAGAATCCACGGGATAATTTTATCCGCCGCATTGGTCACCATATTATGACCAGAGGCATCGCCCGTAGTGAATTCCAGACGTAAATAAATCAGGTTACCGACCACTTGGTGATGCGTATCAATAAGCTTGGCAAAACGGCTGGTTTGCGCCACGACCGCTTGAATATCATCATGACGGGTTTTAAGGTCTTGTAAGCGTTTTACCGCCACACCTGCATTGGGTGCTTCCAGCAGAATGGAGCGCGTCATGCGTTCATCGACTACCGTTACCCGAATACCACCTGCATGCGCTGATACTCTGGCACCTCGCGCCACAGAGGGCCAAAGTGGGGTTTCATAGGTGGCCATGGGCACCATTAAATCATCGGTTTCAACATCACCAATCAGTTTAAATGGACCAACCGATTCCATGGGAATCGATGCGTATGCAGTGTGAATAGGGTCGTTAGATTTTGTCATGGGACACATTATAAAGGAGAGCCAGACTTCCTGTTACAAAAAAGCGTAAAACTCACAGAAAGGGCTTGAAACTTCTTTAATTGTCCTTATAAATGGCATATCTGAAAAGATAAAAATTAATTAAAAGAAAGGATAAAACTATGTCATTAGCAACCGCACGCCACATCTTAGTAGACACAGAAGAAAAATGTAATGAACTAAAAGATCAAATTGCCAATGGTGCTGATTTTGCCGATGTGGCCAAAACCAATTCCAACTGCCCATCGAGCGCAAACGGCGGCGATTTAGGTCAGTTTGGTCCAGGTATGATGGTGCCAGAATTTGATAAAGTCGTATTCAGCGCCGACGTGGGTTCGGTTGAAGGTCCAGTGAAAACGCAATTTGGTTACCACTTACTAGAAGTAACCAGCCGCAGCTAATTAAGTTGCTGATAACCGCTTTTGAGAGCGGTTATTCTGTTTAAGGCTGTTGTAAGCTTTAACAAACGCTAAGCAGAAAATAAAAAGCCCCGATGCATTTATTGCATCGGGGCTTTTTTTGATTAAGTTTTTTTATTTAATTATGATTACGTATGTTTTTACAGTTGGTTGGGTATGGCTTAATTGACTTTCTTATTTTTCAAGTGGCGCTTAGTTATCATAAATTGCGTGCTTACAAAATGAGGTTTAAAACACTTTAGTGAATCTTTGATTCTCAATTCAATTTTAAGGTATCAATATGGAAAAAATTATGAAACTGCTTATCGTTGCTTTAGCCTTTACTGGTATAGCTTCCTTATCTGGTTGCTCCTCTGTTAGCACGGTAATCGAGAAGCAAGATCTTACTGTAGAAACTAAGATGTCGGATACTATCTTTTTAGAACCTGTTTCTGCCCGTGACAAGGTTGCATTTGTTCAGTTAAGAAATACGACTGATCAAGATTTAGATTCTGAAAAACTAACGCTCCAATTAAAGAGTGCATTGGAAGCTAAAGGTTATGAAATTACAGAAGATATGGATAAAGCAAATTTTGTAATTCAGCAAAATATTCTTTCTGTTGCTAAGGTGGATCCTAGGAATGCTTATAGTGCTGTACAGGCTGGTTTCGGTGGTGCTGTCGCAGGGGGTGTTATTGGCTCAATGACTGGTTCAAGTGGTCGTTCAGCAGGTATTGGTGGTTTAATCGGAGCAGGCATTGGTCTTGCAGCGAATGCTTTAGTGAAAGACGTCTACTACAATATGGTTACTGATTTACAGATTCGTCAACGCGTTAAAGATGGAAACAAGGTCAAATATACTAAGCAAGCAGAAAGTAAAATTGGTTCGTCTGCTGGAATTACACAAGAGGTAAGTGGTACTTCAGACTGGATGAACTATCGCACTCGTATTGTGTCTGTTGCCAACCAAGTAAATCTTGAGTTTTCTGAAGCTCAGTTAGAGTTGGAAACAAAAACCTTACGCTCGGTCGCAGGTATTTTTTAAAACGACTATTTAGTTTTATTTTCTAAAAGCCCCAAACCCAGCAGGCCTGCTGAGTTTGGGGCTTTTTTTATGCTCGGTAGAAATGGTGAGAATTAATCGAGTAGATTTATTTCAATATTATAGAACGTGGTGGTGCCACTGACTTCACTGCCAACAATTAACATGGGTTTGCCTGATGGACTTTGTGTTGCGTCTACAAACTTAAACCCTTCTGGCCCTAAGTCGCCTGCGCCGCCTGCTTCTAAGGTGGTATTGTCAACGGTTACATCACGGTTGCTGATGTATTGAACAAAGTCTGGACTGTTTGGATTAGAGACATCATAAACCATAATGCCGCCCATGCGTTCTAGCCCAATAAAGGCATAGGTATGACCGTTAATTTCACCAACGGCTAAAGCCTCTGGTTCTGGGCCTTTGTTATCTGAGCGGTCGTCTCCGGTATTTTCTGCGTTGTCGTTATTGAAGTTTTCGCCATATTTGTTGGCGGTTATTACTTCGAATGCACTACCAGAATCAAAGACTTGTTCACCGGTGTTGGCATTGTAGATTGAAAATGAACGCGCACCGTAGGTGTACAAATTAGTGAACTCGGTGCCGCCATTCATAGCCAAGGTAGTGTGGTAAGAGAATTTAATGCGTCTTAATTCATTGTCTTTACCAAATCCGCCCCCATCTGCTAGCGTTCCGGTAAATGGGTTGCCTTCTGAATCCACTAAGGTCACATTTTCCGCTGAGTAAAAGTCTTTAGCAGAGAACGCGTCGATGCAGCGTGCGCCATCTCCGTCATCTCCAAAGAAGTAGCCAGAGGCTTCACAGCTTGCTTGATCGGTAACATTGTCTAGCCAATCTTGACGGTCATCGCCTTCATTAGCGATTAGAAAGTAGTTTGTGTTGTTGTAGCGCATAGCGGCAATGGAATCGGGCATGTACATTCCCATTAATGGCCAGTTCTTGATGTTAACGCCATCTTTTTGGCTGGCATCCAGTTCATTTCCGGGAATGGCGTGGTTTTTAAACCCGAGGCCAATAATTTTATCAATGGTGTTGTTGCTTAGGTCAACGACGGCAACGGCGTTGTTCTCTTGCAGGGTTACGTAAGCTTCAGTTCCTGTGCTATTTACCGCAACATACTCGGGCTCAAAACTTTTCGAAATTGTGGTTTGGTAACCGTCAATAATCATAGTGTCAGTTGATAATTCTGCGTTGCGACTGCCACCAGTATTAAAGTCTTTAAAGCCGATTTCTGTCAGGTTGGTGTTTAGCACGGATCCATCCCAATCAATATCGATGACGGCAATTTCACCCTCAGGGTCAATACTGTAATTGTCATTGGGTTCGCCCTCAATGGCGGTAATTAACTTGGAACCGTCTGGTGTAAAGGTGAGCATATCGGGTAGCGCCCCCACTTGCACGGCACGCACAAAACTTAAGTCAGTGATTTTGTAAAAAACCACCCAGCCATTGTCTGTTTTGGTGGCGGCTTCAACGGCAACCGCCATTAAACCATTATAAACGGCCACACTGTTTGCGGCACCGACCAAACTTGTGCTAGTTACTACGCTGGCTGCGGTCATGTCTGAGGCAATATCTAAAGCTTGAACAAGGCTAGGTGCGGTAACATCCGAACTGTCAAGGACATCAATTTGTCCTGAATTGGCATTGACTACAAACGTTTGTTCTGTAGTTGGGTCATAGGCCACAATTTCAGCGGCGCTTTGATCAAAAACACCTGATTCGTATCGACCCTGTTGACTCAGTGAAATGATTTGTGACTCTGTATTGGTTCCGTTCACGCCATCGGTTCCATCTGAGCCACCACAACCGACTAATAATGCCGAGGCAGAAAATACGGTAAATAGGGCAAGAGGCAGTTTTTTGAGTTTCATGATTTATCCTTAATTATGTTCAATGCTTTAAGTGGATTAACATTGGCTACTGTAGGCATTTTTTATTAAGGTTAGGTTAGAGCGAGATGACGATTGTGTGACAAATAAAGAGAAGGTTAGGGGCGATAAACTAAAAAGCCCGATTAACATTGAGAGTTAATCGGGCTTCATTTTGTAGGTTTTTTAAACTGTTTGAAAGTTTAAAAGGGTTAAGTGACGGTTTAAGCCACTTTACGACGACGTGCCATAAACCCAACTAAACCTAAACCAGCTAGCATCAAAGCATAGGTGCTTGGCTCTGGAACGGCAGACACCGCTGATGAAGAAATGGGTGACATGTTCAGGGTGTAAAACTCATCATTTACAGATTCACCAACCACCACTAAAGTGTGTTCGCCCGCAGTTAAGAAAAGATCTGAAATAGTCATAATATTGGGGTTATCACCACCACCAAAAAAATAGGTAGCAAAAGAAAGTTCAAATTGACCATCAATAATCGCCGAAGTAAATTGAGCGATATGATCTTCAAAAAATGTCGTAGGCGTTCCATCTAGGTTTGCTTGGAAGCTTGAAGTATCTTCACTGATGAAAAAAGTAAAGGTGTCCGTAAATACTTCTGTTGTTGTATTTGCATCGTTAACGGTAAATTCTTGTTCAAACGAACCGTCCGTTTCAGTTGAGAACACTTCATAAGTTGCGGCATTTGAAACGCTTGCAAACGCAATTAGGCTGGTTGCTAATAGGGTGCTTAGTAAAAATTTCATTTAAGTCCATCTCTATATTTAAAAGGGATTGTAAGCTTGCAACTTATATTTATCAGTCAAATTGCATCTGCAGCTTTTACATTAAGGGCGTACATTAGCATAAGCTAATGTTTTAAGTTGATTTTTTATGGGGGTATTATTTATTTCTTTGGCAATGGAGAGGCTTTTTATTTTAGGTTCGATAGGTCTTCAATGAGGTGGTTTAGAGCGCGCATTTCAATTTTTTTGATCGCCCGTTGCTGTTGCTCGGGTAAAAATTGAAAATACGAAGCAGCGCCCAAGTCGCTGAGCAGAACATTGGCATTGTGGTCAATGAGTATATTGTGCGCGTAAAAATCTCCGTGACAGAGCTGTTGATTGTGTAAATGTTTTAAGGCATTGGTTGCCCCTTCGATTATTTTCGAGATATCTGCATCACTCAATGTAAAGCCCTCTGAAAAATTATCTCGAGTACACGTTTTAAAGCACGGCGGTAGCCCTAAGTTAAAGTAGGTTTCTGGAATTAACGTCATGACCAGGCCTGCTTGGTTTGGCTCCTGGATTTGGGCGACCATCTGCACCAAGTTTTGGTGTTGGCCTGCTATGACACATGCTTTCAGTTCATCTTCTGGGTACCCATCGCTGGTCACTTGTCCTTTAAACAGCTTAATGGCTACGTCTTGCTGAGTTTTGTTTTGACCAATTTGTTTCGTACTGGCTTTTGTAGGCGATGAACCTAACCAGTTGGCATGGTAGATTAACCCTGATGCACCTTCGCCGAGCACTTTGTTTAGCTTAAATTCGTTTAGCGCAACGGTAGGCAGGCGCTTGATGTTTTTAGGTTGGGTGAAGGCTTGTTGGTCGTTGGGTTTACAAAAAGGGTTACCAGAAAACGCTAACCACGCTAATTTTGGAAGCGCCAACAACCAGTCGGGGAGCTCTGACAATTGGTTGGCGGAGATTCGCAACAACTGTAAGTTTTTGCACTGCGCCATCGACTCTGGCAGGGTGGTCAGTTGGTTGCCCGCTAACATCAGTTTTTGTAAACGTTTTAGCTGGCCAATGGCGTTGGGTAATGTCTTGATTTGGTTGTCGGTCAAAATCAACCAACGGGTTTTGGGTGGCAAAGATTTTTCGCTGACGGTTTTAATTTGGTTGGCTTTAAACCCAATCATCTCTAGCTCGGGGCACAGCCCTAATACTTCGGGTAGGTGAGTAAACGCATTGTCTGATAGAAAGAGTATTTTGAGTTTATGCAGCTTTGCAAAATCGTTGGGGAGGCTGCACAGTTGGTTGCTGGATAGATCCAAAATCTCTAAGCTGTCGGCTAACTGATAAATCTCGGTTGGAAACGTGCTTAGGTTTTCAATTATTTTTAGACGCGTGATGCCAGTCAATTCGCCCGATTTAAGTTGTTGAAGTGTGTGCAAATGAACAGGCCTGTCTAAAAATAATATGAGTAGTGTTTAACTTAGAGTTAAGAGTTTTTTAAAGAGTTTGAAAAACTTTGAAAAAACTAAATCATGCCTTTCTTTTGCGCACCCAAACCAAGAAGATAGAACGCACTAATAATCACCACGGGTAACCATACATCGTTAATGTCACGCAATAGGTTCATCAAAAATGGCGTGACGAATGAGGTGATAAAAGCAAACCCGAAGGCGCAAAATAAAACAAACAGTGTGACCTTTAAAAAGAACTGCATGCCACCAATTTGTTTTTTAAAAGCGGCGGTAATGTTGTTGCCATAAATGACGAGGAGGGTTGCGGCCATTGAGAGCCCGATTTCATTTAAGTAGGGTTTCATCCAACTGGAAAGGGTGCTTAAAAAGTCGGTT
>Ga0307993_1000398_pt1 | contig 15012 bp, 13 predicted proteins | sample EllFjometagen260_FD_203163 | JGI IMG/M metagenome (GOLD analysis project Ga0307993, IMG submission 203163) | Marine microbial communities from Ellis Fjord, Antarctic Ocean - #260 | ecosystem: Environmental > Aquatic > Marine > Unclassified | place: Southern Ocean | collected 2014-11-02 | reverse complement strand
TCTGGGTTTTGGGGTGGTTGGGGGGTCACGGGGGCGATAGCCCCTTTGTCAGCACCTAAGAGAGGATATTGTAGCGAAGCGAAAATAGCCCCCTCTTAGGACTGCTGGCTTAAAATAATATCATAAATGTCTGTACCTAGCATAGTCGACACTGTGTATACCTATTTATACATGACTGTGTATACCTATATAACAACAATGTCTATACCTATGATATTATGACTGTCTGTACCCATACAAAGAAGGTCGCTAGTATGAATAAAAGATCTGAAAACATGAAAAAAGTGAACACCCTTCGCTCAGAGGTAACCACTGCTATGATCTATCTATTAGATGAATTAGAGGATGGTACAGGGGGTGATTATGATGGCTTTAATAGCTGGGGTATCAAAGAAGCCTATAAGCTAAAAGGACAACTAAATTCATATCGAGCACAAAAAATAACTCAGTTCCTAGGTAAAACTATTAGCAAACAAAGACTGTTGAAATATGCCAAACCCAAAGGATATATCTATACTCTCTCTAATCAAGACATTGCTCAATGGTTAAAAGACAATCAACAGGCTCTACTAAAATACTCCAAGTTCAACATAGGAGTTATGACAGGTGGCCAAAGATCTAACTAACCTCACTAGCTAGTTTGCTGATCTTCTCAGTCTGCAATCTCAGCTTATAAAACTTTCAAATTTCAAATTTTTTTTGAATCTTTCCTCTCTCCCTCTTAATCAGTGTGCCCACTAGAGTATGCCCACAGCGTATGTCCACATAAGCAGCAAGGGCAACAGCGCCTGAGCTACTCCTAAAGGGCTCTGCGCTGTTGCCCTTGCTATGTGGACAACCCTGATGGACAACTCTGTGGACAACTGCTTGGAGGGAGAGAGGTTGAAGTTTTGGGCAACACTCACCCTAAAGCGCTTGCAGGTAAAAACCTACAAACCCTTTAGAGTATTGCCCTGACAACTGCCTGTCGGTCGATCGGCATCGTCTCGGGAAGTCATCACTGTATCAAGCTGACTCTGTCATGATTACGGCTGATAGCACCGCCTAGACACGCTCATAACCGCTATACGCTTCCTAATGCTAGCAAGGGCAATACACCCAATATACCGCTTCAAAAGACAATATAACCTCTCATTGCGTTGCTTAATATGTCTAGTAACCCCTGTCTCAAGCTTTCTTGTCACCCACGCAATGCAGTCGTCACTGAGGCCTGCCACCCATTGCTAGGGAACAGATAAAAGGCGTTGGTAGGATGAAGGTAACGAGCAAATAGGCGGTTTTATTGAGTAAGATTGGTAACTTACGGTAGTAATATGAGTGATTTGATTGCAAATTAGCCTAGACTTGGCTTAAAATAGACCCTAATGGGCTTAATTGCTGGTCAAATAACGCTGTATCAGAGCTTATTTGGTCGTTACAGTCGTTCCCCAACGTCTGTAACCGTTAATGAACATTAAACGATAAACCCCCCTATTACGTCAAGTAGTAGGGGGGTTTATTTTTTGTTTATTAATTATCATTTTCATATCTTAAGACAAGATCCAGTTTTTATCTTACACAAAGTGAATAACCTATGTTAAAATCCGGGAATAAAACAGGATATTTTAAAAGTAGGTTACTATGAAAGACACTCAGCAATATGTTATTGAGAAACGTAAGTCATTAGGCGTTTCTCAAAAAGAATTAGCATTGTTATTAGGGATGAAAGAAGCAGGTGAAAGGACGGTTCGTGGCTGGGAGAACGGTGAGCACAAGCCTTCTGCTACAAGGTTAGCGAAGCTAGAAGCACTTAACAATAGCCATCCTTTTGAGCATAGCAATAAAGATAGTGACTTCACCTTTATTGATTTGTTTGCAGGTATTGGTGGTATACGTCTGCCGTTTCAAAAACAGGGCGGTGAGTGTGTTTTCACCAGTGAGATTGATAAACATGCTCAAAAGACCTACTTTGCTAATTATGGAGAGTACCCAAGTGGAGATATTACCCAAATTCAAGCCAAAGACATTCCAGATCATGACTTACTTTTAGCTGGTTTTCCTTGCCAAGCGTTCTCACAAGCAGGTCTAAAACAAGGCTTTAAAGACACACGTGGCACTATGTTTTTTGAGATTCAGCGAATTTTGGCTGAAAAACGTCCAAAAATGTTTTTACTAGAAAATGTGAAGCGTCTCAGAACTGATAAGAAAGGGGAAACCTTTCAAACCATCTACGATATTTTGACTGGGCAGCATAAAGATAGCATACCTGATGATGTTCCTATGAGTGAAGAAGCGCGAGAGGCGTTATCTCATAAGCTAAATTATTGGGTAGGATATGCTGTGTTAAGGGCTGCGGACTTTGGTGCGCCACAAAATAGAGAGCGTATTTTTATCGTAGGTTTTAATAGAGATTATTTTGATAAAGTCGAAAACTTTGACGAGCTATTTAGTTTTCCTAAGCCTACTCATAGCAAAACCCGTGTTGGCGATATATTAGAGGATGTGCCAGCTGATGATACGGTCTATACCATATCCGATAACCTATGGGCTGGTCATCAAAAAAGAAAGGACCAGCACATAAACAAAGGTAACGGCTTTGGTTATAGCTTATTTAACCATGACAGTGCGTACACCAATACCATTAGCGCACGGTACTATAAAGATGGTTCTGAAGCATTGATCGATCAATCCCAATATGGAAAGAACCCAAGAATGCTAACCCCCCGAGAATGCGCTAGATTACAAGGCTTTCCCGAAGAGTTTCTGACTGACGCAGTATCTAAGACACAAGCGTATAAACAGTTTGGGAACTCTGTTTGCGTCAAGGTCATTGAGGCAGTGGCAGAGCAAATGGTATCAACATTCCACAAAGCTGAGGCCATTCAAAAACAAGCTGATTTATTGGCTGTCGTCTAAAAATCCTGGGAATGGTGGATAGGTACGGGTAATTAATGAGTCCCAATGGTTGTTATTAGCACGCCATTGGGAGTAGTTACGAGCATTTCCTACGTACATACCACTGTCAAAAAATACTATGCCCTGCTCAACAAGCTTAATCCAATTATCGAAGATCATTGGCTCACCAAAAGCGATCTGATTGTAACAGCCGTCTTTGCCTTTATTACACTTGAACCAACCGTGATGGCCGAACTTCTTTGTTAGTTTGCTATTCAAATTATCTCTATCCCAACGGGCTAGGATAACTCCCTCTTGTTGTAGGTTTGGTGGGACTATATTTGCTTTATCAGGGCGAGGATCTTTTGAATAGTTATAAACGATGATTATGTTCTTTGCATCATCAAAAACCATTTCTGAGCCGTTATAGGTTGATGGGGAATTAAAATTAGGAATTGGACTACCTGACCATGAGTAACGGCCACCCTTTTCTACATTAGGCTTGCCAAACACTTCCATAAACTGGGTGCGATTCAGATCGATTTCTTTATCTTTGAAGATATAGTAGTTAGCACTCCAATCACCAAAAGTGGTCTTGCTACCAGTAGAGTTTTTCATCTCATAGCCGTATAAGTCAGGCTCATTGTTAGCATTAGCAGCTATGCCCATTTGTCTTTCCAGCCAGTGACCTGCCTTTCCGTCATGGCGCTGATTGAAGTCGTCAGTCTTGGGCGATCTACCGTAAACATTTTCCTTGAAAAGCTTGATAATTTGCGCTTCTTCATTTGAAATACTTGTTTGCATTAAAAACTCCTTATATTTGGGTAACTATGGAAAATAGTTCTTTATTTGATATTACGACTAGATTTGAGGTTATACAGTATTTAGAATAAGTATTCGATAGCATATAGCCTGAATAGCTCGTTACTAACTTAAAAATTAGCTTTTTCATCATAATTGGTAAACATAGTTTTACTAAAGAGGTCGTGGCATGTCCAACTCAAACACTCTAAAAGTCAACTTATCTGACGATCACCTCAAGCGAGTTTCAAGAGCAAATCCTATACAGGCGATTGAAGAGCTAATTTGGAACAGCCTAGACGCTGACGCTACCAAGATATTTCTACGTGTGGAATCTAACGAGATAGGTAATCAAACTATTGTTATTGAAGATAACGGCAGTGGTATTTCCGAAAAACAAGCAAGTAAATATCTAGGTTTTATCGGTAACTCATGGAAAGCTACTAAATCAGAAACCGAAAGCGGTAGACCTATACACGGACAAAAGGGTGAAGGACGTTTTAAGGCATTTTCATTAGGCAGAGTTGTCGATTGGGAAAGCGTTTATCAGCAAGATGGTAGCTTTTATAAGTTAACTATCTCTTTAAATTCTGATAGAGCTAACGAGTTTAGCGTATCCACAGCTACACGGTCTAAAGTGAATAAAACAAAGTCAATCATCAGAGTTAGCGAACTAAATAAAAAAGTCGCGGTGCATAATTTTGATGAATTGAAAAACAAATTAACTCAAACCTTCTCATCTTACTTATATGCTTATCCTAATATAGAAATAACTGTAGACGGCTATCTTATTGACCCTAATGAGGCTATAGAGGATGTTAATGAGTACACATTAGAGTTAGAGGATGTAGCAGGAATTCATCAAATTAAGATTATAGAATGGCTGGAAATCAGTTCAAAACAGCTCTTACTTTGTAAAAATAATGGCACTGTTCTGAAAGAACATAAATTTCAACCAAACCGTATTAGAAATTTAGGCTATTCCTTTTCTGCCTATATAATTAGTGATTACATTACTGAATTGAATAGTGATTCCAGCTTAGACTTGATAGACATGGATGCTGATAGTAAAAAACTTCTCGATGCAGCCTACCAGCAAATAAATGAACACTTCAAAACGAAGAGAAGCAATGAGCGTTTACTTAGACTCCAAGGGTGGAAAGAGTCTGGTATTTACCCATTTGAGGATAATAATGATCCTGGGGTAATCGAAACAGCTAAGCGTGAGATTTTTGATATCATTGCTTCGAAAGTCGAAGATAACTTACCTAAATTCGCAAACTCAAATCATAAGACGAAAAAATTCACTTTTAGGTTGCTTTCACAATCATTAGAGAATAACCCGCAGTCAATGCAAGCTATCATGACAGAGGTTTTAAATTTAAATACCGAGGAACAAAATGAATTTGCTAAATTACTAGAAAAAACTAGCTTATCGCATATTATCAGATCAGCCAAAATCGTAGCTGACCGTTTAGATTTCCTTGAATCACTAAATACACTTGTTTTTGATCATAGAAAATCACTGTTAGAAAGAGATCAGCTGCATAAGATTCTCGAGAGCGAGAGTTGGATTTTTGATGAGCATTTCGCATTAGCAGGTAGTGAAAAGCGTCTTGAGGAAGTATTAAACATACATCTAAAAATACTTGGTAAACGTTGTGAAGATGATAGTAATGTCCTAATCAATAACGAACGACAAGGTAGAGTTGACTTAATGCTATCTAAATCAGTAGAAGTTAGACCTGGTCACAAAGATTTTCTAGTTGTTGAATTAAAAAGACCCAATAAGAAAATTGATAATGACGTCATAGGACAGATTATGGGTTATGCGCAAGCAGTCAATAATGATGAAAGGTTTCATAAATCCAATTGTAAGTGGAAGTTCATAGCAGTTTCCAACCAATTTGATGATATAGCAGAAATGAGAGCAAACAATATTGGGCTTCCCAAAGGTTGTGTTCACCAAGAAAACTCAATAGAAATTTATGTTATGAAGTGGTCAGAAGTTATAACGAACGCTAAAGCACGGCTAAAGTTTTATCAAGAACAACTAAACTATGAAGCCGATACAGAATCTAGTATGTCTTACCTTCATGAGATTCATAATGAGTTCGTTCCCGAGGAAATTAGGAAACAAGCTTAAGTTAATAAATAGATATAACCTAGCGAACCAGTCAGGTGCTTTCACTGATTCGGTTCCCTAGTGAGGACTTGAACCTTTGTCTGTGTGCTATATGCACTAGTAAATCAAGATATTAAAATTATGAGAATGTACTCCGTTGTGTACATGCAGTGACTTTTTATAGGTATATTGAGTTATTTTTGATTTAGCATAACCCCCGTTATGCGGATAATAGCCAGATATTTTATTGACTGACGCTATGTATGTTAGAATTACGAGAAATATTACTCCTTTAACCTATAAAAGTCGTTTACTACAAAGATGAATACGCCACCCTAGTTGTACCCCTCCTCAGTAAATGATTGCTCCCTATAGCAATTACTCTTTCATAGAGCGTCTTACGCTTTTTCCTGTGCACACGCACTGCTTTAATGTTTGTATCTATAATCGATTTATCTATCGAGTCATTAAGAGCAAGCTATTAAAGGCAAGTTATGACAATAACGCGCTAAATACGATGGTTCACATTTTTATATCTATTTTTTGATGGGCATTATGCCTAGCTAGAAATGTGTCAGACCTTTTATTTTGGATATCTCCTATCTCTTAGCTCAGATATCGCGATTATTGACAGACTAAAGCAGTTCATAAAAACTGAGTTAAACATGTTAACTACTATTAAAGAACATTGGTTATCCAATGTTAGAGGCGATGTCCTAGCTGGTATGGTTGTCGCTCTAGCCCTTATCCCTGAAGCCATTGCTTTTTCGATCATTGCCGGTGTTGATCCCCAAGTTGGATTGTACGCCTCATTTTGTATTGCCGTAGTGATTGCTTTCGTTGGCGGACGTCCGGCGATGATTTCAGCCGCAACCGGCGCGATGGCATTACTCATGGTCACGCTGGTGAGAGAGCATGGTTTGCAGTATTTGCTAGCAGCCAGTGTCTTGACAGGGGTGATACAGATTATCTTTGGCTTTTTGAAGCTGGGTAATTTGATGAAGTACGTTTCGCAATCTGTCATCCTTGGCTTTATCAATGCCTTGGCTATTTTGATTTTTATGTCACAGATTCCAGAGCTGATGCCGCAAGACGGCTCAAACCTAGTACACGTCTATGGTTTAGTGGCTCTCGGTCTAGTGATTATCTATGGCTATCCTTATATTCCCAAAATTGGCAAGATGATCCCATCTCCTCTAGTTAGTATCGTATTAGTGACGGCGATCGCACTTTTCTTAGGGGCAGAGGCTCGCACCATCAACGATATGGGACAACTGCCGGATACCTTGCCGATATTTTTGCTACCTGATATTCCTCTGAATCTAGACACCTTGCTGATTATTTTGCCGTATTCCATCAGTCTCGCTATCGTTGGTTTGCTTGAGTCTATGATGACCATGGCCATTGTGGATGATTTGACTGATACCAAAGGCGATCGTACGCAAGAATGTAAAGGTCAAGGGATTGCGAACGTCGTAAGCGGTTTTTTTGGTGGTATGGCAGGCTGTGCGATGATTGGTCAGTCGATCATCAACGTCAAATCAGGCGGTTATACGCGCTTATCTACCTTGGTTGCAGGTGTGTTTTTATTACTACTAGTGGTGTTTTTAAGCGATTGGTTAAAGATCATTCCAATGGCAGCATTAGTCGCGGTAATGATTATGGTCTCAGTTGGTACGTTTAACTGGGGTTCTTTTAAAGAGCTAAAAACCAAGCCATTACAGAGCAACATTGTCATGATCTCTACAGTTGCTGTGGTGGTCGCGACTCATAACTTAGCATATGGCGTATTAATTGGTGTGTTGTTATCAGCCCTATTCTTTGCCAGTAAAATCGAACGCTATATGAGCGTGCATACGCAATTAGATGAGGCAGAACGAACGCGCTATTACTTCGTCAATGGTCAAGTATTTTTTTCATCAGCAGAGCGTTTGATTGAGTCATTTGATGTAAAAGAATCTATATCTAAAGTAGTCATTGATGTGTCAAGAGCGCATTTCTGGGACGTGACGGCAGTCGCTGCCATTGATAAAGTCATCATTAAATTTCGCCGAGAAGGGACTGAGGTTGAGCTAATTGGTCTCAATGAAGCAAGCCAAGCGATGATAGAGAAGTTCGGCGTTCATGACAAACCTGATGCCGATCAAAGCTTAGGTGCTCATTAATAACGTCTACTAACGATAGTGTCTATCAAGCCTATTAGTTTTGGTGAAGTGGACACTCCAAATTAAAATTTAAGGACAAATTATGAACACAGAACAGCATGTTTTAGCGTGTATCGATGGTTCAGCCGTAACGGAATCGGTTTGTGATTATGCAGCATGGTATGCAAGCCGGTTAAATCTACCAATAGGCTTACTACACGTTAGTGACATTCCTGCTTCAAACAGACGTGATTTATCAGGCGCGATAGGTATTAATAGTCGTCAGTTTCTGTTAGAAGAACTCACGCAACTGGATGAGCAAAGAGCAAAAGTCGCTAATAGCTATAGTAATGCTTTGGTGAAAGATGCAAAAAGCCACATTCAAAGTAGCTTTAATGGCGTGGATGTGAAAATCTATCAACGTCACGGCAAACTGCTGCCAGCGATTGAGCACTTCAATAGCAAAAATCGTGTCATCGTTATGGGACGACGCGGCGAAGATCACAAAGACAGCCGAATCAATATCGGTAGTCAAATCGAAACTGTGGCGCGCGCTTCCAGCGTGCCAGTGTTGATTTGCTCAGAGAAGTTTAAAACGCCCAATTCTTATATGATAGCATTTGATGGCAGTAAAACAGCCATTAAAGCCGTTGATATGATTGCGAAAAGTCCACTGTTAAAAGGTCTGCAAGGGCATATCGTCATGATAGGTAATGATGATGCGACCTCCAAACACAGTTTAGTAATGGCTACCGAGAAATTAACAACTTCAGGCTTTACAGTAGAAGCGCATCATTTAACTGCCTCTGATGCTGTTGATGGATTATTGGCTTTTCAGCAGCAAAATGCGGTCGATATTATTGTCATTGGTGCTTATGGCCATTCTAAATTCCAACAGCTATTTGTTGGCAGTACTACGACAAAGATCATTGCTAAGACGCTGTCGCCAGTCATTTTGATTCGCTAAGATATCAAACAATCACTTTGGCAAATCATTGCACCCATGATAGGCACTAAATTCGCTTAATTAGAATCGTTACTGATCTGATTAAGTGGGTTCTATTTTTTTAATAGTATTAAGCATATATGTTTTGGGCATATCCCAGCGGAACCATCTGAAAAGGCTCATTAATCAATTAATAGACTACTCATAGTAGACTGCTGTAGTGGAACCACTTAATGAGTACTGAGCATCTTCGGTCTTTCCTTGGCTACATCAGCGATCAGATGCCGTGAGCACTTGGTCATTTTTTGAATATCAGAATAGCTATGACCTGATTTGAGCAGACTAGCGATGATCTTGCGCTTTTCCGTATCTTTCCTACGTCCTGAATACTTACCTTCTGCCTTAGCACGAGCAATACCTTGCATCTGACGGTTACGGCGATCCTCATAGTCTTTTCGAGCAATGGCTGCGAGCATATCCAGCATCATCGAGTTAATGGCCTGCAATACACTGCTCATAAATTCTGTACTGCTTTCAGATTGAAGCGCCATATATGAGGTCGGCAGCTCTTTTGACACGATAGAGAGCTTTTTTTCTGATAGCATCCTTTTAAGCGTATCCCAATCAGCTTGGTTCAAACGCGCCAAGCGATCAATCTGCTCAACTAAAATAACATCGCCCTTATGAGCATCTTCAATCAGCTGCATGAGCTTTGGTCGCGCCAAGATAGCGCCTGATTCGTTTTCGACATAGAAGGCAGCAATTTTGTGGCCATGATCGTTGGCAAATGCTATGAGATCGCTTTTGGCACGCTTAGCATCTTGTTCTTTGGTAGACGCTCGTAGATACGCTCTAATAAACATAAACACCTAAAATAGTCTGTTATAAGTGGTTCCATTATACCAGTCTGTTTTAAGTGGTCTGTTAATAGGTTTGAAGGGTGAAATAGGTGGTTCCCTTAGGGTATACTACAATAAAACTAAGATTCAAAAGGGCTTGGGCTATAAATCGCTAAGACAGGTCTGTTTTGATTATTATCGTCAAGCTGCATAATTAAAATCTTCCAAGTTTATGTGTACGGGATTGACGGCAGGAGTCAAATGAAACAAGGCTACATAGTGCGATTGGTTATGTATCACCTTTTGAGTTTCAAAAGCGGTATTATGACAATCTTAATCTGTTAGGCATTGCTGCCTGACTCAGGTAAAACACTCTCCGATATAGTCGGGGCAGTTCAAAGCTTCCTATCAGAGAACATCTTGAATAATATATGATTAACAAAGTTCTTCACGGATTATCAGTTTATGGCATAAACTATTAGGCGAAAACCATATGTTCTTAAATAATCTATTCCGTTTGCTATTAACGTTTAATGCCACAGCTCTACTCGTAATCATTTATTTAGTACAAAAGGGTTTTACTTTACAAAAAATATTTGAGTGCTTTGGTATAAGCAAATGGATTCCTGATTTCTCTAGTTTTATCTCTTATTTTTCATATGTATTAGTAATTTTATTATTAACAAAGCTTAGTATATGGCTTAGTTCCAAATTAGGAAAAGATGTTTTCAAGTCTGGGGATATTGTAAGCATTGAATATGCAAATAATAGTTTTCTACCTAGTTACCTAGGTTATTTTTTTGTAGCCTTAAGTATAGATGGTTGGGAAACTCTTGTTTTTGTCTATATTCTTTTGTTTATTTTTACTTTTTTCTCTCAAGCCTTATATTTCAATCCACTATTTCTAGTTTTTAGATATAACTTTTATAACCTAACTACTAAAAATGGTGCAACAATATTTTTAATAAGTAAGAATAATTTTAAAAAACCAAAAAATATAGAAATTGATACATATAGAATTAATAATTATACTTTTATCGATGGAGGAAATAATGACGTGTCTGTTAGCGAAGATAAAGAGGAAGAAGAATGAGCCGTTTCGAAGAATTACTTCTGATAAAGCTGCTTTTGAGGAAGTCGACATTACGACGATAAACTGCCTGCTATATGTTCCAGATTACAAGCTAGATGATGACGAATGGTTCAAGATTGAAGAGTTCGATCAGACAGTTTTCTGCCTAGACATTCTTAAAAACAGCTTCGTTAATAGTGAATATAACGACATCGATAAAAAAGATTTTGTAAACATATCCTACCTTATTTCTGTACAGAACGATGGGTTTTATTTCCAAAATATCACCCCATCTAGTTTTATACGTTTGAAAACAATTGTGTTCGGAGAGGTTTCTAGAATTGTAGATGACAATAAGCAAATTTTTATTAAAAAGATACCTGACGCAATATATGACCCAAGTTCTAAAACGCTTTTCTTTAAAAACTTGTCTTTTATTACGGGGATTTTCAAAAATATAGGTAAGCTTTATAAAGAGGCAACACAAAAAGAAGTAGATACTTTTCTTGATTCATCTTTTATTAAAAAAGGCGAAGGTTACGAAACAAATAAAGTTACAGCTCATAACCGAAAGCTTATAACTGTAGCTATGAATGCACTTGATAAATTAACACCGCAAGAGCAAGATACATTGTTTGTATATGTAAACAGCTATTCTGACAAGGATATAGACTACTGTGTAGACAGTAAGAGCTTTGAGATTAAGTGTGAAAATGACTTAAAAACTCTTCTTTATGGTATTCACCAACGTTTCTATACAACGCCGATTGGTGCTGAACAGCGTGTAGCCAACTCTGTAAAGATTATAAATAGTTAGTATCTAACATTAAAACATTCTAAGGTGATGTGATGTTGCTAATAAGGCGTATCCGACCTTAGTCTAAGTCCTTATTGATCGACTCTTGCATCTTCTCAAGCTCTATCGTTAATGCGTCGGTCTTCTCTTGCTCAGCACTATAACTGACTGATACCGTCTCATACTGCTTAACTAACAGCTGATAATCCGTGTTAAGCGCATTCTGTCTTTGCGTCAACTGCTCATGAAGCCCTGATAGTTTATCGCGCTCAATGGTAACCGCTTTTAACTCCCCTTTAACCTCTGCAGTAGCGGTTGCGATCTCGTTACGCTCAGTAGTGACTGCTCTTAACTCTGTCTTAGCTGCTTCAAGTTCTGCACTCAAACGAGCAACCTCTGCTTTATCACTAGCAGCGTTAGCCTCAAGCGTGGCCACTCTCGATATATTGAGGTTAAGCTCTTTTGCTTGCTGATCAAAGCTACTACGCAGATCTGCAAGTTGAGCCTGAGCTGCATCTGTTTTGGCTCGCTCAAGCTCCAACTGGTGCTGAGTATCCGCTAAGGTCTGCTTAAACGTATCACGTTCAGAGGTCGCCTCACGTGCTTGTTTACTGGCTGTTTCTGCCGTAGCTGTTATCTCATCGAGCTGCCCTAACAAATCAGCTTGCTCACCTTCTAAAGTTTTCACCGCCTCTTGTGCCTCGTCCGTCTCAGCTTGCGCCTTGGCCTTAATACTCTCTAAAGCCTCACGATCTTTAACCAATCGATCATTAGCAATATCAATGGCCGTCTGCCACATATCCGCACCAAGCGTCTGTAAACGCTCATTGACTCCACTGGGCAGCTCAACCTGTCTTAGCTGCGCTTCTTCTTGGTTGTCCTGACGCCAAGACTTCATTGCTTCACTGATGGTGGTGAATGAACCCCCGCCAAGCGCCTTACGCACTTCGGCTAGAGTTGGCTTTATACCTTGCCCTTGCAGTTGATCAGCAGTGTTATGAACCTGTTGAATAGTGAGTGCCATAGTCATTGTCCTTAATTTTGTATGAGTAGATATGTAGCGTCTGTATAATATGTATGTAGTATAATACAATATACAACATACTACAATATAGAATACAAAAAAAACCTCAATTGATTTGCGGTGTCTTCCCAATGAGATTTTGCTGATAGTTGGACACAAACACAGATAGAGCATTAGCATTTGCCAAATGGTGAAGTTGGTGCGATAGTTACTCACTGAACGTTCTGAACAGTTGCACTGTACAGGTCTTAAAAACGTACTTGAACACTAGGTGAGCAATGAACATATCGGTGACAAAAGCAGCGAAACAGTGGGGGGTGTCGAGAACCACTATTTACCAGAAGATTAATGATGGCGAGCTGTCCAGAACCGCTGACAAGAAAATTGATACCTCAGAGATGATCCGAGTGTTTGGTGAGCCTGCTACTAAAAAACGTACTGAACAATCCGTGAACACTAGCAATAGTACGTCCTTGAACACCCAAAAAGTACCAGACTGTACAGCACTTGAACACCAGTTAGCACTTGAAAAGATGAAGAATGAACACTTAGATCAGCAAGTCCGTGATCAAAAACAGCTGATAGCGAATTACCAAGAGCAGATAAGCCAGCTCAACAAAACACTAGAAAAAGCCAATGCCAGTATTCATGACTTAACGCAGATCCGACTGCTAGAATTTAAAGGCACTGACCCTGAACATAGCGATCACCAGCAACAAGTATCATTAGAGCCTGAGCCGCTATCTGAAAAAGAAGCCGCAGCTGCGCCCACACCTACCAAAAGAAAAAGATGGCTTGGGTTTTGATTGCTGAACAGTGCAGTCAAACGATTACGGCCTTGGCCCATTGTAAGAACGCTGCGGGGCTGGTGTATCTACTCTAGGGGTAGCATCCTGTGATTGCTCCATGCTGACAACGTCCTTGATCTCTAAATCTAAAGGCTCAGGCGCTTTGATGTCACCATATAACTCTTGATGATACGCTTTTTTGATCTCCATACCTTTAGTCCACGTTCTTAAATCTCGATTGCCACGAGACTCACTGACTCTCTCATAATTTCTTTGGCGATCCTCGATAAGGTGCGCTCGCTGCGACAAAGCCTTAAAATCCTTCTCATAGATAGTGCCTTTGAGCCTAACATTTCGTGTCATAGCAGGATGCGCCACGCTGATGCTGCTATTCGTTGCTCTCTTAATCGTTAACCCCATACCTTCTAGGGCATAAAGCACACTACTGCGGCCATTAAGACTACCCTCTGCTAGCCTATGCCACATTCTTCGATCAATGGCTTCTTTCAGAGCAAAAGTGTTCTTAGGGTTGGCAATGATCTCATTATCTTCTTTTTCCTGCTCCTTCTCTTTAGACTTGGGCGGCCTATCATATGGGGTTGGACGGGGCGCATTATTCACATAAGGGTTGATTAGTCGCTTACGCTCTGGCTCATTGGGATCAGTCCATCCATACTCTTGATTGATGATATTCTTAAAAGCATTCACCCGTACCAAGTCGGCCCCCGCATAAAATGGCTGCAGCCGCTTACCGCTTCGAAGCTCTTGACAAGGGATCACAAAGTTCAGCTCAAGCCGTCCACCCTTATCAGTATGTTCAACCCACAATATATCGTACTGATCGGGCTCAAGCCCTACAAACAGTGTCTCTTCAAAGCGCTGCATGATGTCTTTTTTCTGCTCATCCGTGAACTCTTTGGCATCTTCCGTGAAAGACAACACCCCTGCTTTATACTTTTGCTTGAATGGTGTGGCATTGATTAGCTGCTCAGTGAGCTTAGGATCGCCATAGAGCACCTTTGCACCCTCTCTAGGCTTACCACCCTTAGCAACCAGCAAGTAATTAATTGGACCTACTCCTGAGCCTTTTCCACGCCTAAAAAACTTAACGATCATGATTCACCTCGCAAATGCTCATCAAGCAGCGCATTAATCAAAGATCTAATAGCGGTGATCTGTTCAAGCACATTCTCATCTACCTGTTTATTGATATTGACGTGTTTGGTGACTTGATTAAGATTAGAGCCAATGCGGCCAAGTGCGCGAACCAACTCAGGGTCAGCGGGCTTCATTGGGGTTACCCCTAACCCTAAACCTCGCATCCATCCGGCCATCGTCGTTCCCTGCTGCCGTCTTTTCAGCTTGGCCAACTCATCCTCTGTGACTCGAATCGCAATCTCTTTAGTTCTTTTTTTACCGCTAATTGGTGGCATAAGACTGGCTCCTGTTCTAGGTATAGGGGTGGTTGGGGGGTCAAGGGGGCGATAGCCCCTTTGTCAGCACCTAAGAGAGGATATTGTAGCGAAGCGAAAATAGCCCCCTCTTAGGACTGCTGGCTTAAAATAATATCATAAATGTCTGTACCTAGCATAGTCGACACTGT
>Ga0307993_1000394_pt1 | contig 15040 bp, 7 predicted proteins | sample EllFjometagen260_FD_203163 | JGI IMG/M metagenome (GOLD analysis project Ga0307993, IMG submission 203163) | Marine microbial communities from Ellis Fjord, Antarctic Ocean - #260 | ecosystem: Environmental > Aquatic > Marine > Unclassified | place: Southern Ocean | collected 2014-11-02 | reverse complement strand
ACCTCCAGTACACTACAATACACTAGGAGCAACCTTCAGTACACTAAAATACACAAGGAGCAACCTCCAGTACACTACAATACACAAGGAGCAACCTCCAGTACACTACAATACACTAGGAGCAACCCCCAGTACACTACAATACACTAGGAGCAACCTCCAGTACACTACAATACACTAGGAGCAACCTCCAGTACACTACAATACACTAGGAGCAACCTTCAGTACAGTACAATACACTAGGAGCAACCTCCAGTACACTACAATACACTAGGAGCAACCTTCAGTACACTACAATACACTAGGAGCAACCCCCAGTACACTACAATACACTTGGAGCAACCTCCAGTACACTACAATACACTAGGAGCAACCTCCAGTACACTACAATACACTAGGAGCAACCCCCAGTACACTACAATACACTTGGAGCAACCTCCAGTACACTACAATACACTAGAAGCAACCCCCAGTACACTACAATACACTTGGAGCACCCTCCAGTACACTACAATACACTAGGAGCAACCCCCAGTACACTACAATACACTTGGAGCAACCTCCAGTACACTACAATACACTAGGAGCAACCCCCAGTACACTACAATACACAAGGAGCAACCTCCAGTACACTACAATACACTAGGAGCAACCTTCAGTACACTACAATACACTATGAGCAACCTCCAGTGCACTACAATACACTATGGGAAACCTCCAGTACACTAGAATACACTAGGAGCAACCTCAAGTAAACTATTATACACTTCGAGCAAATTCAAGTACATTACAATAAACTAGGTGCAACCTCCAGTACACTACAATACACTAGGAGCAACCTTCAGTACACTACAATACACTAGGAGCAACCTCCAGTACACTGCAATACACTATGAGCAACCTCCAGTACACTACAATACACTATGAGCAACCTCCAGTACACTACAATACACTAGGAGCAACCTTCAGTACACTAAAATACACAAGGAGCAACCTCCAGTACACTACAATACACAAGGAGCAACCTCCAGTACACTACAATACACTAGGAGCAACCTCCAGTTCACTACAATACACTATGGTAAACCTCCAGTACACTAGAATACACTAGGAGCAACCTCAAGTAAACTATTATACACTTCGAGCAACCCCCAGTACACTACAATACACTTGGAGCAACCTCCAGTACACTACAATACACTAGGAGCAACCCCCAGTACACTACAATACACTTGGAGCAACCTCCAGTACACTACAATACACTAGGAGCAACCCCCAGTACACTACAATACACTTGGAGCAACCCCCAGTACACTACAATACACTTGGAGCAACCTCCAGTACACTACAATACACTAGGAGCAACCTTCAGTACACTACAATACACTAGGAGCAACCCCCAGTACACTACAATACACAAGGAGCAACCTCCAGTACACTACAATACACTAGGAGCAACCTTCAGTACACTACCATACACTTGGAGCAACCTCCAGTACACTACAATACACTAGGAGCAACCTCCAGTACACTACAATACACTATGAGCAACCTCCAGTACACTACAATACACTAGGAGGAACTCTCAGTACAATAGAATACACTAGGTAGATTTACATGTTAATAAGTTGGGTTGCTAGGCAGGGTTGCTAGGTAGGGTTGCTAGGTAGGATTGCTAGGTAAGATTGCTAGGTAAGATTGCTAGGTAAGATTGCTAAGAAGGATTGCTAGGTAGAATTGCTACGAACTCACCAGCATCAAAGTGTCACAGCAGCACAGTCTCCTCGAATATCGGTTTCTTGTCTCCCTGCTTCCCGGGCACCTCCCCCGTCTGCGGAGTTACGAACTGCGGGGTATCTTTATCAGTGATTTCCTTCTACAACGCGTCGTAGAGCGGTTTTACTAAAGGAGGGACGATGTAATCTTGAAAAGAGGGGGAGTTAGGGTGAAGGGTAGTGAGGGGCGGTGTTGTGAGGGAGGCTAGGGTTGTACTTTACAATACACTAAGAGCAACTTTCAGTACACTACAATAGACTATGAGCAACCTTCAGTACACTACAATACACTATGGGAAACCTCCAGTACACTAGAATACACTAGGAGCAACCTCAAGTAAACTATTATACACTTCCAGCAACCTCCAGTATACTACAATACACTAGGAGCAACCTTGAGTACTCTACAATACAGTATGAGCAACCTCCAGTACACTACAATACACTAGGAGCAATCCTCAGTACACTACAATACACAAAGAGCAACCTCCAGTACACTACAGTACACTAGGGGCAACCCTCAGTACAATACAATACACTAGGAGCAACCTCCAGTACACTACAATACACTATGAGCAACCTTCAATACACTACAATACACTATGAGCAACCTCCAGTATACTACAAAACACTAGGAGCAACCTCCAGTACACTACAATACACTAGGAGCAACCTTGAGTACTCTACAATACACTATGAGCAACCTCCAGTACACTACAATACACTAGGAGCAATCCTCAGTACACTACAATACACAAAGAGCAACCTCCAGTACACTACAGTACACTAGGGGCAACCCTCAGTACACTACAATACACTAGGAGCAACCTCCAATACACTACAATACACTAGGAGCAACCTCCAGTACACTACAATACACTAGGGGCAACCCTCAGTACACTACAATACACTAGGAGTAACCTTCAGTACACTACAATACACTAGGAGCAACCTACAGTACACTAAAATACACTAGGAGCAACCTCAAGTAAACTATTTAACACTTCGAGCAACCTCAAGTACATTACAATACACTAGAAGCAACCTCCAGTACACCAGAATACACTAAGAGCAACCTCAAGTAAACTACTATACACTTCGAGCAACCTCAAGTACACTACAATACACTAGGGGCAACCTTCAGTACACTACAATACACTAGGAGCAACCTCCAGTACACTACAATAGACTAGGAGCAACCCTCAGTACACTACAATACACTAGGAGCAACCTCCAGTACACTACAATACACTAGGGGCAACCTTCAGTACACTACAATAAACTAGAAGCAACCTCCAGTACACTACAATACACTAGGAGCAACCTCAAGTATACTACAATACACTAGAAGCAACCTCCAGTATACTGCAATACACTAGGGGCAACTTCAAGTAAACTACTAAACACTTCGAGCAACCTCGAGTACATTACAATACACTAGCTGCAACCTCCAGTACACTACAATACATTATGAGCAACCTCCAGTACACCACAATACACTAAGAGCAACCTCCAGTATACTGCAATACACTAGGGGCAACTTCAAGTAAACTACTATACACTTCTAGCAACCTCAAGTACATTACAATAAACTAGGTGCAACCTCCAGTACACTAGAATACACTAGGAGTAACATTCAATACACTACTATACACTAACGGGTGGCAAGTAATTATCTGGACTCCGACATAACCTTCATTACCGACTGAAATAAAATAGTCTGGTATTTTTTTTGATAGCCATCTGTTCGTTTAAACGATTTCCGACAATGATTGGGGGTCGACAAACTTATTCCAACATTCCAACATTCCGAAATGGTCTCCTTCTCCGAGCTAAGACGAAAACGATTTGTCCAGTTCGTCGGGGGGGCCTTGCGGACTGGAAAAAGACTGCTGCGCATTAATTTTTGGTGGAGAGTATAGCTATGAGCAATATCTAAGATATTATCAACCGATATCTCGCCGGGAGGTCTCTAGAACACCGCAGGGAGGGCGTAGACCTCGGAGGAATGTGAATTCCAGGAACCACCAGCGCCTCAAACAGATGGAAAACCACAAGACTGGCCTCTCCCAACGTGCTCTTGCGTCCACTTTTGCTACTCACACCAGTACATCAGTCTCCTCTTGAAGAATCCCAAGATAGATTACAGGAATCGTATGGAGGTCCTCAAATACAAGGATGACGCCCCCATTTCTGGGTTTGACCTTCTGGTTTTTGGACAGCAAAGCGGTTAATTACGTGGTTAAAGTGGACAATCCTATTGCATTTTCGCAATACAGACCCATAGAGGACTTCTTTGGACTCCTAGCAACTCGTGCCTACCACAGAAACTGGGTAGCTAAAGATTTAGAAGCCCTCAAGAGACGTATCCGCAAGTGCATTTCAGAGATCCCACACGCTACTGTACAAGCTACTTTGGAGACAGTTAGGCAGAGACTACTCAGAGCCTATTAAGTTAGAATCCTAGAAGTCTGTCACTGATTATTATTGTTTGAAATAGTTTAGACTACCCCTGTGTATCATTGATTTCATCAAAAAATAATAATTTCAACTATTTATCAACCTTTGAAAAAAGTCCAGATAATTACTTGCCACCCGTTAGGAGCAACCCTTAGTACACAACAATACACTACGAGCACTAGAATACACTAAGAGCATCTCCAGTACACTACAATACACTAGGAGCAACCTCCAGTATACTACAATACACTAGGGGCAACCCTCAGTACACTAGAATACACTAAGAGCAACTTCCAGTACACAACAATAGACAAGGAGCAACCTCCAGTACACTACAATACACTAGGGGCAACCCTCAATACACTACAATACACTATGAGCAACCTCCAGTACACTACAATACACTAAGAGCAACCTACAGTACACTACAATATATTTAAAGCTACCTTCAGTACACTACAATACACTAGGAGCAACCTTCAGCACACTACAATACACTATGAGCAAACTCCAGTATACTGCAATACACTAGGAGCAACCTTCAGTAAACTACTTTACACTTCGAGCAACCTCAAGTACATTACAATACACTAGGTGCAACCTCCAGTACACTACAATACATTATGAGCAACCTCAGCTCCAGTACACCAGAATACACTAGGAGCAACCTCCAGTACACTATAATATACTAGGAGCAACCTTCAGTACACTACAATACACTATGAGCAACCTCCAGTATACTGCAATACACTAGGAGCAACTAAAAGTAAACTACAATACACTATGAGCAACCTCCAGTACACCAAAATACACTACGAGCAACCTCCAGTACACTACAATACACTAGGAGCAACCCTCAGTACACTACAATACACAAAGAGCAACCTCCAGTACACTACAATACACTAGGAGCAACCATCAGTACACTACCATACACTAGGAGCAACCTCCAGTACATTACAATACACTAGAAGCAACCTTCAGTACACTACAATACACTAGGAGCAACCCTCAGTACACTACAATACACTATGAGCAACTTTCAGTACACTACAATACACTATGAGCAACCTCCAGTACACTACAATACACTAGGAGCAACCCTCAGTACACTACAATACACTAGAAGAGACATTCAATACACTACAATACACTAGGAGCAACCCTCAGTACAATACAATACACAAAGAGCAACTTCCAGTACACTACAATACACTAGGAGCAACCTTCAGTACACTAGAATACACTAGGAGCACTAGAATACACTATGAGCATCTCCAGTACACTACAATACACTAGGAGCAACCTTCAGTACACTACAATACACTAGGAGCAACCCTCAGTACACTAGAATACACTAGGTAGATTTACATGTTAATAGGTAAGATTGCTAGGAAAGATTGCTAGGTAGGATTGCTACGAACTCACCAGCATCGAAGTGTTACAGCAGCACAGTCTCCTCGAATATCGGTTTCTTGTCTCCTTGCTTCCCGGGCACCTTCCCCGTCTGATTTCCTTCTACAACATGTCGTAGAGCGGTTTTACTGAGGGAGGGACGATATAATCTTGAGAAAGAGGCGGAGTTTGGGTCAAGGGTGTTGAGGGGATGGGTAGTGAGGGGCGGTGTTGTTAGGGATCCTAGGGTTGTACTTTATAATACACTAAGAGCAACTTTCAGTACACTACAATACACTATGAGCAACCTTCAGTACACTACAATACACTAGGAGCAACTTTCAGTATACTACAATACACTAGGAGCAACCTTCAGTACAGTACAATACACTAGGAGCAACCTACAATACACTACAATACATTTAAAGCTACCTCCAGTACACTACAATACACTAGGAGCAACCCTCAGTACACTACAATACACAAAGAGCAACCTTCAGTACAGCACAATACACTAGGAGCAACCCTCAGTACACTACAATACACTAGAAGCTTTAAATATACATTTAAAGCTATCTCCAGTACACTACAATACACTAGGAGCAACCTCCAGTATACTACAATACACTAGAAGCAACCTCCAGTATACTACAATACACTAGGAGCAACCTCAAGTACATTACAATACACTAGGTGCAACCTCCAGTACACTTAAATACACTAGGAGCAACCTTCAGTACACTACAATACACTATGAGCAACCTCCAGTAAACTACAATACACTAGGAGCAACCCTCGGTACACTACAATACACAAAGAGCAACCTCCAGTACACTACAATACACTAGGAGTAACATTCAATACACAACCCTCAGTACGCTACAATACACTAGGAGCACTAGAATACACTATGAGCATCTTCAGTACACTACAACACACTAGGAGCAACCTTCAGTACACTAGAATACACTAGGAGCAACCCTCAGTACACCAGCATACACTAAGTAGATTTACATGTTAATAGGTAAGATTGCTAGGTAAGATTGCTAGGAAGGATTGCTAGGTAGGATTGCTACGAACTCACCAGCATCGAAGTGTCACAGCAGCACAGTCTCCTCGAATATCGGTTTCTTGTCTCCCTGCTTCCCGGGCACCTCCCCCGTCTGATTTCCTTCTACAACGCGTCGTAGAGAGGTTTTACTAAAGGAGGGACGATGTAATCTTGAGAAAGAGGCGGAGTTTGGGTCAAGGGTGTTGAGGGGATGGGTAGTGAGGGGCGGTGTTGTTAGGGATCCTAGGGTTGTACTTTATAATACACTAAGAGCAACTTTCAGTACACTACAATACACTATGAGCAACCTTCAGTACACTACAATACACTAGGAGCAATCTCCAGTACACTACAATACACTAGGAGCAACCTTCAGTACAGTACAATACACTAGGAGCAACCTCCAATACACTACAATACATTTAAAGCTACCTCCAGTACACTACAATGCACAAAGAGCAACCTCCAGTACACTACAACACATTTAAAGCTACCTCCAGTACACTACAATACACTAGGAGCAACCTCCAGTAACTACAATACACTAGGAGCAACCCTCAGTACACTACAATACACAAAGAGCAACCTCCAGTACACTACAATACACAAAGAGCAACCTCCAGTACACTACAATACACTAGGAGCAACCTCCAGTACACTACAATACACTATGAGCAACCTCCAGTATACTACAATACACTAGAAGCAACCTCCAGTATACTACAATACACTACGAGCAACCTCCAGTACACTACAATACACTATGAGCAACCTCCAGTATACTACAATACACTAGAAGCAACCTCCAGTATACTACAATACACTAGGAGCAACCTCAAGTAAACTACTATACACTTCGAGCAACCTCAAGTACATTACAATACACTAGGTGCAACCTCCAGTACACTACAATATACTAGGAGTGACATTCAATACACTACAATACACTAGGAGCAACCCTCAGTACACTACAATACACAAAGAGCAACCTCCAGTACACTACAATACACTAGGAGCAACCTTCAGTACACTACAATACACTAGGAGCAACCTTCAGTACACTACAATACACTATGAGCAACCTCCAGTATACTACAATACACTAGGAGCAACCCTCGGCACAATTCAATACACAAAGAGCAACCTCCATTACACTACAATACACTAGGAGTAACATTCAATACACTACTATACACTAGGAGCAACCCTCAGTACACTACAATACACTAGGAGCACTAGAATACACTATGAGCAACCTTCAGTACACTACAATACCCTAGGAGCAACCCTCAGTACACTAGAATACACTAGGTAGATTTACATGTTAATAGGTAAGATTGCTAGGTCAGATTGCTAGGAAGGATTGCTAGGTAGGATTGTTACGAACTCACCAGCATCGAAGTGTCACAGCAGCACAGTCTCTTCGAATATCGGTTTCTTGTCTCCCTGCTTCCCGGGCACCTCCCCCGTCTGATTTCCTTCTACAACGCGTCGTAGAGCGGTTTTACTAAAGGAGGGACGATGTAATCTTGAGAAAGAGGAGGTGTTAGGGTCAAGGGTGTTGAGGGGATGGGTAGTGAGGGGTGGTGTTGTGAGGGAGGCTAAGGTTGTACTTTACAATACACTAAGAGCAACTTTCAGTACACTACAATACACTATGAGCAACCTTCAGTAGACTACAATACACTATGAGCAACCTCCAGTACACTACAATACACTAGGAGCAACCCTCAGTACACTACAATACAATAGGAGCAACCTCCAGTACACTACAATACACTAGGAGCAAACTCCAGTACACTACAATACACTAGGAGCAACCTTCAGTACACTACAATACACTATGAGCAACCTCCAGTATACTACAATACACTAGGAGCAACACTCAGTACACTACAATACATAAAGAGCAACCTCCAGTACACTACAATACACTAGGAGCAACCTCCAGAACACTACAATACACTATGAGCAACCTCCAGTATACTACAATACACTAGGAGCAACCCTCGGTACACTACAATACACAAAGAGCAACCTCCAGTACACTACAATACACTAGGAGTAACATTCAATACACTACTATACACTAGGAGCAACCCTCAGTACACTACAATACACTAGGAGCACTAGAATACACTATGAGCATCTCCAGTACACTACAACACACTAGGAGCAACCTTCAGTACACTACAATACACTAGGAGCAACCCTCAGTACACTAGAATACACTAGGTAGATTTACATGTTAATAGGTAAGATTGCTAGGTAAGATTGCTAGGAAGGATTGCTAGGTAGAATTGCTACGAACTCACCAGCATCGAAGTGTCACAGCAGCACAGTCTCCTCGAATATCGGTTTCTTGTCTCCCTGTTTCCCGGGCACCTCCCCCGTCTGATTTTCTTCTGATTACCCGTGCGTTATCCGTGCCTTAACCGTGCGTTATCCTTGCCTTAACCGTGCCTTAACCGTCCATCGGCAGATGACCAAGTGGCCGAAAGATATCAGTGATAAAGGTAAAACACCCATCAGCATTGTCCTCAACTCCTACCCAAGAAAGCTGCTACCAGCAAAAGGACAGCAACTTAGACAACTCACATGGCTATTCAGTGGGCATAGCCCGCTCAACTATTTTCAGCACAAAACAGGAGGATCCAGAACCCAAATCTGTCAGCAGTGCATGGAAGAACCAGAAACATCATTACATTTCCTGGGGGAATGTGTGGCGTTCGCGACAATCAGACTACGCACCACGGGACACATAGTAATGAACTGGAAGCAGATCATCGCAACAAAGATCACCCTAATCAATGAATTCATAGCAGCCACTAACAGACTTAACCATAACGTTATATTCCAGCCCACTACGTAGTCACTGCCGGTGGAGGGACCTCGCCGGTAAGTCACGGTTTACCGGGACATACCGCTCTTCACTGGCAGTTCATCACAACCTATATCATATGTATATTTATTAATATTGTTTTATCAGGGAGTTTCATCATCGCTATTGCGGGATAGCGGTGATGAGCGTGCTGAGAAGGCCGTCCAAGACGGTCGCGGCACTTCCCCTTTACACGAACGAACGATAATTTTTTAAAGAATAAAGATCATCGATACTTTTTAATTTTATTTTACGCGCGACTAAATCGCTTTTCAACATTCTAAACAAATTGTTCTGATGTCGGCCAACACGACCTTTCATTGTAGCATCTGCATTAACCGCGAAATGCAGAGCTAGTTGCGCAGGTGTATTATCGTCGCTTCTTAGTATGTGTCCGAGCATTCTCCATCTAGCGCCTCCTAGAGCTCACATCGTTTGTAGAGAGCGATGTTACTGATAACAGCTTTGGGCCATTGCATCCCAATTATCTGACGCAGATGGTTCCTGTGGGTCACATTGAGTTTATTCAACTCTTTTTGGGTAGCTGCCCAGCTGTTACAGTTATAGAGCATCACCGAGGTAACTTGTGCCTCATAAATCTCCAGCTTCGTCTTGATGTTGATTTTGGTGCCTTGCATCCAAATTTTCTTGTAGTTTTGAAATGCAAGGTTTCCAAGGTTACAACGGTGCAGGATGTCGGTTTTACTGCAGAGTTTAGATACTAGAGATTTGGATTTTCTCCACTCTTCTCGGTGTCTGAGTGGTTCTCCTTTAGCATCCACATCGTCTTTACCAGCAAGGTAGACTTTGGTGAACTCTGTCTTACTCTCGTTGACATAAAGGTTCCACTCTTTTAGGATCTCTTTGCAGATCGGCAGTAGTTGTAGCAGAACATCTTCATCTTCGTTTACAAAGTCGACATCATCTGCGTACCCCCATTCTAGTGGCATCATATTATCCGCTATGGGTGGGTTTGGCCGGATGGTGATTGTAACCGCTCTCATGTGGTGTAGTCCGCCAGCTAGGGTGAGGGTGAACAGGTTTCCTGAGAGACAATCTCCTTGGAAAGCTCCGCTATTATTATTTAACAGGATCGTACAGAAAAAATGGTTAAAAAATCAACACCTTAATTCTGTAATCTGTTCCCGTACAGATTGGCCCAGCACCTGTTGCACTTTGCTATATCTCTTATTTCATTTAACTCTTCAAAGTTCTGCATACTCAGACTTCTATCTTTTAAATCATCCACTAGAACTGCAAAAAGATTCATTCTAGGCCTTCCTAGTCTACCTACAAACAGTTCACTTGACTCAACTGCAAACAACAACGCCAATTGGGCAGGTGTGTTTTCATTACTCCGCAGTATATGCCCAAACATATTCCACCTCTGCTTCTCAACTCGATCCGATAGTTTCTCAACCGGGCACCTAGCATACAATGTTTTGTTGCTGATTTGCCCGTTTGGCCAACCCTTGATGTTCAGTATTGCACGAAGGTGGCGTCTGTGCAGTGTGTCGATCTTATTGAGTGTAGCTTTTGTGGGACTCCAGCTGTTGTAAAGCAGCACAGATACAACTTGAGCATCGTATAGCCTGAGTTTCCTATCCAGTGAGATCTTCTTCCCAGTCAGCCAGATCTTCTCAAACTTCTTAAACGCCGATTCAGCGAGTATTCTTCTCCTTGCTATGTCTTTCTCAGTGCAGAGAAAAGACCCGAGAGTTTTACTTCTTCGCCACGGTTCGTTGTTGACAAGCGGTTGACCGTTGACATCTTTATCTTTTTGTTGGGCAAGATAAATAGTGCAGAACTCAGTTTTACTTTCGTTCACTTGCAAGTTCCACTCAGATAGAACTTCCCTCACTTGGGGCAGAAAAGATCTCAACATCTCTATGTCTTCATCAGCAAAGTCACAGTCATCCGAGTATTCCCACTCTGTTGGGAAACCTAGCGCAGCCATAGGTGGGTTTGGTCTGCCAGGCACTGCCCTCAGGTTGTGGAGTGCCGCTGCTAGGACTAGTGTGAATAATTTCCCAGATAAACTGTCAGCTTGGAAAGCACCTAGCAAACTCTCGAACTCTTCTGACAAGGAGGAGTTGACTCTTACTCGCAGACAGGTGTTAGACAGTAGATATTGAACTAGTCGAATATCGTCTTCAGAGCAGCCAGCATCTTGGAGGACATTGATGATAGTGTCCCTCTTAACAGTATCAAAGGCACGACTCATGTCAATACCCATTTTACTGAACGTCCACTTTTTCCTCATAACAACTGAAACTAGCATCCTCTGAGCCCACACTATGTCAGAGCAACTCCGTCCTCTCTTGTACGCACTCTGCCACGACATGGTATAATCATCTATCTTCTGCTCAATCCTCTTCAGCGTTATCTGTGTGAGCATTTTCCTTGATCCGTTTAGGAGTGTAAGAGGCCTGAGACTGGACAGTGGACCTTTCGGCTTACCAGGTTTTTGGAGCGGCGTGATTATTCCCTGGCCGATGGACTTGATGTAGGTGTTGGAGGTGAAGGATTCGTTGATGGTATCAGCGTACATGGTATAGATGATGGGGTCCGCATTCTTGAGGAGTTCGTTCTGCAGGTTGTCAGGACCGCTTGCTCTGTTGGTTTTGAGCTTAGCAGCAGCCATTGCTACCTCTCCATGGGTGATGGGGCAGTTTAGGGGTTTTGGATCACAGGCGAAAGCAGGCAGACCCTCTTCGACTCCGTCCGTTAACTGTTTCTCAAAGAACTCTTTAGCCTCTGCAGCTTTTCCAAGATCAGTAGCTATAACAGCATTGTTCTTATCATGAACAACTATAGAGGTAGTCTTCTTGAAACCGGCCAACGATCTAGTAGCCTCGAACATCTTCCTGGCGTAGTCAGTGTTGTTGATCTCATCAGCCAACACGTCTGCACGGTTGTTGTTGATCTCCACGAGCCTCTGACCGATGGCTTTCTGAGTTTTCCTCACCGCTCTTCTACCCTCTGCTATATCATCTGTAGCGGTTGCTGCTTTCATCCTAAGACACAGATCACGCTTTTCAGATACTAGCTCTTTGACTGCTTTGTCACTGCTGTAGTTCGTTGTTGGCCCTCTCCGGACTAGTTGGAGGGTTTTCTCGGCACAGGCTCTGATGTCTGCGAACAGCTCATTCATTTTCTTATCAGCGTCTATGGGATATGTTTTTTCAGCAACAGTTTCTCTGATGGCTTGCTGGTACCGAGCTTTCAGCTCACTGTCTTTGTAGAGGGTTGAACAATCGAAGCGCTTCACAGATGTTTTGCGATTTTGGTAGATCAGAACATGTTTGTCTAATCTTAACCTTGCTACAACCGGTTTGTGGTCAGATCTGAGTTCAGCACCTCCATAAGATCGGCAATCTTTGAGAAGGGTGGTGGATCTGCTTCTGCACATGATGTAATCCAGTTGAGCGTAAATCGGCACGTTCTTCTTCGTCCCGCTCAAGCTCCGCTAGTGCTTTCGAATTCAGCAGAAATCTCACTGTTAATCTTTACACGTAGCTTGGTGTTTGACAACAGGAAACGTACCAACCTCACATCATCTTCACTACACCCAGCATCTATGAGCAGGTTCAGGATGGTGCTCCGTTTTATAGTGTCGAAGGCACTTGTCATGTCTATCCCCATTTTCTCGTAGCTCCAGTTCTTCTCTTTTACTACAGAGATGAGGATTCGCTGGGTCCAAACAATGTTTTCACAACCCACTCCAGGCTTGTACCCACATTGCATAGGTCCTGTGTATGCAGCCGTTTGGTCCTGTATTCTCCTTAGGGTAACCATTGACAGTATCTTCCGGGTACCGTTCAGAAGACACAAGGGCCTCAGGTTCTTGCAGGGTCCAAGGGGTTTGCCAGGCTTCTGTAGGGGAGTTAGATACCCCTCCGAAAACGAGCTGACATGTTCATGTTGCTCGAACGCTTCATTGACGAGGTCAGCGTATTGACGGTAGAAATCATCAGGAGCGTGTTTCAACAGTTCGTTTGGGATGTTGTCTGGTCCAACGGCTTTACCATTTTTCAGGCTACGGGCTCTTCTGGTGTAATTGGAGAGTTAAGGGGCCGAGGTTCGCCTTCAAAGGGGGCAAGAGCAGGCTCATCTCCTGTGTAGTGTTTGTTGAACCATTCTCTAACAATCACAGCCTTTTCAGCGTCGTTGGCAACTAGTTGTTCTTGGTCGTTGAAAACGGCTACTAAGTCGCTCTTGTTGTTGTTGTTGTTGTTGTTGTTGAGAAGACGCATGGATTCAAACATTTTCCTTGAGTCGTCCATGGAATTGATCTGATTGGCGAGTCTGTCGCCGTACTCTGTCTTGAGTTCTTTCAGTCTCTTCTTAATGTTGTTTCGTAGTTTGTTGAGTCTTCTTTTTAAGTCCGACTGGTCGTTGTCAGGGTTGTCGTTCAGCTGGTTGAGGAGCTTGTGCCGTTCATCGACCATGCTAACAACAAGCGGGTCTGACGTGTGGTGGGACAACAGTCTCTGCAGCAGATGTTTTGAGGGTGTTGAATAGTTCGTTGAACTTTGAAGTTACGTCAGTTGCACTCTGTGGTGCTTGCAGGTGTACTGTAAGGCTGGCTTTGAAGTTCTTGTCAACTTCATCACTGCAGACTAATGCAGTTGTGTTGAACTTTTTGGCTATTGTGCGCCTTTGTTTGTACAGTTTGTTGCGGTGGCTGAAGTTGAGTCTGGCACACACAATCTTGTGGTCGGTGTAGAAACTGGCATTTAGCCTGGACCCAGCATACGCTCTGGAATCCTGCAGAAGAACTTTACTCCTAGACTTGCAGAGTACATAGTCTATCTGGGAGTAGTAGCGCCGTTTACCATCTTTAGACTTGCGGTCTCTGATGGTTCCGGTGCAGGTGGTAATGTGTCTGCTAGAGTGATTAAAAGCAGTGTTGGCAGCAAACATCTTGTTGGAGATCAAGAAGTTCAGCAACCGCTCACCGTTCTCATTCCTCCTACCGACTCCATACTTGCCCATGTTCTCCTTGTACCCGTTTTCTACATCTGAGACTGTCCTCTTGCCCAGTTTGGCGTTGAAATCCCCAACTACAAAAACTTCGAACCTGGATGGAACTTCAACAGATACATTCAGTTCATCGTAGAACTGCTCGATGACGGCAGGGTTCTGAATAGATCTTGGCAGTGTAGGGCTGTAGCAGTTAACTATCCTCATATGACATGGTGCTTTATTAGCAGTTTTGGCAGGGAGTTGGAGTTCTAAATAAACTACCCTGTCACTGATCTGTGTCCATGAACGAATGTAGGGGATGAAACGCTTACTGATGATAAATCCAAGGCCACCATGAACTGAATTAGTCTGTTCAAACATAAACATAACACCACTCCAAAAGCCAGGAAAACCTAAGGGCCCTCTGACCAGCCTCCGTCCTCTTACACTGTTGAATGGGTCCAGGAAAATCCTTACCCTGGTAACCCTGAAGAGAGTCGAGCAGAAGAT
>Ga0307993_1000393_pt1 | contig 15074 bp, 26 predicted proteins | sample EllFjometagen260_FD_203163 | JGI IMG/M metagenome (GOLD analysis project Ga0307993, IMG submission 203163) | Marine microbial communities from Ellis Fjord, Antarctic Ocean - #260 | ecosystem: Environmental > Aquatic > Marine > Unclassified | place: Southern Ocean | collected 2014-11-02 | reverse complement strand
GATAGATTCATTATCAGGTATAGTGATGATAAACTTGAGATGAGACCTCACTATGATGCATATGCGGACAGTACTCTTATTTATTTAACTACAGATTTTGAGGGTGGATCCACTAACTTCCCCATTGCAGGGTTGGAACATAAACCACAAGATTATAAACCAGGTCACTACATACATTATAACTCGAGACACTTATCATCTTTTCACGGGGGGATGTCTGTAACAAAGGGTGTTAAGATTGCAATTGTTCTAAGAGCTACGAAGAATAATATATGGACTTATGTATTGGGTATACCATGGATGTTTATTTGCGTGGGGTTTCTATATACAATAGAAAAGTTCTTTAATAAGGGTATAAGAAAGAATCCTAAAGGATAATGAGAATAAAGAAGTTTATTAAAAGTATAAAAGAAAACCCTGATAAAGAAATTAGAAGGGCAACTAATATGTTAAAAAGGAAAGAGTACCTAAGAAATGAAGTTAAGTCAAAACGTCCTGTAGGTATGGAATACCAAGACAGGTACGGTTATCGAAAAGTGGGGGGGTCTAATTAATATCAAAAAGAAAATGATTATCACCATCTTAGGAAATATTTAAAATTTTTCTTGGTATACTAAAAAAATTATTATATATTTGTAATCAAATCACAAGATAATGATAAAAACACGTAAGATTAAACTTATTGTTAGGGGAGACTCACAAGAAAGAAGAGAAGGTAAAAAAATAGTTATTGACACCATTAAAAGTTGTGTCAGATTATCCAATGAGGTCATTAGGGCAACATTACCGAATCAGTTTGATCTTTACGAAATGACTCACGGTGAAAATAAGATGAGTATGAAGGACGCAAAGGAGAAGATTCTCGAGAAGTTCTCAGCTAACAGTTTAGAGATGGTTCCTTACGATTATAGTAAGTTAAGGTCTGAGATACCTTCGGTGATTCGTGGATCACTAACTAAGAACATTTATTCCACTATGAAGAATAATCTTTATGAAATGTTTAGGGGGGAGATGTCAATACCATCTTATACCAATACGGCACCCATACCTATTAATTTCACTTCTTTAGTAGGTAAGGAAGGTGCTGGTAAGGTTTTCAAAATGGATGAGGATGGATACTACTATTTTAATTTTCCAAAATTGAAAGTTTCTTTAAATCTATTCTTTGGTAAAGACCGTTCCAATAACAGGGTTATCATGGAAAGAATTATATTGGGGGAGTACAAATTATGTGACTCATCCATCCAATTAAAGGATAATGAATTATATCTTTTACTAACATATAACCAACCTGAGAAGGAACTCAAAGACCCAAATAAAATAATGGGTATTGATATAGGAATTAACAGACCCGTATCCATTCATATACTTGATCAGAAGTTTCAACCCTATCAGATTAATTTGGGGGATAAGATTCATTATGAGAGAACTCGACTTAGAAAGATGAGACAATCACTTCAGAGTGGGTTAAAGTTTTCTAAAGGTGGTCATGGTAGAAAGAAGAAGACACAAGCACTTGAAAGATTAAAAGATAAAGAAAAGAATTGGGCAACAACTATGAATCACACCATTTCCAAGAGCGTTATTGATGTGGCAGTAAAAAACAATGTTGGTACAATTCGAATGGAAGATCTTACAGGGATTACCAAGGACACCAAAAACGCATTCTTAAAAAGTTGGGCCTACTTTCAATTACAGACCGATATAGAATATAAGGCAAAGGTAGAGGGAATTACCATCGAGTGGGTGGAACCTAAATACACATCTGTTACGTGTCCAACATGTGGTAACGTAGATAAAGAAAATCGTAGTTCGGAGGATGTAACTAAATTCTCTTGTATAAATTCAGTATGTAAGGACCACGATAAGAAAAAAGACGCTGACGTAGTTGCGGCAGAAAATATAAGTAAATCGGTGGGGTATTCAGTTAAACCTAAAAGTAAAAAAGGTAGAATGATGAAGATCACTACGGTTAAAACTAAAGTTCTTTCACATTAAGAAAAAATTATAAGAGCATGTTGTAATGCTCAAGGTGAATTATGAATGAACATAATTGCGGACCTAACGGTCACTCACCAAATACTATGATGTTGTGTGGTATATACAACGAAAGAGATGTGAATTATTTTGTAAATAGTATATACAACGGAAGGAACACTATTGATAGTATATACAACGTCAGAAATTTTATAAAAACATATAAGAGTATGGAAACATTAATGTGGTTAGCACTTGCGGGTGTAACAATAGTAGTAGGAAAATGGATAGGTAAAAAGATATGGCCTGAAGATTGGGAGGAATTCGACAATCGTCATAAATAAGATATAGAAATAAGAGCATGTTGTAATGCTCAAGGTGATCCATGAATAAACATGGTTAAGGGTCTATCGACCACTCACCAAATACTATAACATTGTATGGTATATACAACGAACGGGATCAAAATTTCCCTGTAAATAGTATATACAATATTCAACAGAATCATCTTTATACAAATAGATAGTATATACAACTCATTGGCACACCACCCGCAGGAAATTCTATGTAACACCATGGGGGATAAACTAACCAAGGAAGATATGGAAAAAAAGTGGATTGTAGGTACAAGAATATTATATCAATGTAACCTATATGATAATCAGGGTAATATAAGAGGTAAGTACTTCACATTTAAAGATGCGGGGGACCATCCGAAAATAAATAAAATATAAGAGTATGTTGTAATGCTCAAGGTGATCCATGAATAAACATGGTTCAGGACCTAACGGTCACTCACCAAATACTATGATGTTGTATGGTATATACAACGGTAGGAACACTATTGATAGTATATACAATAAAGAAAGAAATTGAAATAGGAGAATAGTATATACAACTTATCGGCTCCAAAATGCGGGGGACTAACTAATATAGATACTATGAGAAAAGGTAAGATGTCATCAATAAGGTTAACTTCCAATAGTACGTATGGTATATACAATAATGATGGTACATTAAAGGTTGAAGGGAAGAAAGATCTAAAGAAGTACCTGAAGATTAAAGAACAGGAACAAAAATCTATTGATGAATCCATAAGACACAGAAAGGTCAGGAGGAAGGTAGACGGAGTATGGATTGAAATCCCATTTGCGGGGGACCAAACTAATATAAAGAAATAATAAATAAGAGTATGTTGTAATGCTCAAGGTGAATTATGAATAAACATAATCTCGGGTCTATCGACCACTCACCAAATACTATAACATTGTATGGTATATACAACTTAATCGCACGTTAAATATCATATCCAAAATGCGGGGGACTAACTGATAGTAATATCAATATAGATACTATAGATAAAATAAGAACTATAGATAATAACCATACGTATAAATAAGATATCAATACAATAGAAGAAAAAGAAATAACTATAGATTATATATAGGTACTTATACTATATGTTAATTATAAAACTCCTTTCTGTATTAATACTATCCTATATAATAATGAATAGAATAATACACTACATAGATAGATAGTAATCTCTAATAGTACTATAGTATACAATAACATAATAAAGAATATTCCATATCACAATATAGAATATATGTAAAGTACTATAGTATATCCATAAGAATATAATCCCAACCCAAAGATCTATAAGATAGATAAAGGATATAATATAACAGCACATCCTATAGAGAAATATACTATAGAAGAAAATAACCATACGTATAAATTATTAAATTATACTATAGATGAAATCTTCAATTTGGTTTACGGTCTACAGTATAATAATAAACCGTAAGGTTATAAAAATTACTGAGAAATTCTAAAACCTATAGACCAATATCCTATAGATTATTACCCCTTCACCACATAGATAAAGGACCTTCACTAAGGTACATGAGAACCCCCTAATTGTCATACATCCCTAATACGTCATACATCGTTAATTGTCATACAATAGTGTCTTAAAACGTATGTATTACAGTCCTTTTTTGTCGTAACAAACTTTTCCCCTCTGGTAGTACTCCTATCACCACTTTTTCCCCCTCACGCATATAATATCCCATAATCTACCACTTTTTACCACTTCTAAAAACAACGTAGGGTATTGTGTCCTGTGTGAATCAAAGACATAAATTTATAAAAGTTATAGAATTATACTCTTAGGGGGGTCTGAGAAGGGTATCACTGGATTATTATTATACGGAAGAGACAGGTCCCCACGGTATAAAAGAAAGTCCATTATATGGGAACAGTATAACAATTATATTTTTATACTTTGTGGTTAGAGTATAACTAAAAAAAGGTTATAGAATAAACTATAACCGTTCGGGTATATTAATATATAAAATGTAATTCATTATACCTGTTCGGGGGTACGAATTGTCATACACTGTGCGGATAACAATCTACCCCGTGGATCCCATCGAAGGTTGTAGTGTGCGGATAACAATCCTGACCCGACGGTTCACCGATCATCGGATTTCCGATACCTCTAATCTGACACCTCCAACTACGAAACTGACAGTAACGTTAATATCGAAATTACTTTTAAAGAACTTGATACGGTTTAGACATTGGTCATACGTAAGGGGAAAACTGTCGTTCCACAAATCCTGAACTGTGTCGACATCTTTAGGTGACTGCGTCACATATGAAATGTCATACATTAGGATTGGAGTATACGACCCACCATTAAGTTCGGTGTTTAGTATAGGGGTTACCGTTTGGGAGTAATCATCAATCGGGGGGAATTGAGTATTAATAATTCTAATGTAATTCTCTAACTTATTAGATGATTGTATGACATGGTCTTTATTAGGTATTACATTGGTAAGTTCATTAATGTATCTACCGTACCATTCTTCCCATTGAGGTTTCCAATCTTCATTATCAAGAACTACTGTAGAGGTATGGATAAAAAATTGTTCTAATGGTTCAGTAAGGTTGAGGTTATAATATTTTGTGAATACTATATTCATTCCTTTTATATAATATGATCTTGTATCCCCCGCAAGGTCACCGATCACCGTAGGGACTGTTTCCTTTATAATACTAAAAACATTCTCAACACTATAATCAATATCAGTTGTAACGGTTATCATTTTGATCTCAATGAAATCACCGTACTGTTTTGGTCTATCGTACTTGTAAGTGTTTCCGTTATGTTTAATTATTTTTTCCATGTATGTAATTCTTTTATTATAAATATCTCCCCCGCAATTACTGTGCGGATAACAATCGTCCCTGTGGATCCTGATCGTAAACTTCAGACTTCAGTGTGCGGATAACAATCTACCTGAACAGGTCCCCCGAAGGTGTTATGTTTGCATAGTATATATGTGCGGATAACAATCGGTGATCAGGAGGGTCCTTAGTTTCAGGTGACCCACAAAAAAAAGGGAACACATTTCTGTGACCCCTCTTCATTAACATTTGTAAGTGATACTACTTATTACGCAACCTTCTGTTGTTTCTTAAGTTCATTTCTCCACTTTACAGCTTTCGCTTTGTTGGTGAAGTACTGATCGTGACGTGTACCACTGATACTGCATCTTACTCGATAACGATTCCCGTTAGAGTTTGTTACTTGGTAAATGTTGTTCCCAAGGTTTGTGTAGCTGTAGCTACTGCTGGTTGTGTTTCCCATAATTATATAATTAAATTGTTTATTACATTATTAATATAACGAAAAAACATTGGAAAGTCAACCCCCCTTAGGGAAGAGGTGAAATTTATTTTACAGGATGTCAAAGAACGTTAGTGTGCGGATAACAATCCACAGTGTTGCTGTGATCAGATCAGGTTTTAGAGAAATAGTTCATATACTGATACTGCAATTGTAACCGCAATAAGTACTATGAATGAGTATCCTAATACTTTGTAGTTAGCTTCCGTTTTTTCAGGACTTCTGCCTTGATTGGATCTATACTGTCTAAACTCCTTTTCTTTATTTTCCATCTTAATCGGTATTAAATGATGGTTGCCCAACGTTATACATTAATTGGCAGAAGAATTTTAGTGCTTTAGTACTTGTACCATCTGCTCTACCAAACGACTGCGCCAAATCATTTGCTACGACTGCCTGTGCAAAACCACCACCCTCATAACCAATACCCCATTTTGTACATAGGATACTTGCCCCGATATTAATGATGTGTTCAGTTTCTTCTGCTGTTATATAATCAAGTCCAGCTTGTGAACCATTTTCTTCTAAGTGATCTCTCACCAAATCTATTACTAAGTTAACTTCTTCTCGTGTGTCCATCTTTTTATATATTAAGTTTTAATAATCTATTTTTCAACTCCCAGAACTTATCTACGAATTCTCTCAATTCATTTGTACTTACGTATAATGATTTATTTATTATAAACACGTCTCCTTCGAAACCATCTAAGTTACTCTCCTCATCAAAATCAAATGACATCCAATATGGTTTGAGTCTCGGGTTATAAGAGATCCTTGTTAATCCTCCTTCAACAGATTTGAAATCTCTCAAGGTTTCAGACACTGATCCCATATCTTCATATGATATCCATGAACAAACGGTTTTGTTATCACCGTCGTGAATATTCTGTGCTGCACGGGAGTTATTATTAAGTTTCCCATTCTTACATGTGTAGACGAATTCATTAGGGTCGAAGTAATCAACCATGTCTAATTCTTTATTACGAATCTGCCACTTCATGAAGTTAGTTCCTTTTCCTAAATGATATCTTAATCTATATGGTCTCATCCTTTTTCTTTTAATTCTAATTGTTTACTAAAGAAGTACATTAACTTCTCCTCCGCCCTTTTCATTTCTTTCTCGTTGAGGTCCTCAGTTGCGGCTTCCCATTCCTTCATCCAATAAGATATCTTGGGTAGGTATCCGTCGGGGTATCTTTTATTAGGGACGTCCATAAAGTCCCACTCCCTTTTTCTTGATTTGTTTACACGCATGATTCTACTGTTTCAATAAATGTTACTCTTACTCCGTGGACTATACCATCCATCTTAGATATCTCTAATCTATAACAACCATCACCAAAACCTGTTGAGGAAACAACACCTGTGTCATACATTCCCCACATTTCTTCAGTCAGTGTACGGTCACACATCTTACTATACCAATCATTAGGTCCTCCAACAAATGGGTTACCTTTATCAGTCATCCATGGGAGTGTTTTACCAACTTCTTCGTTACGGTACGACAACACATCACAGATACTCATCTGTCCACTGTCAACAGCAACCTCTCCGTGGTCTTCCCATATAGGTGATTGAATATTTTCATGTACAATTGTTAGAGATGATATTCTATCACCCCACTCACCCTGATCGGATTTTCCAACCTGTGTGTCATACATACCAGGTCTCATATTGTCAATACGGGTGTTAACCCAACTTTCTTCATTTGAGTAACATGGGTCTGACACAATAACTTCACTACCTATTTTTATCTTGTTCATATTCTTTAATATTGATTACAGTTCAAATATACAAACTTTTGTTGGAATATACTAATAATATTATTAGTATTTCTGTGCGGATAACAATCGGCTCGTCGGGTCCCTGTGTCGCACAGAGATTAAAATTCTAATTGTAATACACTGTAATTTACTTCCATCAATTGATCAACGATGTACGATAAAGTGTCGACGTCTAAACCACTCACTTCAAAATCCACATCATTACCTATTCTATCTCTACCTGTAAGTAAACCTTCTTCGGTAATACCTGTACAAACCCACTTTTCGGTATCATTGTCAATGGGTACTTCTATATAAAACATGGAATCGAATTTAATCTCCATATCCACCAACTCTTGTTTGACGTACTTAACGTACTTCCCTATAAGAGTTTGTTTGTATTGATTTGTTAATTCTATGTATGACATAACTTTATTATTTAAATTAATATTACTTGACGACCTTCGAATAGATGTTTTTATTCTGTTCAATGATTGCACCCATCGTCGTTTTGATTTTTCTCTGACAGATCTCCATGAACTTAAGGTCTTTTGATAAACGTTCTAAATCTTCACCATCGATATCTGTGCGGCCAACAATTACCCTGATATCCTTCGTTGATCCTCCTCGACGGTAAAACGGGGATCTTGCATAGATGTATTCATCTCTTACAATTGATAACTTAATTTCACTTAAGTTTTCCATGGCCCTGTACTGTAGGATCAGTTCCTCCAATAGTGCAACTGATTCAAAATTACCTTTCCACTTGGATACGATATTTCTATAGGTACCTGTAAGTGTATTCAACTGATCGGATGATTTATCAGGGGATGAGTTTAAAAATATTTCAAACTTACTTATCTCCTTGTCGGACCCTACTATGTCAGTGAAGACACCATGTACATGTTTTGGATATTTATTCATTATTTTAAAGTTTTAATGTTTTAATGTATGTGCGGATAACAATCCACGGATTTATCCTCAGGAAGGTCACTCCTCCCCAAGGTGTTCCTCAATTATTTTTTTCATCTCTACCTTATCTTCTTCATCAAGAAAATTGTAGGTTTCACTTATTAGGTCATCTATTGAGTATGTGTCAGATAATTCCTCAACATCACACTCTATGTCGAACTCAAGACTCTCCCAAAAATGGTCAGGGTCTAATCTATATTTACCTTCTCTGTATTCGTAGTCTTCTTCTTCAAGAATTCCATTACTATCAATTTTAGTTCTACCATAGAAGTCCCCACCTGGTTCCTCATATGATATAATACATTGTAGGTTATACCTCTGACACACACTGACTAATCCAGCAACAGGTGGTGACCAAGCGGATTCACAATGGAATTCGATACCATCATTATCTAAGTTTAGTTCTTCTGTTGATACAGATACGTCCCACTTAGTACCTAACTGAGTGATGTTATCATCATACCAGGTATCTTTATGGTTATTACTACCTAATAGTGATGAAAAGAAATGGTCATCCTCCCTTACCTTGAGTATAGTACTCACTCGGGAGATGTCTTTAGGTTCACCTATTAGTTCTATATAATTACTACACCAGTTTGGCATGATTTCTTGTTTTAAATGATTTCTTATACAAATGTACGACTTATATTGTTATACACAAAGTTTTTTCGTTATATGTGTGTGGGTAACAAACCCTGATTACCACCAAGAAGAATAATAGATTTCATACCCCTTGCTGTATGATTCAAGTCCTTTAGAGATAAATTCTAAATCATCATCTTTCAACTCGTTACTCTTTTCTTCACCAAAAAAGAACCCACCCTCAAAACGAGACGCTAACGAATCATTCTTTATATCACGTTGTAGTTCTAATAAGTCTTCTTCACTTACTTTCACATTAACACAATTAAATGAAGGCTCTTCACCACCCTTTGATTCGTACAGTTCTTTCATCCACCCTTGCATTGCAGGATGTTTCCTCCAATAGTGAATCTCTGTCTTATCTACAACAACATCGTAATCTAATGTTTCCTCATTGTATTTTTCGGTACTGAAGTCCACATCTTCTGTAACAACTCCTTTTTTAATACGATACGCAAATTGGTCTAATCCCATAATACTATAATTTTTAAATGATTTCTTATACAAATATACACATTATATTGTTATACACAAAGAAATTATGTTATATCTGTGCGGATAACATTCCTCAGAGATGGTCGGCTGGGAATTCCCCCTGGCGTACCCTGTATCCCAGTTTCTGGGCCAGTTGGGTTTGTTATCCGCACGGTTTTGTGCGACTAACAATGTAGAATGGGCCCACAGGTGATCAGGATTAGGCATAAAAAAACCCCCACATTTCTGCGAGGGTCTATTAATCCTATATATGTCATACACTAATCATGCATATCCATGAAAACAACGTACTGTTTTAAATTCTTATCTTCAAGTGAATGTTGAGTAACACCACAGTTACCATAGTCATACTCATAAAGGTCATCTTGTAATACATTGAAGTCCTTAGTACCATGTTTAGTTATTTGGAACATATGTTCACAATGTCTCTTGGCACTATACCAATCAAAGAAAGTATCGACTTTACTATTTGCGCAGTCATCGAATTTCTCTTTGTCATACACATTAGGTTTTAACCAATCTCCAACTTGTTTATTAATCATTTCGATTGTATGGTTTTCTTCGGGTATCCAACGAGAGTTACCCCAATCATCAGATTTTTTAACACGATAAACCTCATTGTCCTCACTGACACATCCACCGAAAGACCTCCAATTATTCTCAGTTCCCCAATCAGTAAGTAAGTGTGCTGCTTCCAACACTGCTTCTTCACAAGAATCAGATGATACCACTACGTAATGTAAATTATGCATAATCTTTTTGTTTTTGATTTTGATTACCGAACATTTTTACACAAAACGCCTGTCTTTCTTCGTTGTAGTCTTCAAAGTTATGTTGTTTCCAATTATTGAAATAATTTTGTTTCCACCAACTATCCTCACATAGAGCTTCAATCACATCGAAAGAAACGTCTTTGTAGTTTTTTGAATTAGTGTAAAGGTTTTGTGTTGGATTATCACAGAAGTTTCCGTCATCGGCATAGTCTCCCGAAACAACGATACTATCTCCTGCCCAAGAACCTACGATTGGGTTCTCACTTCTTAAGTCTCCACCCCCACGACCATTCCCGTCCGCGAGTAATATGGCAAGAGCTTGCATTATTCCCATTCCGTCGGATGAGAACTCCATTAATTTTGAACCACTATCGAATTTGTGTGGTGTCATTACTTGTCGTTTTGTAGTGTTTACTACTTTAAAATACTGTCCCATAATTAAATTGTTATATGTTATTAAATGATTACTGATACAAATATAACACTTTTTATTTAAACACACAATATAGATTAATATTTAATTGTGCGGGTAACAATCGATACCAGGGCATGGCAGGGCATGTGGCAACTTTGCAGCTCTTTTGCATCGCAAGTGCAGCGCAACTCCAGGTATGATTATTATCCGCACGGTTTTGTGCGACTAACAATGTGGAATGGGCCCACAGGTGATCAGGATTAGGCATAAAAAAAACCCCCACATTTCTGTGGAGGTCTTTATTAAATTAGGTGGGTCTACCAAAGAACGTTATGTTCCGATATAATATCATTGAAGATTACTCTTTCTCTATTACCATACGTACCGAACATCTTATTTTCAGTATTATCATTTTTAGATAAAGAGTGAGTTGTGTATTTGGTAACACCACTAAACAATCCCCATAGGTTATCTCCTTTTTCTTGAAGCTCACCATTCAAGTCTATATAGAATCTTGATACTTTATTTTTCTTTGCGGTAGAGATTTCATCTTTCATCAAATAGTTCTCCAAACTAATGTTCATATCGATATCAAATAACTTTTTAGTTACTTTATCTGTAAGTGATTTATCGTAACGAGTTTCCGACATCTTCGTAATGTTATTAAACATTTTCTTTTCTTCATCAACTAACATATCAACCCCACGACATATATCGTCAATACGTAGTTCCATGTTTTTAGTGTGTCGAACCTTTGATAGATTCTTCATTGCCGCAAAGAACGTGTTCTGACAACTAATAGTTAAATTGGAATTACCAAATGCGAGGGAAGTACTACCATCAAAACTATTGATACCTGTTACAAAACCCTCAACCCTATCATTACCCAGCTTAAGGTCATTACTCTTTAATTGAATAAAGACTTTCTTTCCACCACCAAATTCTCCACCTCTATGAATATCTAAACCCGTAGATGATGATACCTTTTGTAATAAGTCTGCAAGCTGACTATTCTGATATGTTGCATAACCATTAGAGTGTACCCCCAATATTTGATTGGTATCTTCCCTTACAAGTGCAACCTTGTCTAACTTAATTCCACTTACAGTTTGAGTTTCCTCACTACGTACATTCCAATCTAAACCAGTCTGTACTAAAATTTCATTGTTTGTCATATTATTTTATTAATTTATTAATTACTTGATTAATTGTGTCTCTTGTTACCCAACCTGCAACTCCACCCACTTCCGAGTCGTCTATGAATTTCTCAGTTACAAAGTCACCATCACTATCGAAGATGGCTACCTCGTATGAAGAAAACATATTTTGTGAGGGTGCGTCTTCACGAGGAGTCGAGTAAACATACTTACCACATTGTATACTTATGGTGTGGTCACCAACTTTAGTTGAGGAACCTAATCCTCCGTGTCTATTTTTTTCAAATACTAAATCTTCAAATTCTTTTATCATGTTTATAATTTTTAAATGATTACTCAACAAAGATAATACTTTTATTGTAATACACCAAACAAATTAATATATTTAATTGACTTTTTCCTGAACCTTCACGAATCTCTTCCAGGTCGATTGTTATCCACACGGATTTGTGCGACTAACAATGTGGGATGGGACCGTCCCGATCGGGGAGTAAATGTCATACAATAAAAAACCCCTACTAAATTAATAGTAAGGGTTTTCAGTTCTTCGGATAAATATAATTCAGTTATCTAAATCCGAATGAATATTTTTTTATCCCCTCTACGATTGTGATTATAAATCTTTTCAATCATACGAGAATATGTTTCCGTATCTCCACATAGACTAAATAATTGTGGGTACTTAAAGGATCTATCTAAAAACTCGTTCATCTCGAAACCTTTACCCTCATACTTCTTCAATATAGACACCATAGTTCTAATGAAGATTGTGTGGTCATAACGGAAAGAGTTATTGATGTTGGAAACATTTGCAAGTTCCATAATAAACTCACCCCAACGTACACCTCTATTGTATGACACCACTTTAAAATCACCCTCTTTAACAGACCTCATTGTCTTATTACCATTTTGTAAAAAGAAGATAGAGTTAGATAATGCAATCTTAGGGAACATATCACGAAACTCCATTAACTTCTGATAATGTTTGTTTCCACCTTTTGCGTAGTGTTCAATGTAGTTCTTCATTGCCCACGACTTATTGTTACGATTCATTTGAATCATTTCCTTTTCACCGTAGTTGTTCGCCATAAGGTAGTAGATACCTTTACCCGCAATCTTCGCAGCTTCTAAACGATGTTCACCGTCTATCACTTGTTTCTTTTTGTTTACCGTAATTGGTACTAACAATAAACCCTCTTCTGACATTGACTTAGCAATCTCTTTTACTCTCGACATATCCAAATTTCGATTGGTGGTTGTCGGTCTAAACATTTCCACATCTGTAGTGTAGAGTACTGTGTGTTCTTTAGTCTTAAACATAATAAGTTGTTGTTCGGAATTATCTCCCCGTCCACGGCTTTAGTTATACTGAATTATATCTATTACAAAGATAACGTTTTTATTATAATACACAAACTTAATCTACTTTTTTTTTATGTTTATGTGCGGATAACAATCGAACAGCGTCGGGTGATCAGACTCAAGTGAAGTTGCTGTGGTCAAGTTTTTTGACCAGGTCCGTGTACACTTTATTATCTGCACGGATCGGTGCGGATAACATTCGACAGTGGCCGATTGCCTTCGGCGATAAGGCACAAAAAAACCCCCTATTTGCATAGGAGGTCTATTGCCATCTTTCGATGAGTGTAATCATTCACATATAACAATGAACAAGACCACAAAGATATGGTGTTTAAATTACATATCCATTATAATATAACATTAATTGATGATTTAAAATTATGGGTTTGTATTACATTAGGTGTGACCACTTTATGTATTTGGTCGGCAATCCTTTTGTATTCATCCAAAGTAACTTTTGGACACTTTATGTGTATTTTACCATTTTTAATTTCAAATTTAATCTTAAGTGTTTTCATTTTTTAGTAACGATTGTGTGTATTCTATATTATTGATGGTGTCAACATGTTGACTACCTCTGAAACGATTCTGTGATTTTGTTATGTATGACATCATACCACCCGTGGGTGTAAACCCCTCCGCAATTAGAGACGTTACTTTTTTTTCAAGTCCTTCGGGAGAACTACTATATACTATTTTATATTCCATAACTTATAAGTAAAATTTATTCCAATTAGAATGTGCCTCATTCTCATAACGACTATCTTCATCTACGTTAACTAAAGTTTCGTGTGATTTACATGTTGGACAACATTCCTTTTCTTCAAGAACAGAAGAAAGGTTAGGATTATCTACCATAACATGTACTATTTCTTGTGAGGTTCCTTCCCACATACAATTATAACATTCGTAACTATCCATAATTAAAATGTTATTTCGGTTGATACTTCATTGACTACTCTACAAGAAGATTTTGTATTTACTTCTTCAATGATACGTTGTTGGAATTCTTCCTTTGTTTCAAATTCGTTTCGTTTATCTACGGGTAAGTTACATCCTAAGTTAGATAGTGCAAACGCAGTACCACTTGATGTGTGACTTCCATAAAAACGATAAGTAATTGACCCCTCTATAAGTTTACAGATTAAAGTCTTTTTGTTCCCATAAGGGTCTTCCAAATGAAGGTGTGATAATTTCATGTCTATTATATTATTAATGATTACACTACAAATATAACACTTTTATTTGGATATATCAATATAATCTAACTTTTTTTTAAATAATTGTGCAGATAATAATTGTCTCCCGTCGGATCAGGAAATCCTCCTGAGGAGAAACTTGCCGGTCTTCTCGATTATTATCTGCACGTGTGGATAACATTCTACAGTGCCTTCAGGATCGCGGGTGGAAAACTATTAAACATAAAAAAACCCCCACTAATTAAAGTGAGGGTCTTTCCGTTTGTCAACCAATAACAAAACTACTAAACATATTTTTATGTCACATATATAACATCTGACGTTTCTTCATCTTGAAAGTACATACTTCCACCATCGTTCCCCTCATCATCGGATTGAGGAATTATAATACTCCCATCCGTAAAATGAATAACTACGGGTTTCTTATACCACATTAGATTTTCCATACTACTATCGTCTAACCAAGTTACTTCCTTGATTGTTTTACCTTTTAGGTACTCGTTAAATTTCTTTAAATGTTTATCCATGAGTCCTAATATATTATTGTTACAGTTTCATTCATTTCTGCTTCGGTTTCTTCACTAAAGTAAGGTTCAATAGGATGGAATAGTTCGGTTTC
>Ga0307993_1000391_pt1 | contig 15139 bp, 12 predicted proteins | sample EllFjometagen260_FD_203163 | JGI IMG/M metagenome (GOLD analysis project Ga0307993, IMG submission 203163) | Marine microbial communities from Ellis Fjord, Antarctic Ocean - #260 | ecosystem: Environmental > Aquatic > Marine > Unclassified | place: Southern Ocean | collected 2014-11-02 | reverse complement strand
CGTATCCCGGACTCAGAAAACTGTTTATGGCTTTGCACCCATTCCCTGAAAAAGGCGCGTGTGACCCTAAAATTGAATCTTGTCTTCGTTACCGTGCGGTTCGTTTGTCGCGTGCCATACTAGACAAAGAGTTTGACTCTCAAAACCCTTTGATAGAAGATTTTCGTGTTCGCTTCCATAACCTAATGGAAGAGAAAGGCGAAACCTCAACAACGATGGATATGTCGGATTTAGGCACACAGTTTTTTGTAAAATCGCGAAAAGCTTCTGACAGCTTGCCGGACATTTTCTTTGATGATACGGAAGTGAGTTACCGAGATGACAACCGTTGCATTTGGCATCACTACGAAGAGTACGATGAAGCTGATGAGGTTGCCGTAAATGAATATCACTCAGAAGAGCGTGAAGTAGACAGCGCAGACAGTTTGCCGCCGCGTCATTATGATGAGTGGGACTATATTTCTGAAACCTATCGTCCCGATTGGGCAACGGTTTACGAGCGTCTGCATCCTTCGACCACAGCGCATAAAGTGGATCGTTTAATGGAAAAACACGCAGGCCTGGCCAAACGTCTTAAAAAGATGATTGAAATGCTCAAGCCGCAAAATAAAAAGCGCATTCGTTTTCAAGAAGAGGGCGAAGAGCTGGATTTGGATGTGGCGTTACGCTCGATTATTGATTTTAAGAGTGGGCAAGCGCCGGACCCAAGAATCAATTACAGTCATACCCATGACAGTCGAAACATCGCGGTGATGTTGTTGGTGGATACCTCGCAATCGTTAAACGAACGCAATCAAGAGACTGGTCAAACCTTGCTGGAACTTTCGCAAGAGGCCTTGGCTATTACCGCTTGGACGGTCGAACAATTGGGTGATAAGTTTTCGATTGCCGGTTTTAGTTCCGATACCCGCCATGAAGTACGTTATCAGCACATCAAAGGCTATTCTGAAAACTACGGTGATGAAGTTAAGGCGCGTATTAGTGCCATGGAAGCCAAGTTTTCAACGCGAATGGGGGCGGCAATGCGACATGCTGCGCATTACTTGGAAAACCAAGAAGCAGAAAAGAAATTGATGCTGGTGTTAACCGATGGTGAGCCGGCAGATATTGATACCAAAGACCCCCAAATGTTAATTAAAGACACCCGCAAAGCGGTGGAAGAGTTGCAGAGTAAAGGGATTTACTCTTACTGCATCTCCCTTGATCCAAAGGCCGATGAATACGTTCAGGATATTTTTGACAGTCACTACACGATTATTGATCGAGTTGAAAAACTACCAGAACAATTACCTGAAGTGTTTATGAAGTTAACGCATTAAATTGGATTCAATTTAGAATGGAATGGGTCAATAAGTTTGTCTACCCGTGCGCTGGATTTTGAAACGTTGCTTTTATTTAATTATATTTAAGTAATGATAAAACTAAAAAATGCCCTTTAATGGGCATTTTTTATGGGTTTCAATGACTGGATCAGGACGTTAACTGTTTTTTCCTAAGTGAAACGCGGCTAACAGAGCATGATAAAGGGCGGAGTTTTGCTCCAGCGATTCCTTTAAGTGTGTTTTAGCAATCTTATCTAAGTCATTAAAGTAAGCCTGTCCTATCCAAACTTGCTTAAAGCCATCAAAATCAAATTCTTGAGAGTCTTTATTAAAAAAATCGACCGCCAGTCCAGTTGGGTTTTCAAATACTACTTCAGCAGATTCCATGATCTCAAGTTCATACGAGTAGCTACCAATCCCATTGGCTTTAGCGACCGCGAGCGGAAAATTAGTTGTTTCGCCCTCATCACGTTTTGCCCAGTCATCTAAGTTGAGCGGGGCGCTAGGCTCAAAGAGTTCGCCTTTAAACCAGAAAGGGATTTTTACAACAATGCTGTTTTTCAATGGAGGCCTCGTTAAGCGTAAAATTTTTTAATGATTATAGCCGATTCACGCTGAGTGAATAATAGTGCGTGAAGCAAAGGGTAATTGTCGCTATAATTAGCCAGTTTTTAACCTTAATGAAATAGGATGTTCCATGTCTAAATTTGAAAATGTAACGGTATTAAAAGAAGCCTCTGTTTATTTTGATGGCAATGTCACCAGTCGTACGGTGTTGTTAGCCGACGGGTCTAAAAAAACTTTGGGTATTATGATGCCGGGTGAATATGAGTTTGGAACTGACTTAGCTGAGAACATGGAAATGCAATCGGGAAATGTTGAAGTGTTGTTGCCGGGCGAAACAGAGTGGAAAGCGATTCCAAATGGCTCAAGTTTTGATGTGCCCGCAAACTCTAAGTTTGGTATTAAAGTGAATAATATTGCGGATTACTGCTGTTCTTACATCGTGTAAGTTCAACTTAACTTCGTTTTCAAAACCAGCAGGCCTGCTGGTTTTTTTGTGTCTAAAATTTACGTTTTAATCAACCGTACTCTTGGATTCTTGGGTCTTAGACTGGTTTTTAAGTCTATTACGTTTTGCTTTTTGCGCCTTGAAGATAAAGTGCAGGGCAAAGTGGATAGCAATAAGCAGAACAAAGAAGCCCATTGCGATTTCGCCAATATAATGAATCCACATATCTTAGTACCCTATAAATTTGCTAGAAGTTTGCAAGAAGCTTGCAAGTCCCAAAGACTGCAGGTCTGCTATAAATCATTGATAATCAACAATTGTACTGCTTTTTTGGTAGAATTTGCGCACATTTAGTTTTAGGAGTTTTCATGAGTCATTCATTCCAACCAGGCCAGTCATTTAATTAGCGAACCTACAAAAACGACACCTTATCCGGTGTGACTGTTGCCTTGGCGCTCGTACCAGAAGCTGTGGCGTTTGCGTTTGTGGCGGGCGTGCATCCGTTGGTTGGTTTGTATGCGGCGGTTATTGTCGGCATGATTACGGCGGTGTTTGGTGGTCGTCCAGGAATGATTACCGCAGCGGCTGGTTCGCTGGCGGTGGTTATGATGCATTTAGTGATGGAGCACGGGGCTTCCTTCTTGTTCTTAGCCGTCATTATGATGGGCGTTTTTCAGATATTCATTGGCTTAATGAAATGGGGGCGGTTTATCCGCATGGTCCCCAGTTCGGTGATGCTTGGTTTTGTAAACGGCTTGGCGTTAATTATCTTAGTGGCCCAGTTCACACAATTTAAAGATGCCGATGGCGCTTGGTTAACCGGCTCTAGTATGAATATCATGATTATGATTATTGTTGCGACCTTAGCCATTATCTATCTATTACCTAAAATCACCAAAGTGGTGCCGTCAGCTTTAGCTGCCATTGTATTAGTCTCGCTTGCAGTTATCTTCTTTGATGTGAATGCGATTACGGTCGGGGATAAAGCATCGGTTTCCGGAACGTTAGAATCGTTGGTTTACGGTGATGGTATTGATGGCGGATTTCAAGGTTTGAGTTGGTTTACCACCTTACCAGAAGGTTTTTGGTCTTTAGAAACCTTGTGGATTGTTCTACCTTATGCGGTTATTTTGACCATTATCGGTTCAGTAGAATCGCTATTAACCATGACCTTAATTGACGACATTACTCAAACACGTGGTAAAGCCAACAAAGAATGTATTGCACTAGGTGCGGCAAACTGCACAGCCGGTTCTTTTGGAACCATGGGCGGGTGTGCGTTGATTGGTCAGTCTATGATTAACGTAAACTCTGGTGGAACCGGTCGTTGGTCTGGGATTACGGCGTCGCTTGTTTTATTGTTCATCGTGTTAATTGCGTCTTCTTGGATAGAGATGGTGCCGATTGGTGCGTTGGTTGGTTTGATGTTCTTTGTGGTCATCGCGACCTTTAATTGGGCAAGCTGGAATATTATGCGCGGCATGACCAAAGCAGATGCGTTTGTGATGGTGATGGTCACTGTTTTAACCGTGATGTTTGATTTAGCGGTCGCGGTTATAGCCGGTATTATCGTTGCGGCGTTAGTGTTTGCTTGGGAGCATGCTCAGCGAATTATTCTTCAAGAGAGCACGGAAGAGATTGACGGTCAGTTGGTTAAAACCTATAAGGTTCAAGGCCCACTGTTCTTTGCATCAGCGCAAAACTTTATTGAACATTTTGACCCTAAAAATGACCCTGAAAATGTGCAAATTGACTTTATGCATTCTCGTGTTTACGATCACACCGGGATTGAAGCAATTAACGGTTTGACCAAAAAATACCTAACAGCCGGTAAAACTTTAACGCTTAAACACTTAAGCCCCGAGTGCCAGGTATTGTTGGATGACGCAAAAGCATTAATTGAAGTCAATGTGTCTGAAGACCCGCATTATCATGTTTCAACAAGTGGTAAAAACTAAACGATTAATTTAGTTGTAATTTGTTATTAAAAGCACCTGAAAAGGTGCTTTTCTTGTATATAGTGCATAGAAAACACTTGTCATATTAACGTTCTGTAATGAATTAGAAACTGAAGCAAATGTGTAAGATAATAAGTAAATAATCGGTTTCTTTAACGCAACTCTCTTTAAGGTTGGTGAATGTTCAAAAAGTTTAATGTCATCACGTTTTTAGCCATCATGCCGATGCTGTTTATTCCAGCAACGGTCGGGTTTGTCTCGATGATGGCGATTGAATCTGAAAAAGTACTTTTTGAGCAAACCTTTAAACAGCTTGAGGTTGAGCATGTAGAAAAAAATGTAACAGCCATGCGCTCTAAGGTAGACAGCTTGGCGGACTTGGCGTCCTATCGAAAATCGCTCATTGATATTGAGTTACAAACACGTATCAAACGCAGAGTTGACGAAGCTTATAATGTTGCTAACAGCATTCACGCCCATCTTACAAACGGCCAGGAAAAAGTCTCAGATTTTGATATTCAAGAAATTATTAAATCGGCTTTACGCCCTCTTGTTTGGAATGAGGGAGAAAGTTTTATTTGGATTTTGGATTTTGAAGGCACGTTTCACCTTGCACCTAGCTATCTTAGACACCTAGAAGGGTCCTCAATCATAGACTTTAAAGACGCAACCGGTCGAGACGTCATTAAAGAAGAAATCCTAATCGTAAAAGAGCGGGGTGAAGGGTTTATGTGGGACACCTTTACAAGGCCGACCAAAGATCCTAATACTCAGTACGAACAGTTAGCATTTGTAAAAAATTTTGGGCACTATGATTGGTATTTCGGGTCCAGTGAATATTTAGACATCGCAACAAAGTCCAGCGATAAAAAATTATTAAAGGCGATTTCAAAAATTGATCAGGCCAGTGTTGATGAGATGTTTATTTTTGATAGTAATGGCATCTTATTATTAAGTCCTGCGTATCCAGAAAAAGTGGGTACCAATCTTTCTGAGTTGGTGGATGGACAATTGATGACGACCAAAAAAGCGTTTCAATACGAATGGCTAGAGGGTATTAGCCGAGTGGCTGAAGCGAAGCATGTTTATGTTAAAAATGTACTGAACACGGATTGGATTATCGGTAGTGTTATATATGATGTGGACTTAAAAGCCGAATTAATTCAAGCACAAAACTCGTTAATTCAGCGTTATAACAAACGTATTAGTAATATGAAATCCGTTTCTGTCTGGAGTTTTGTATTGGCTATTTTTACCTCGTTGCTTCTCTCTGTCTCTGTTCATAATCTTTTAGTCCGCTATAAAGAAGCGCTAGCCAACAAAAACAGAGAGTTACAAGTTCTCAATGCCACTCTAGAAGAGAAAGTTTCATTAAGAACGCATGAGCTTGAAGCGGTGAATGTTCAACTTGAACGACTCGCAACCACTGACAGTTTAACCGGTGCCCAAAATCGGTATGCTTTTATGAAGGCGATTGAATCTGAAGTGAAACGTTCAGATCGTTACGGTGAGCATTTTTCATTAATTATGTTTGATCTTGACTTTTTTAAGACCGTTAATGACCAGTTTGGACATGACGTGGGCGACCAGGCTTTAATAACTATTGTCAATTTAATGGATGCGGCTCTCAGGGACGTTGATGTTTTTTGTCGTTTTGGGGGCGAAGAGTTTATAGTGCTCATGCCTTGCACGAATATCAAAGCCGCTGAGGATACCGCCGAGCGTTTACGCGTGATGGTTGAAAATCATTATTTTAATAACGCAGGCCATTTAACCATCAGCTTAGGTGTCGTGGAGCATCTTAAAAATGAGCTTGTCGATACGGCACTTAAACGCGTTGATTTAGCACTTTATCAATCCAAAGACAGGGGGCGTAATAAAGTCAGTGTTTTAAAAAGTTAACGTATTGCCGGTTTGTTGGTAACACGCAACGCCATGCTTATTCGGCTTTTACCGCTGTTATATTTCGTTTCCGTTCTTCTCTTCGTATTTTTAGCCTCTTAGGCATCCATCATTTCCTGAAGTTCCAGTAATACTATCTTCTTATCTATGTAATGTTCCTTAATGGTGCAGACTTCTTTGTTTATAAATGTTTATTTACAGTCCTTTTTTAGTAACTAATTGATAATGCAGTAATTAGTTTAATGTGGTTTGTTATAAGCTATTTAGTTTAATGGAGGGATTATGCAAACATTGAATTATCCAGATACGTTAAACAAAATGTGTTTAAAAAAAGACTTAATAAACACGGTCTTTTCTCAGTTTTTTTCTATGCTCGTCTTAAAGTGCGAACGGTTTGATAAGCAGATAATTAATCCCCTCTTAAAAAATGATTTAGATTCTTTTAATCCTATTTTCACTTTTCACCTTGTCTCTAGGCGTTAGCATGGAATTCAACTTTTCAGGAAGCGCTTTATGACACAACTCATTATTTTTACCGATTTAGACGGCACGGTTCTCAATCATCATAATTATGCTTATGAAGCGGTATTACCTTTATTAGCGGTGTTAAAAGCGAAGTCCATTCCGGTTATTTTAAATTCAAGTAAAACCTTAGCGGAGCTTGAGGTTTGGCAAAGAAGGTTACGCCTTGATACGCCGATGATTGCAGAAAATGGCGGGGTCATTCGTTTTAAAGACCAGAGTGGAGAGATTCAAACCCAATTAATTGGCATGCCTTATGACCAAATTCGTTCCACGGTTAAGCATTTACGAAAAGTGAATGGCTGGAAGTTTGAAGGCTTTGGTGATTGGACGGTTGCAGAAGTCATGAACCATACTCATTTATCGACTTCTGATTCTGTTGTGGCCAAAGAACGAAAAGTGACTGAACCTATTTTATGGAACGACACAGAGGCGAATTTTAAGCAGTTTGTGATTGCCTTATCCGTGATGGGTTTGTCGCTTAAAAAAGGTGGCCGTTTTTATCATGTGATGGCACAGCATGATAAGGCCGATGCCATGCGTTATATTAAAAATAATTTAGATATTTTAGGGCTGAAAAGCCCGGTTAAAACCATCGCATTAGGCGATGGTGGCAATGATCAAAGCATGTTAGATTTTGCCGATGTTGCGGTTGTTATGCCGGCAGCATCCGGAAAATCATTAGTGGTTGCGGGCGCAGTGTATGCGCAAAGCGAAGCTCCTAATGGTTGGGTAGAATCCATCCAGACCATTTTAAACAATGAAGTTTTAGAAACTCTTTCATCGTAGAAAGAGAAACAAGGAGTAACTATGAGTGATTTTTTCCAGAATGGAACAGTAACGACTTTTCATAACTTAACAGATCGTCCCGTTGAGGAGCTTGAAGCAGATCTAGTTAAATTTAGTAAAAATAGACCTTTAGGGTTAATTTTGCCATCACTGTTTAGTGAGTTGGAAGGCCCGGCGTTAGCCAATATTATTGAAGAATTAAAACAAGTCCCTTATTTGTCTGAAATTGTTATTGGCTTAGATAAAGCCAACGCTGAACAATTTGAATACGCAAAACAGTACTTCTCAGGTTTGCCACAAAACTTTAAAATTATTTGGAATGATGGCCCAAGAATGCAGGCTATTACTGAAAAGTTGCGTGAAAAAGACCTTGCCCCTAAAGAACGCGGTAAAGGCAGTAATGTGTGGAACTGCTACGGCTACATTTTGGCATCCAAGAAAGCCGAAGTGGTCGCATTACACGACTGTGATGTCACGACTTACGACCGCAGTTTATTAGCCAAATTAATTTACCCAGTTGCGCATCCAACCTTTAACTTTGTGTTTGCAAAAGGCTATTACGCCCGTTATGCCGACGGCAAATTAAATGGACGTGCTTCGCGCTTATTAGTTACCCCATTATTAAGAGCCTTAAAAGGCGTGTTGGGTGAAGATGATTTATTAAGTTATTTAGACAGTTTCCGTTATCCGTTAGCCGGTGAGTTTGCGATGGATGTGGATTGTTTAAAAGAGATTCGTATTCCATCCGATTGGGGGTTGGAGATTGGTGTGATGTCCGAGGTGTTACGTAACTATTCAAATCGCAGCGTTTGTCAGGTTGATATTGCCGATGTTTATGATCATAAGCATCAAGATGTCTCGTTTGATGATAAACAAGCAGGCCTGTCAAGAATGAGCAGAGACATTGCCAAGTCTTTATACCGTAAGTTAGCGGTTCGCGGTCATCAATTTTCAAACAGTACCTTAAGAACGTTAAGAGCCAAATACTATCGCACCGCTTTGGATCAGCTAGAGTCTTACGCGTTTGATGCGGAAATGAATGGCTTGACGTTGGACTTACATGCCGAAGAGCAAGTAATTGAACTGTTTGCGGAGAACATTGTGCAGGCAGGGCGTGAGTTTATTGATGGTCCGATTGAAATTCCGTTTATGCCTAACTGGAACCGCGTCACCAGTGCGTGTCCAAATATTTTAGAAGAGATTAAAGAGGCCGTTGAACTCGATAATCAATAGCCTATAAAGGTCAAGTCTGTAAAGGGAGAGTTATGAGTCAATTATTACTAGAGCGTATTCAAAGCCGCATAGCCGGTTTGTATGATGAAAAGAGTGCGGCACTCGCTTTTAGTCAAATAGAAGCTTTAATTAAGTTGTATAAGCCAAAGTCTGAGGTCATTTCTAAGAGTCGCTGGACGCAAGATGATGTGATGTTAATTACGTATGGCGATACCTTTGTTAAAGAGGGCGAAAAGCCCTTGAAAACCTTACAGACTTTTTTAAAAACTCATATTAAACAAGCCATTAACAATGTGCATATTTTGCCATTTTTTCCGTTTAGCTCGGACGATGGCTTTTCTGTGATTGATTATAAAATGGTGAACCCTGACTTAGGCGATTGGCAAGACGTCGAGGCGATTGGTGAGGAGTATGATTTGATGTTTGACTTGGTGGTCAATCATATCTCCCGTGAAAGCCTTTGGTTTACCGACTATAAAGCGGATATAGCGCCATTTAACGAATTTTTTGTGGAGATGGAAGGCACTGAAGATGTCTCTCAGGTGACTCGCCCAAGAAATACGCCGCTTTTAGTGCCCGCTTACACCCACCGTGGAAGAAAAATGGTTTGGGCAACCTTTAGTGCCGACCAAATTGACTTAGATTTTAAAAATCACCAAGTACTAGTGAAGATGGTTGAAATTCTTCTGCTCTATCTTGAAAAAGGCTCAAGAACCATTCGTTTGGATGCCATTGCATTTTTATGGAAAGAGCTTGAAACAAACTGTATTCACCTACCTCAAACCCATGAGGTCGTGAAATTAATGCGCGACATTATGGCGATTGTTAAACCGCACAGTATTTTATTAACGGAAACCAATGTCCCGCATGCTGAAAATTTATCGTATTTTGGCGAGCAAGACGAAGCCCACATGGTCTATCAGTTCGCTTTAGCGCCTCTGATTTTGCACGCTTTGCATCGTGGTGATGGAACTTACCTGACAAAGTGGGCATTGGACTTAGATCCGCCGCCTGAAGGGTGTTCATTCTTAAACTTTACGGCATCACACGATGGTATCGGTGTGCGACCGGTTGAAGGGATTTTGCCAAAACGAGAAGTCGATGACTTAATAACCGGCATGCATCGTTTGGAGGGTTTTGTTTCCACTAAAACGAATCCAGACGGCAGTGAAAGCCCTTATGAAATAAACATTGCGTTATTTAGTGCTTTCAGAGAAACGCATTGTTCCAATGGACCCGATCAGTGGCAAGTAGATCGTTTTATCTGTTCGCAGAATATTATGATGACGTTACAAGGTATTCCTGCGTTTTACATACACAGTTTAATTGCCACGCCGAATGACCGAGACGGCGTTGAGAAAACCGGACGCACACGTTCAATTAACCGTAAAAGCTGGGACTATGACTACCTGCAAGCCTTAATTGACAGTGGTCGCACCTCAAATGCGGAAGTTTTAAAGCGGTTAACCAATATTTTACAACGAAGAAAAAAACACAAATCTTTTCATCCAGACACCCCTCAAACTGTATTAGACTTAGGGTCTGACTTTTTTGCTTTGTGGCGAGATGGCAAAGATTTAAAGTTTCCATTGCTCGCGATTCACAACTTAACACCCGATATTAAATTGCTTAATTTATCTGAGATTAGCGGCATTAAACGACACTCCTATTGGGTGAATTTGCTTGATAATGGTGGCGTTTCATCCGCTGAAGAAAACTATGTTTTGCAGCCTTATCAATCTGTTTGGCTAATGCCTGAAACGGTTGATGATGTGTCTGCGTTATGGGCACCGTTTACCGATTAAAAACCGACTTAATGACTCGATGGATGAGAAAATATAATGATTAACGAATTAAAAAACTATGCATTAAATGGATTCTACGATGAGTCAATTGATGAGGGTAATGTTCCGCGACAATCGTCGGAGCAACTTTTTGAGGGGTTGTCACATCTCTCTTTTAAAGACTTACAAGAGCTGAAAGATCAAGCAGACAAAACCATTGCTCAAATGGGTATCTCGTTTACGATTTATAGCGATAAGGGCAATATTGATCGATTATGGCCGTTTGATCTTTTTCCACGCATTATCTCTGGAGAGGATTGGTCAGAAATTTCAATGGGTTTAAAACAGCGATTAAAAGCGTTGAATATGTTTATTGAAGACGTCTATAACGACCAAGCCATTTTTAAAGCGGGCATTATTCCGGAAGAGGTTATTTTAACTTCTAAAGATTATCGTCCAGAGTGCAAAGGAATGAAGTTAAAACACGCTTCTTGGGCCTCGGTATGTGGCTCTGACTTGGTTCGTGCAGGCGATGGTGAAGTGTATGTGTTAGAAGACAATTTAAGAGTGCCTTCAGGCGTCTCCTATATGTTGGAAAACCGTGCGGTTATGAAGCAAGTGATGCCCGAAGTGTTTCAAGACATTAATATTATGCCCATTGATCAATATCCCACTAATTTACTCGCCATGCTGCGTTCGTTATCACCCAATGATGAACCGAACCCTGAGGTGGTGGTGCTTACCCCCGGTATCTTTAACTCGGCCTATTATGAGCACGCCTATTTAGCTCATGAAATGGGGGCAGAATTAGTTGAAGGCAGTGATTTAGTCGTTAAAGACGATGATTGTGTTTATATGCGAAATGTTGAAGGACTTAAAAAAGTAGACGTGATCTATCGACGAATTGACGATGCCTTTTTAGACCCAGAGGTATTCAATAAAGATTCGACATTAGGCGTGAAAGGCTTAATGCGAGTTTGGAGAGCTGGAAACGTCGCGATTGCAAATGCACCGGGTTGTGGGGTTGCCGATGATAAGGTGGTTTACTCTTACGTTCCAGATATGATTCGTTTTTACTTAAACGAAGAGCCTTTGGTGAAAAACGTACCGAGTTACTTATGTGGTGTGGAAAAAGACCGAGAGTACGTTTTGGCTCACCTAAATGAATTGGTGGTAAAACCAGCCAATGAATCAGGGGGGTATGGGTTGCTAATTGGACCACATGCAAGTGATGAAGAACTTGAAGAGTTTAGACAACTCATTATTGAAAACCCTCGTAATTATATTGCACAACCAACTTTAAAGCTTTCTACCGTGCCGACCATGTGTGAAGACGGCCTAGAGGGGCGTCATGTTGATCTAAGGCCCTTTATATTGCAAGGTGAAATGAGTTATGTCACGGCAGGTGGACTCACGCGAGTTGCCTTAACAAAAGGTTCGTTGGTTGTGAATTCGTCACAAGGTGGCGGAAGCAAAGATACTTGGATTGTGAAAACATAGGGAGCGTACAATGTTATCAAGAGTTGCAGAGAGAGTCTATTGGTTATCCCGCTATGTAGAGCGTGTTGAAAATACGGCACGTTTAGCTCGAGTCCATTCGCAGTTAATGTTCGACTTACCAAGATCCGCCAAGTTGACGTGGTATGCCTTAGTCGAAATTACCAGTACAGAAGATTATTTTGAAGAGCACTATGATGGACGTACTGAAAAGAATGTCATGAATATGTTGTTGTCTGATCGTGATAACTCGGTGTCGCTGATGTCCTCTTTGTGGTGGGCGAGAGAGAATACCCGCACGACACGAGATATATTACCTAGAGAGGCGTGGATTCATATCAATGAACTCTATTTAATGGTCAACGAAAATAAAGAGCGTTTTACAACCCGTTCTGAACGTAACAAGCTTTTAGAAAAAATCATCAAAGCCTGTCAAGCTTGGTCGGGTATGTTATCGAGCACCATGAGCCAAAATGAAACCTACCGGTTTATGAAATTGGGCATGGCCATTGAACGTGCAGATATGACTTCTCGAAGTTTAGATGTGGGTGGATTATTTGCGGCTCAAGTCGAGCAGTCGGATGTTGATTATCAAGACGACAGTATTTTATGGGCAAACTTGTTGAAGTCCGTAAGTGCCTATTTTATGTATCGACAGCACTATCAAACAGAGATTATGGGTCAAGATGTGGTTGACTTTTTAATGCATGACAATGAGTTTGCGCGCTCAGTTCGATACTGTTTGGAGACGATGCATACCATGGCCTCCAAGCTACCTAATAATCAAATGGTCACGCATGCCATTGAAGAGTTGATGTCAACCATGGATAACAGTACCGAATTTGTTGTTGGTTCAAGTGATTTACACGAATATTTAGATGAGTTGCAAGCAGATTTGTCTAAAATACATTCCCAGTTCTATGCAATCTGGTTTAACCCAGTAACGGTTGCATAAACAGGCTTTGAAGGTCAACGTAGATATTTTAGAGTGTTAGGAGTGTTATGAAACGATTTTTTTGCCAGTGTGGGCAGGAAGTGTTTTTTCAGGATTGCAGTTGCGGAACATGTGGCCGAGATTTGGCTTATGACCCTTCTGCGGGGACGATGTGGAGCGGTGAAATTCGCACAGGTTCGATGTTTTACACGCATTTGTCACCGGTTGGTAAGGATATTGGCTTTAGACTGTGCAATCTCCGTGACACTGAAGTGAACTGTAATTGGCTGATTGCGAATGGTGAGGATGAGAGTCAGTGTCAATGTGTGTCGTGTCGAACAACACGGATGGTGCCAGATCAAAATGTAGACATTAATATTAAGCGTTGGAGATTGCTTGAGCGTTCAAAACGTACTCTGATATACAGCCTCATTGATATGAAGTTATTCTCTTCGGTTGGAACGACAACGGAGTGTTTAAAGTTTGATTTTTTAGAAGATCGGCGCAGCAATCCCTATGTGGAGTTGGAGCATGTTTTAACCGGTCATAATAATGGTCTCATTACGATTAATGCCGCCGAAGCCGATGAGGCTTTCTTGCATCGTATGAAAGAGAAAATGTCTGAACGGTATCGAACCTTATTAGGGCATTTTAGACATGAAGTGGGTCACTACTATTGGATGCGGTTAATTATTGACTGTAACCGTGTTCAGGGTTTTAGAGAGTTTTTTGGCGATGAGCGAGAAGATTACACGCAAGCCCTGCAATATTATTATGAACGAGGCAGGCTCAATCATTGGCAAACTCGTTTTATTACCGCTTATGCCAGTAGCCACCCTCATGAAGATTGGGCTGAAACTTGGGCGCACTATTTGCATATGGTCGATACCCTAGAGACCGCTGTGAGTTACGGTTTGAGTGTTTATGAACCGAAAAAGAACGACTTTAAAGACTGGTTTCAGGAGTGGGGAAGAGTCGCACAGGTGATGAATGCCTTAAACCGAAGCATGGGGATGGCCGATCCTTATCCCTTCTTTTTATCGCCGATTGTGCAAGGCAAACTTCACTTTATTCACGATACGGTTCAAAACTGTAATTTAACGGTTTTGCCAAGACCTAATAAGGCCTAGGTAGTTTTAGGCTGAGTCATTGTTTTTTGTTAATTTGACTTTTCTTTTCTAAATATCCACCTGAGTTTTTACGGACTTTATCACCGTTTTGTGAATTGAGCGTATTCGTGTTGCTTGACGAAAATTGAGGATGAAAGTGCCACTTCCTCGAAAAATAAACGCACTTATCTCTAAACTATTTTTGTAACTAAATCGCGGTATATAAAGCACCTGAAGATGTATATTTCAGGTGTTTTTCTTTTTTGGAGGCCGTTTTGGATTACATTATTAACAATGGAGCAAATGCTTTTTGATTTTGGCGATGCTTTCTCGTATTATTTTTTAAGAGATAGAATTCAATGTTTAAAAAGGAACGTCTAGATGCACAATCATGAAAAACGACATTTTTTTCGCATGAATGTTGAGTTACCTTTTTATATCCATTCTCTTCAACCAAATCAAAACCCACTGCAAAACATTGCAGTTCCCTCGAAAACAAATCAATCCTTTCGACAGTACAAATCAAATTTAACGACCCTGTTTCAAGATGAAACTCATAAAAAAAATGGCGCGGTTGAACTGTTTAGTTCTGTTAATCAACGAATTGATTTTTTTGTCTGGCTACTGGATTGCATGTTGCAACAGCAAGACCCTCGTCAGCAGGCAGACTATTTTCAAAGGCTGGAAAAAGATCGGTTGATTAGTGTGCCTGAAGGCAATGGCAAGTCATCGGTGTTCCCGCTTATCCATGCCCTCTTTTATCGGGTAGATGAAATGATAGCTGGCTTGTTGTCGGCCATCGACTCCAGTGTAAATCGTCACGTGTTTCTGTTGACTCGTCCGGTGTATGCGCCGTTTTCCGGTGCTCGATATTTGCATAATATTGAAGCGTTATCAACAAAAGGTAACTGGCTTGCGAATGTTTTAGAGCAGTTAATCCTTAAATTAAATGTTTATGAACAGGCTTATTCAGACTTAAAAAACTATTTTAAAGACCTCTCTTATCCAGAGCGTTGGCCAATTAAAGCGGTTAACTTAAGTACGGGAGGGTTGGCGTTTGAAACTGAGCAGGCCTGC
>Ga0307993_1000390_pt1 | contig 15143 bp, 12 predicted proteins | sample EllFjometagen260_FD_203163 | JGI IMG/M metagenome (GOLD analysis project Ga0307993, IMG submission 203163) | Marine microbial communities from Ellis Fjord, Antarctic Ocean - #260 | ecosystem: Environmental > Aquatic > Marine > Unclassified | place: Southern Ocean | collected 2014-11-02 | reverse complement strand
TCGTATTGCTAAAGAGATTGGTTATCCCATTATCATCAAAGCCTCGGGTGGCGGTGGTGGACGAGGTATGCGTGTGGTGCATACTGAAGCCAGCTTGTTAAAGTCAATTCAGTTAACCAAATCAGAAGCCGGTAGCTTCTTTGGTAACCCAGAAGTCTACATGGAAAAGTTCTTAGAGAACCCACGTCACGTAGAAGTTCAAATATTAGCAGACGGTCAAGGTAACGCAATTCACTTAGGTGAACGTGACTGTTCTATGCAACGTCGTCACCAAAAGGTGGTTGAAGAAGCGCCAGCACCGGGTGTCACGCCCGAGCAACGTGCAAAAATTGGTGCGGCTTGTGTAAAAGCCTGTATCGATATTAATTACCGCGGTGCAGGAACGTTTGAATTTTTATATGAAAAAGGCGAGTTCTTTTTCATTGAAATGAACACACGCCTACAAGTAGAGCACTGTGTAACCGAAATGGTCACCGGCGTCGATTTGGTAAAAGCTCAAATTGAAATTGCTGCGGGCATTCCTCTAAGCATCAAACAAGAAGACATTAAAATCACTGGCCACGCCATTGAGTGTCGTATTAACGCTGAAAACCCAGCCAAAAACTTTATGCCTTCACCGGGTAAAATTGAACGTTTACACCTGCCTGGTGGACTAGGGGTTAGATGGGAATCGCACCTTTATACGGGTTATAGCGTGCCACCGCATTACGACTCCATGATTGGTAAACTCATCTGTTTTGGTAACAATCGTAATACGGCGATTCGTAGAATGGATGTAGCTTTAAATGAAATGGTCATCAAAGGCATTGACACCAACGTGCACCTACAACGTGAAATCATGAACGATCATGGTTTTATTGACGGCGGCGTTAACATTCACTATTTAGAGCACCGTTTAGAGCATTTGGTTTAAACAATCACTCCTTACGTTTAACGTGATGAAACCACGAAGACACGAAGGCACGAAGAAAAACATTGAAGATGAGACCATTAAAATTGAGCAGGCCTGCTTACTTTTACACCGCTCTCACTTCTAACGTTTAATAAAGAGTACTCTTTATAACTTCGTACCTTCGTGTCTTCGTGGTTTTCGTTATTAAAACTTTCCAACTATTAAATGAGTAGCAACATGGCTTGGATTCAAATCAATATCATCGTCGAAGAATCAATGGCAGAACCGTTATCGGATGCCTTTATGGATGTCGGTGCCAGTTCAGTGACCTTTGAAGACGCAAAAGATCAACCCATCTATGAACCCGAAATTGGCACAACGCCTATCTGGAGTCAGACTAAGGTAATTGGACTATTTGATGCTGAAGTGGACGGGAATAACGTCATTGATATTCTCTGTTTATTGCAACCCAACTTAAACAAGCAAGCGTTTAAAGTAGAGCAACTCGAAGACAAAGACTGGATTCGCGAATGGATGGACCAATTTAAACCCATGCAGTTTGGTGAACGTTTATGGATCGTGCCAAGTTGGACGCAACCGCCTGAACCCGATGCGGTTAACTTAATGCTTGATCCAGGCATGGCGTTTGGAACCGGCACACACCCGACGACTGCACAATGCTTAACTTGGCTGGATCAAAACACCCCTAAAAACCTAACCGTAATTGACTACGGCTGTGGTTCGGGCGTGTTAGCTTTAGCCGCGTCTAAACTTGGCGCAAAGTCGGTAGCAGGAACAGACATCGATCCGCAAGCGATTACCGCCAGTGACCAAAACGCCAAACGTAACAATGCAGACATTGCCTTTAAATTAGTAAAAGACTTTGATTCCGAGCCCGTTGATCTCTTAATCGCCAATATTCTAGCGGGTCCTTTAAAAGCCTTAGCCGAAGAGTTTGACCGTTTACTCAAGCCGGGTGGAACGTTGGTGTTATCAGGCCTGCTGACGTCTCAAGCAGAAGAACTGCAAACCCACTATCAAGCGTTTGGCATCACCTTAAACACCTCTATTTCTCAAGACGAATGGGGATTATTAGCCGGGGTCAAGCAAGCGTAACGGTTAACAAGCCTGTTCAAAACTTAGCAGGCCTGCTCAAATCGGTATTTACGATTTGAACCCACACGCTCAAACCCTTTATGCTCTCTATTGGCCCTTATCAATTTAAACACAACCTTGTGCTTGCCCCCATGGCAGGCGTAACCGATGCGGTGTATCGAAAAATATGCCGTCAATACGGTGCCAGTTATACCCTATCTGAAATGGTCGCCTCTCAAAAGCACCTCTGGGACTCTAAAAAATCCTCCACTCGTCATGTTGATCAAAACGACCCAGAACCACGTGCCGTTCAACTGCTCGGTACTAACGCTCAAGAACTGGCCGATGCCGCTTTATGGCAACAACAAAATGGCGCACAAATTATTGACTTGAACCTTGGTTGTCCGGCTAAAAAAGTGTGCAGTGTGGCTGCTGGTTCTGCGTTAATGGGCTCCCCTGCAATGGTGGCGGACATATTTGATGCTGTTATCGGTGCGGTCGATATTCCGGTAACGGTGAAAATGCGCACGGGCAGCGATATCGATAATAGAAACGCCCTGCAGATTGCTCAGTTAGCGGAAGCCAAAGGCCTGCAAGCCGTGACGATTCATGGTCGCACTCGTGAAGACAAATTTAAGGGGCAAGCGGAATACAAAACCATACGTAAGGTAAAGCAAAATATTGGTATTCCAGTGATTGCAAATGGTGATATTAACACCCCCGAACAAGCTAAATTTGTATTAGAATACACGTCTGCTGATGGCATTATGATTGGGCGTGCAACGCAAGGGTATCCTTGGTTATTTAATGAGATAAATCATTACCTTGATACCAACGAACACCTTCCACCCCCCACGCTGGAAACGTTCTTTCAAACCATGATAGAACACACCTCTGGATTACATCAGTTATATGGTGAGATGCTTGGCGTTCGTATCGCCCGCAAACACATTGGATGGTATAGCCAACATCTGCCAGAAGGAACGACCCTTCGCAGAAAGTTCAATCAACTCACTGACCCAAATGAACAATTGCAGCTAATTAATCGTTATTTTTCAGACCTGATTTAAGCAGGTCTGCTCAATAACATTTCTGCACCTAACCGAATGAACAAGCGAATGACCAAGCCAACCCAACCCCCATCATTAAGCACTCAAGTAACGGTTACCCTCGAAAGCTATTTCGAAACCCTAGACAATGAATCGGCAACCGACGTCTATGAAATGGTGATTCAGCAGGTTGAAAAACCCATGATTGAATTTGTGCTTGCTCAAACCGAACAAAACCAATCTAGAAGTGCACAAATATTAGGCATTAATCGCAATACCTTGCGAAAAAAAATGCAGATGTACAACTTGATTTAACCCCTTATTTTTAACGTTTTTTTATATTTTTTAAGTTTATATTTTTGGAGATTTTCCGCATGAAACCAGTACGTCGCGCGCTGATTAGCGTTTCAGATAAAACAGGCATTCTTGAGTTTGCTGAATCGTTAACGGCAATGAACGTTGCCATTCTATCAACGGGTGGCACTTATAAAGTCCTTTCAGAAGCCGGTCTGCCAGTAACCGAAGTGTCTGAATATACTGGGTTTCCAGAGATGATGGACGGCCGCGTTAAAACACTGCACCCTAAAATTCACGGTGGTCTATTAGGTCGTCGCGGAACCGATGACGCCATTATGGCTGAACACGGTATTGATGCCATCGACATGGTCGTGGTTAACCTATACCCGTTTGAAGCGACCGTTGCGAACCCAGATTGCAAACTAGAAGATGCGGTAGAGAACATCGATATCGGTGGGCCAACGATGTTGCGTTCTGCGGCTAAAAACCACAAAGACGTGGCCGTTGTAACAGATCCAATGGATTACGACCGCATTCTAAGTGAAATGCAAGCCAACAATGGTCAACTTGCCCATGCTACTCGTTTTGATTTAGCGATTAAAACCTTTGAACAAACCTCACGTTATGATGGGGCTATTTCCAACTACTTCGGTAAAATGTTCAGCAACGATGAAGCGGATACGTTCTCACGCACCTACAACACGCAGTTTGTTAAAAAACAGACCATGCGTTATGGCGAAAACCCACATCAAAATGCGGCGTTTTATACAGAACACAATCCATCTGAAGCCTCTATCTCAACGGCCACTCAGATTCAAGGTAAAGAGCTGTCGTTTAATAACATCGCAGATACCGATGCCGCATTAGAGTTGGTTAAAACGTTCTCTGAAACCGCGTGTGTCATTGTTAAACACGCTAATCCGTGTGGTGTATCTATTGGTGCAAGCCAGTTTGAAGCCTATGACCGTGCTTATAAAACCGATCCGACTTCGGCGTTTGGTGGCATCATCGCGTTTAATACTGAGCTGGATGCACAAACCGCTCAAGCGATTGTGGATCGTCAGTTTGTAGAAGTGATTATTGCGCCAACCGTTTCAGCCGAAGCCGTTGCAATTATTGAAGCCAAGAAAAACGTCCGTCTACTCGCGTGTGGTGAACTGGGTGCTCAACTCCCTACTCATGACTTTAAACGTGTTACGGGTGGCTTATTGGTTCAAGACCGTGACCTTGGTATGGTAACTGAAGCTGACCTGAAAGTGGTCACTGAAAAATCGCCAACAGCCGAACAAATGAAAGACCTAATGTTTGCATGGAAAGTGGCTAAATTTGTTAAGTCTAATGCCATTGTTTACGTTAAAGATGGCATGACCATCGGTGTAGGCGCTGGCCAAATGAGCCGTGTTTACTCGGCTAAAATTGCAGGCATTAAAGCCGCTGACGAAGGATTAGAAGTGCCAGGTTCGGTTATGGCATCGGATGCATTCTTCCCATTCCGCGACGGCATTGATGCCGCAGCCGAAGCCGGCATTACCGCTGTCATTCACCCAGGTGGTTCAATGCGTGATCAAGAAGTGATTGATGCGGCGAACGAACACGGAATTGCGATGGTGTTCACAGGAATGAGACACTTCAAACATTAATATAAATTGACGGAAGGGCTTGTTTACTCAACTTCTGCGTTGGATAAACACTTCCGATGCTCACGTACAAAAGTACGCTCCGCTTCGGCTTGTTTATACGCCTTGATTTTGAGTAAAACGCTCCTTCCTCTAGATGTGCTTAAGAACAAATAGTAACTAATTTTAAAGGCAGCCTATCGCTGACCTAGTTGCTTCTGAAATGAGTCCATCTTTTCAGAAATAACGACCATAGGAAAGATTATGAAAGTATTAATTATTGGCGGCGGCGGCCGTGAACATGCTTTGGCTTGGAAAACGGCTCAAGCTTCAGAGGTAACCCAAGTATTTGTGGCACCCGGCAACGCTGGAACGGCTTTAGAAGCCAACCTAGAGAACGTCAACATTACCGTTGAAGACCTAGCAGGCCTGGTTACCTTTGCGCAAGACAATGCAATTGATTTAGCCATTGTCGGACCTGAAGTCCCCTTGGTAATGGGCGTGGTTGATGCGTTTACGGCTGCAGGCCTTAAATGTTTTGGCCCAACGGCAGGCGCCGCTCAGCTTGAAGGTTCTAAAGCCTTCTCTAAAGACTTTTTAGCCAAACATAACATTCCAACGGCGGCTTACGATGTCTTTACAGAGATTGCTCCGGCACATGCCTACCTTGATAAAGTTGGCGTTCCAATCGTTATTAAGGCAGACGGTCTTGCGGCAGGTAAAGGCGTTATTCTTGCAGATACCCTAATCGAAGCAAAAGATGCGGTAACCGACATGTTGGCAGGCAATAAGTTTGGTGATGCAGGTTCACGTGTGGTTATTGAAGAGTTTTTAGTGGGTGAAGAGGCCAGCTTTATTGTGATGGCCGACGGTAAGAACGTATTGCCAATGGCCACTTCTCAAGACCACAAAGCCCGCAACAATGGTGACACTGGACCCAATACAGGTGGCATGGGTGCTTATACCCCTGCTCCGGTGGTAACGCCAGAAATTCATGACCGTATCATGGAAACCGTTATCTACCCAACCATTGAAGGCATGGCAAAAGATGGCTTACCTTACACTGGCTTTTTGTATGCCGGTGTGATGATAGATGCCAGCGGCATTCCAAAAGTTTTAGAGTTTAACTGTCGCTTTGGTGACCCTGAAACACAACCTATTATGATGCGGTTACAGTCTGACCTTCATTCATTATGCTTAGCCGCCATTGATGGAAAGCTCGATACCGTGACAGCCCAATGGGATAATCGTGCGGCATTAGGTGTGGTTATGGCCGCAGGCGGTTACCCTGACGCTTATCGTAAGGCCGATGTGATCTCGGGCATTGATGACGCTAATGCATCGGACTTAAAAGTGTTTCACGCAGGCACTCAAGTGAATGACAAAAATGAAGTCATCACATCAGGTGGACGCGTTATTTGCGTGACCGCACTGGGAGAGAATGTCACGGCTGCACAAAAACGCGCATATGAAGGCGTTGCCATGATTAAATGGGACGAGGCTTACTATCGAACCGATATTGGCCACAGAGCCATTAGCCGAGAGCAGAAGACTTAAACTACCTGAAAAGTTAAATACTTAAGTAAGAAACCAAAAAGCACCTTAACGGTGCTTTTTTTATAGGTAAAATTTCGGTATAGTGTCTACTTAACCGTTCTATTCATCAGGAGATGTCATGTCATTTGATACCGTGCATAACTATTACGATCGATTAGTGTTTAATGAGATTAACGAACACTATCAAAACAAATCATTAGACTATCAACAGCTTGAGGACATGGCGTGTATTGCGCTTAATAGACTGCCGCCTCGCTACATTCGCTTTGATATCGATATGTCTTTTTATTTATCCACACAAGAACAGATTGAGATACAGAAAAAAGTCGAAAAAGCTGTTCGCAAAGCCTATAAAAGAATGATGAAATTTGATGGCATGAATAAACACCACCCTTCTGAAAGCTGATTTAAGGACTTTTAAAACATCTAATTCGTTCTTTAATTAAAACATTTCTCAAAATTTAGACCCATCTTGAGGCATAAAAAAACCCACTTTTAACAGTGGGTTTTTTGTATCTCAACGAATCAGAAAGCTAGATTAGCTATTCCAAATATCCGCCGTAATACTTGCGTACCAACCACGTGCGTAGTTAGACTCTGTTTTACGATAAGCTGCATCTTTACCAGATGGGCTAACGCCACCAGAACCAGCAACCTTATCAATTTTACCATCCTTCATTTCATAAACACCTACAACTGAAATGCCGTAGCTCTCACCAACTAATGAGTAACACGTGTTAGTGTTCTTCGGACGAGGCATTGCCGTATTATGAATTGAAGAAACAATACCTGCAGCACACATCTTAGCCTGTGAAGACGCCGAGTGACCAGACTTAGGCATTTTACCGGCAATAGAAGCATCACCAATAACGTAAACACCAGGGTGAATCTTAGATTCAAAGGTTTCTTGGTTAACCGGACACCAACCAGACTTATCAGTCAAACCAGCGTCAAACGCTAATTTACCGGCTTTCTGGTTAGGAATAAGGTTAATAACATCGGCCTTAATGGTGTCATATTCAGAATAAACCGTCATAGTTGACGCATCAACTTTAGTCACTTTACCGCCGTCTAGCCCAAGAACCACTTCAATCATATCGCCATACAACTCAGCCCAACCTTCTTTAAACAAACCTTGTTTAGAGAATTTATTCTTTTGGTCAAGACAGATAATTTTAGCTGTTGGGTTGTTCTTCTTGAAATACTCAGCCATCATAGAGATACGCTCGTATGGACCAGGAGGACAACGGAAAGGGTTTCCTGTAGGTGCAATCACAACCGTTCCACCTTGCTTCATGTCACGCATCTGCTTGTATAACAATTCAGTTTGTGGGCCCGCTTGATATGCATGAGGGATTTTCTGTGCGACTTCTTCAGAATAACCAGCAATTTCTTCATATTTAAAATCAATACCAGGAGACACAATTAACTTGTCATAACCTAAAACCATACCACCAGCAAGTTCAACTTCTTTGTTGCCCGCTGCAATACCGGTTACGGTATCGTGAATAACTTTAACGCCGTGTTTGTTTTTCAACGAGTCATAGTTATGAGTGATTTTATCACCATCAACTAAACCTGCTAAATACCAGTTAGACCCTGGGCAAGTCATGTACGTTTCTTTTTTCTCAACCAGCGTCACATCGATATTATTATCAAAACGTTTTAGGTATTTAGCCGCTGTTGCGCCACCAAATCCACCACCAATAACAACGACACGAGGCTTACCAGGCATAGCTGGGTTAGCTTGTGAACGTGTTGCTGTTGCACAACCGGTCATTGAAGAAATTAAAGGAGTTGCAACGCCCGCAGCGGCCATTGCTTTTATAAGTGTTCTACGATTCATCATTTTTTATAACTCCCTTATGGCTTCAAAGTACCGAAATAGTTGGCAATATCCGTCAGCTCTTGTTCTGTGTAACCTTTAACGTGTTGTGGCATCATTGTGCCTGCACGTGTTCCATTTTTGTATGCAATCAACTGAGTTGCCATTACGGATGCAGGATACCCTGCCAATGGAGGAATCGTTCCACCCACATATTTACCTTCTGGACCGTGACATGCAAAACAAGTCGTTGCAGACATTTCAGCATTTGTAATTGTTTTTGAATAAGAAACAGACGGCAAACTCACCAATGCTGCTACTACTAAAAGACCCTTTAGTTTCTTCATCGAAACTCCCTCTTTAGGTGTGTAAAATGACCCAATTTGGCCACTTTGGCTTAAATAAACTGTTCGATTGCATATTTTAAGTATTTGCATAGAAAATACTAATCAAAAGAACTTAGGGCTCATTGAATTTATTTTTTTACAGGAAACGCTAATATGCCTACAGCAAGGGTCGTGGAAGGCATCGAACTAAAAATATTAAATATTTAACATGATTATCAATTACTTATAAATTATCAATACAGTTAATACGGATTTAAAAAAACACAAAAAAAACCCCTCATCATAAGAGGGGCTAATGCACCGATAGAAACATTCAATAATTATTTAAATATCAAACCCTCTTCATTCGCATCAATACTAATGGTAGTGTTACTTAAGAACTCACCTCTTAGTATTTTTTGTGCCAAAGGATTCTCCACTTGTTGTTGAATGGCTCGCTTTAAAGGTCGCGCGCCATAAACCGGGTCAAATCCAGCTTCACCCAATAAATCCAACGCTTTATCTGAAATAGTCAAATCCAAATCTGAACTTTGCAAACGCTTGCGTAACCCTTCCAACTGAATCGCCGTAATGGCACGAATCTCTTCTCGGCCTAATGGATGGAACACGACAATTTCATCAATTCTATTAATGAATTCAGGTCTAAAGTGCCCCCCAACTACCTCCATTACATCGCCTTTCATCTCATCGTAAGTGGCAACACCGGCTTTTTCTTGAATAATTTGCGAGCCTAAGTTAGAAGTCATCACAATCACCGTGTTTTTAAAATCAACGGTGCGTCCTTGCCCATCGGTTAAACGGCCATCATCCAACACCTGCAATAAAATATTAAAAACGTCAGGGTGCGCTTTTTCAACCTCGTCTAACAAAATAACCGAATAGGGTTTACGGCGCACGGCTTCCGTTAAATACCCCCCTTGTTCATACCCCACATAACCCGGAGGCGCTCCAATTAAACGCGCAACCGAATGTTTCTCCATAAACTCAGACATATCAAGACGCACAATGGACTCTTGCGTATCAAACAGAAAGTCCGCTAACGCTTTGGTGAGCTCGGTTTTACCGACACCCGTTGGCCCTAAAAATAGGAAGGACCCATTGGGACGATTGGGTTCTGACAGGCCTGCTCGTGAGCGACGAATGGCATCAGAAACCGCAGAAACCGCTTCTTGTTGACCGACGACTTGCTTTTGGAGCTCTTCTTCCATGCGCAATAATTTTTCACGTTCACCTTCTAACATTCGTGAAACGGGAATCCCAGTCCACTTAGCCACGACTTCGGCAATTTCTTCTTCGGTGACCTTATTCCGTAATAGATGAAGCACTTCCCCCTCTTCACCCACGCCTGCTAGCTCAGCGGCTTTTATTTTGCCTTCAAGTTCTGGAATGGTGCCATACTGCAACTCGGACATTTTGGCCAAATTACCCTCGCGACGTGCCGCTTCCATCTCTATTCGAACTTGATCCAAGGCCTCTTTATATTGTTGAGCCCCTTGCAAAGCCGCCTTGTCTTTTTTCCAGATTTCATCGTAATCCGAATACTCTTTTTCAAGCAGTTCAATCTGATCTTTTAAATCTTGCAGGCGCTTTTTAGACGCGGCATCTTTCTCTTTCTTTAGCGCTTCACGTTCGATTTTTAACTGGATCAAACGGCGATCAAGTTTGTCCATCTCTTCGGGTTTCGAGTCAATTTCCATTCTAATCCGTGACGCCGCTTCGTCAATCAAATCAATCGCCTTGTCGGGCAGTTGACGATCTGAAATATAGCGCTGAGATAACTGCACCGCCGCGACAATAGCCGGGTCGGTAATATCCACACCGTGATGCACTTCATAACGCTCTTTTAAGCCTCGTAAAATAGCCACCGTATCTTCTTCGGTGGGTTCGTCCACCAACACTTTCTGAAAACGGCGTTCTAATGCCTTATCTTTTTCAATATACTGGCGATACTCATCCAAGGTGGTCGCTCCCAAACAATGTAACTCACCGCGTGCTAAAGCAGGTTTTAGCATATTACCCGCATCCATCGCACCGTCTGATTTACCCGCCCCCACCATGGTGTGAATCTCATCAATAAACAATATAATTTGGCCTTCATTTTTAGCCAAGTCACTTAATACCGCTTTCAAACGCTCTTCAAATTCACCTCGGTATTTAGCCCCAGCTAACAATGCACCCAAATCCAATGACAAGACCCGTTTGTTACGTAAGCCTTCTGGCACTTCACCATTAATAATTCGCTGTGCCAGTCCTTCTACAATGGCCGTTTTACCCACACCTGGCTCACCAATTAACACGGGGTTGTTTTTGGTACGACGTTGTAACACTTGAATGGCGCGACGTATTTCATCATCGCGACCAATCACTGGATCCAACTTACCGGATTTAGCTCTTTCAGTTAAATCGACCGTGTATTTATCTAAGGCTTGACGCGTCTCTTCTGCGTTTTGTTCCATCACTTTTTCACCTCCACGGACTTGTTGAATCGCTTTCTCAAGCGTGATTTTATCGGCGCCCGCTTGTTTAAGCAGGCTTGACACGGGGTCATTAGATTCCAATGCGGCAACCAAAAAAAGTTCACTGGCAATGTACGCATCTCCCTGCTTTTGCGCAGCTTTATCCATTAAATTTAATAGTTGACCCGATTTTTGAGAGAGCTGAACATCACCTGCGGTTCCGCTGACTTTTGGCATGGTTTTCAATTTTTCTTGAACAGACGTGCGTAAACTGGCGACATTAATCTTTGCCAACTGTAATAACGGCCCCTGCTCTTCAATCAGTGCCGATAAAATGTGCATCGGTTCAATAAACTGTTGATCTTGTCCTACCGCAATCGACTGAGCATTGCTTAAGACAGATTGAAACTGAGTGGTAAATTTATCCATCATGCTTGTTAACTCCCTCTATAAATTCTTAACTACCTTATATATGGTATTTATAAGTTTAGTTTCAAGAGTATATGGAAAAAATACCCTTTTAAGTTAAGCACACGTTATAACTCAACAGGCCTGCTCAATTTGTCCAAACTCTTTTTAAAAGATATAAAAAAACCGGAACAAGTCCGGTTCATTCTTAACAAAGTAACGGTAAACGCAGTAAAGATTATTTACCGGCTAAACTTGCCATAACCTCTGCTTTCTTTTTCTTCATCATCACTTTTAAGTCAACGTATTGTTGCTCTGTTAACAAACCTTTAACAAATCCGTGACAGTTCATCTTACCTTCTACAATTTTGGTACGCAGTGCTTGAATCTCTTCGTTGCGCTTTAAAATTTCACCGATTGATGCCCCATTCATTGCGGCCATTCCGGCTTCGGTTTCTAACTCAACCAACTTTTTCATGGCCATTTTGCCTTTTGGTGCTTTCTCTTTAAGAAATTTATTCACCGCGGCACACTGTTGACCATTTAACCCTAAGGCTTCTTGGCTGTTTGCTAACACGGGCATAAAATTAGGCAAATAATTTGCATGCAAAGTAGCACGAATAGACACAACCGTTGGCGTCACCTTGTTGCACTGAACGCCAGCGTTATCAGCCATAGAAACCGCTGGTAAGATTGAAACTGCACTGATAACGGCTGCAAAAATTGTTTTACGCATCATAAAAAACTCCAAATAAATAAAAAGTAAAAACCAAATTGATGGCTATCATATGCAATTATACTCAAGTCATCAAGTTTTTTTATACCCTTATAATGTGTATGCGATTCTATTTAGTTCAAACTCTATAAAATTTAATGAACCAAAGTAAGCAGGCCTGCTTACTTTGTGAAATACTGCTACGTTAAACACGGCTGTATTTAAACTAGTGCCAAAAAGACAGTACATAAATTTTTAACTCAACTTAAAACTGTAGGAATCAAACAACATGGACGAACTTTTTTTTCTAGCGTCTAAAATAGGTTGGGCGTTTTTAAGCCCTGGAAACTTAATTGTATTTGCCTTTTTCTTGGGCGTAATTTTTCTTATTTTTAACCGATTAGCCTTAGCTAAAACCCTTCTTATTCCGACCAGCTTGGTCGCTTTTATTCTAATGGCATACCCAATCAGTGATTACGTTATAACTCCTCTTGAAGAACGCTTTAGCCAACCAGAAATCCTGCCAACCAACATAGATGGCATTATTATTTTGGGCGGCGGAGAAGACTTAAAACGTTCATTAAGCTGGGGCGTTTCTGAATTAGGTCTGGCCGGAGACCGCTATATAGGCGCCGCTTACTTGGCAAATTATTACCCTGATGCCCCGGTCATATTTACGGGTGGCAGCGGGTCTATACGCTTACAAAACACGGCTGGCGAAGGGGCACTTGCAAAAACACTCTTAACAACGGTTGGCATCGCAGAACCGCGTTTAATTATTGAATCCAAATCCCGAAACACCTACGAGAACTTTTTATATACCCAACCATTACTCCCTAACGCCAACGGCACCTATTTATTAGTAACGTCTGCTTTTCATATGCCAAGATCTGTTGGTATTGCAAGATTACAGGGGATAAATGTGATTGCTTACCCCGTTGATTATCGAAGTAATTCTGATGCTTTAAGAACTTTTGATTTTGACTTATTTGATCATTTAAAAGCCTTGGAACCGGCTTGGCGAGAGTGGGTAGGGCTAACGGTGTATTACTGGACGGGCAAAACCGAGCGTTGGTTTCCAAAGCCCTAGTGTTTGAATAGATAAATGGGTTTTAGTTAATTGGTAGGTTTAATCAGGCCTTTTTAAACTTAGCAGGCCTGGTCATTAAAGGTGTTCAATCAAAAAACGGCTTTAAACCGCGTTATTAAATCACTTTAGAGAAACGGTTTTCCATGCCTTCTTTAATGTAAGCATCAAACACCATACAAATATTACGAATCAACAAACGGCCTTTGGCAGAAACATACAGGTCGTTATCCGTCATGCTAATTAAGCCGTCGTCAATCATAGGGACTAGATTGGTCAACTCTTTAGCAAAATACTCTTTAAAGCGAATCTGCCAAGCCGCATCAATATTTGCAAAATTCAGATGAAAGTGACTAATTAAACGCGTAATCACATCACGACGTAACTCATCGTCTTCTGACAACTCTACCCCCCGAAACACTGCTAACTCTCCAGCATCAATGGCTGTGTAATACTCATCTAACCCTTTGCGATTTTGTGCATAGGTGTTGTTGATTAAAGAAATCGAGGTCGCGCCCATGCCCACTAAATCACAGTCGGCGTGCGTAGAATAGCCTTGGAAATTACGGTACAAGGTTTCATCACGCTGTGCAATCGCCAATTCATCATCGGGCTTAGCAAAATGATCCATACCAATGTAAACGTAACCCGCTTCTAACAAACGTTCGGTGGTGGCATGCAATATCGCCAGTTTTTCATCCGCCGAAGGCATATCGGCTTCTTTAAGCTTTTTCTGAGTCGGAAACATGCTGGGCATGTGTGCATAGTTAAAAATCGAGAAACGATCCGGTTCGGCTTCTAATACGCTATCAAGGGTTTTGATAAAACCGCTCTCGGTTTGCAGTGGCAAACCATAAATCAAATCGACGTTCACCGACATAAAACCGGCCTCACGCGCGCCTTCTAATACTTCAAAGGTTTCCGCTTGGGTTTGAATTCGATTGACCGCTTTTTGCACGGCGGGATCAAAATCTTGAACCCCTAAACTCATGCGATTAAACCCAAGCTCTCGTAATAGTTTTACCGATTCACGATTGGCTTCACGTGGGTCAATTTCAATGGAGTATTCACCAGTATCGTCGTCGTATAAATTGAAGTGTTTACGGGTTTTTTCCATCAATTGACGCATTTCGTCATTATTGATAAAGGTCGGGGTTCCGCCGCCTAAATGCAACTGTTCGACCTTACGCGAAGAATCAAACAATTCAGATTGCATCTCAATTTCTTTAAACAGACGTTCTAAATACGGCGTGGTTTTAGAGCGATCACGCGTCCAAACTTTATTACAGGCACAAAAAAAGCAGACGGTATCGCAAAATGGAATATGGTAATACAGCGACAAACCACGATCGGATTCATTACTTCTGGCCGCCGCCAACTTATAGTCTTCAACCCCAAACGCTTCATCAAATTGAATCGCCGTTGGGTAAGAGGTGTAGCGAGGGCCACTTTGGTTGTAACGCTTAATCAGGTCTTGATCAAATTGAATGCTTTGTTCCATATCTTTTCCAAAAATTACTAAATAAAACGTCGGCTAGAATACTCGATAATCTGACTGGATAAGTTATTCTGTGTCAAGAGTGATGCTAGAAACTTGATTTCTTCCACCATCTTTAGACTGGTACAACTGTCTATCTACAAAGGCAAATACCTCTTGTTCCAACATGGATAACTCAGGGTGTATACAGACCACGCCACAGCTCACTGAGATAGACACAGGACGTTGTGTATCTGCACAAAACACATTTTTTTCAATCCGCTCACGAATTCGCTCCGCCAATAAATCAGCGCCATTCTTT